>OHZY01000733.1_pt1 | contig 10220 bp, 8 predicted proteins | sample 1580621 | NCBI WGS metagenome assembly OHZY01 (sample SAMEA3882535, study PRJEB24775) | human gut metagenome | biome: human-associated habitat; feature: intestine environment; material: feces | place: Netherlands | collected 2009/2010 | reverse complement strand
CCTATAAGCCTTAGGTTATACTCAGTTGCACTGTGGGCCGTTTTTGATGCAAGAGGCTTCAAAAACGGCATTCAGCGGGCACCCGTTTTGCTATTTGGGCGTCCATACGGTCATTGACGTCTCGACGTAAGCTCGGCCCCGGAGCTCGTTCGAGCCGTTCCTATTCCTTGAAAGGGGAAAAATGGACATATCGAGGAAGACTGATTACGCCCTTCGCATGCTCGCGATGCTTGCCGAGGACCCGGAGCGTCTGCTTTCTGTTCGCACCGCCGCCGAAGAGGTCAATGTCCCGTATTCGTTTGCCCGTTCGATCCAGCATGGTTTGGTTCAGGCCGGTATTGTGGAGAGCCTGCGTGGCGTCCATGGCGGCATGCGTCTTAAGGTCAGCCCCGACGATGTCACCATCCGCCAGGTCGTTGAGGCCGTTCAGGGCCCCATGGTCATGAACGATTGCACCGCGCCCGATGGAGACTGTGCACGCATGGGTACGTGCTGCTATCATCCCCTGTGGGCCGGAGCTCAAGCGTTGATGCGCGACTACCTCGATTCCGTTTCGCTGGGCGATATCGTCGCTCACCGCCAGTTCCCGGCCGTCGATTCCAAGTTCGCCGACCGCGATGCGTTTCCCGAGTACGCCACCTGTGCGTGCGCTTGCCGGGAGGAATAGCGCCGCATAAGGAGCATAGTCATGATTCAGGACCCCTTTCGTTCGATGATTCGTTCGGAAGGGGTCCTGCGTTATCGCGACCTTCCGTGGCGCCGCACGCGCGACCCGTACATTATTTGGCTTTCCGAGGTTATGCTGCAGCAAACGCAGGTGCCGCGTGTGGAGACGCGTATGCCCGCGTGGCTCGACCGCTTTCCGACCGTGCGTGCGCTCGCTCAGGCCGCTCCTTCTGACGTTTTGGATGCCTGGCAGGGGATGGGCTACAATCGTCGCGCCCTGGCGCTTCACAGGGCTGCACAGTGCGTTGTGACGGACTGGGGCGGGGAGTTTCCACGTGAGACGCGCGACCTGGTCGCCCTGCCCGGTATTGGCCCGGCGACGGCGCAGGGCATCCGGTCGTTTGCGTTCGATCTACCGGGTGTGTATCTGGAGACCAACGTGCGCACGGTCTTTCTGCATCATTTCTTTCCCGATGTACCGGCCGTTCCCGATCGCGAGCTGGTGCCGCTGATTCAGGCCGCCTGTCCGGCGGCCCCTGGTGCGGCGGTGGATGAGATTGCGCCCTTTGCCGCGCCTCAAGACGATGCCGACACACCGCGCGCATGGTATTACGCGTTGCTGGATTACGGCGCGTATCTTAAAAAGACGCTGCCCAATCCGTCCAGGCGGTCGGCGAGCTATAGTCGTCAGTCCAAGTTTGAGGGCTCGCGCCGTCAAAAGCGCGCCCATATTGTGCGCATGCTGCTGGCTGCGCGCGATGGGCGGCCGTCGGGCATTACGCTCGATGAAGCCGTTGCAGGCGTTAACGAGATGGAGACGGCAGCCGGCCGAGAGTCGGTCGATCACGATCTTGTCGCAGACATTTTGGCCGACTTGGAGCGCGAGGGCTTTTGCCGCTTCGAGGGTGACCGCTGGCTAAGCGTGTAGCCAACCCGAATCTGAAGAAGAGGATTGTAAGGTTTAAATTCTCGGCTTGAGGGCATCCTAAAGACAAGGCCGCTCGAAGCCTACGTGCGGCATGTTGAAGGGAAGTACACCTATGGATTTTGAGAACTCTCAAACCAAGAAGAACCTCGAGACCGCTTTTGCCGGTGAGTCCCAGGCGCATACCAAGTATCGCTACTACGCATCTAAGGCCAAGAAGGATGGCTACGTTCAGATCTCGAATATCTTTGCCGAGACCGCAGGCAACGAGTCCGAGCACGCCAAGCTGTGGTTTAAGTATCTGCATGACGGCGCCGTTCCCGACACCCTGGACAACTTGCGTGATGCCGCTGCGGGCGAGAACTACGAGTGGACCACGATGTACGACGAGTTCGCCAAGACCGCCGAGGAGGAGGGCTTTACCGAGATCGCCGAGAAGTTCCGTGGCGTCGGTGCTGTCGAGCAGGCTCATGAGGAGCGCTACAACAAGCTTGTCGAGCGCATTGAGTCGGGCGAGGTGTTTGAGCGCGAGGGCGTGAAGGTATGGAAGTGCCTGAACTGCGGGCACCTGCATGTGGGCGCCGAGGCGCCCGAGGTGTGCCCGGTTTGTAACCACCCGAAGGCGTACTTTGAGGAGCAGGTGGTGAACTACTAGCGCGTGGCGCTGGCTGCTGCGGAGCGCAGGGCGGGAGGCCGGATTGCCTTCCCTCCCCGCTCACGGCTCCGCAGGGTCGCGTTGAGGGAAGGCAATCCGGCCTCCCGCCCTGTGCTCCGGCGTTGGGTCGTCGCGTGCTCGTTACTGAAAAGCTGATTGGAAGTTTGTGTGCCGCCCCTTATGGGGCGGCATGTTTTGTTTGGGGTCCCGGTCTTCACAATTTCCGTCAAGCTTTTGGTTAGGTTTTGGTTAGTTGGCGGGCTGGCGGAAGGGCAAAAGATCATTCGATAAAAAAGCTCAAAGAAAGTGCTGGTAGGGGAGTTGTTGAGGTTTTCGACAGCTTTTGGGCAAAAGAAACTTTGCAGCTATTGCTACGGATTGCGTTGCCGTGGCCTTGGCGGTGCGGGATGCTGGTCGTAAGCGTCGAATGCTCCGATTTTGGAGGCCAGCATGGATCTGTTTCTTGAGACCCCGCAGCGACAAGCTGAGCGCATGTTGCGTCAGCAGCAACGGCTCATGGAGATGCAAATGCAAGGGGTAACCGCCCAGCCCCCTGCGCAAAATGCCACGCCCGCGGTTTCGCCTGCGGGCGGATCGGCGCCAGAGAACTATTCCGTACAACAAGATTCATATGCGCAGGAGCTTGCGTTCGACAAGCGCCGCACACGTCACCGCCGCGTGGGCCAGCGCCTGCGCACATTAGCGATGATCGTGCTCATTCCGTTAGGACTTGCGGTGATTTTCTTGGTCTCGTATGCGTTCACCTGCATCCTCAACGGTGCCTCGCCCAGTGAAGTGCTCCAACATCTGTCAGCCCTCGGCCAGCGCCTAGGCGATGTCATAACAACCATCCGCGCCGGCTGGGAGAGTTAGCGTTTTGACGCCTGTGGCCCAAAATCCATTTGTCCGATTGCCGTGGAACGCCCGGTGCGTGTGGCGGGGTAAGATTGATCGAGGTTTTGATTGATAATCGATTGGGTTTGTTGGGCGGAGTCTATGTCTGCTATTGATATTGCGCTTGTTGTGATTGCCTTGGTGGCGATGGGAGTTGCTGTGGTTTGCGCCCTGCAGCTTAAAGGCCTTCGTGCCGAGTTGCGAGAGCGTGGCGGCAACGATGCGGAGACGCTCGCGGCGCTCGAGCAGGCCAACAACGCGCTCGATGCTCTTAACGTCGCGCTGGCAGAAACCCGCCGCACGGCAAACGCCATCGCGCAGCAGCAGACGACCGACGCCGCCGTAGAGCAGCAGCGCTACCTGACCATCGCGCGTGAGTTCTCGCAGGCCGGCGACCGCATGGACGACCTGCGTCGCGAAACGGCCCAGCAGCTGGGCGCTAACCGCGAAGGCATCGAACACCGTCTGGACAAGGTGCGCGAGACGGTCGATGCCCAGCTGGGCGCCATCCGCAAGGACAACAACGTGCAGCTCGATCAAATGCGTGCGACGGTGGACGAGAAGCTCTCCCGCACGCTCAACGATCGCCTGTCGGCATCGTTTAAGCAGGTGAGCGACCAGCTCGAGGCCGTGTACAAGGGCCTGGGCGATATGCAGTCCATCGCCACCGGCGTGGGCGACCTTAAGCGCGTGCTGGGTAATGTCAAGGCGCGTGGCATTTTGGGCGAGGTGCAGCTGGGCGCGATCCTGGCGGACATCCTTACGCCCGACCAGTATCTGGAAAACGTTGCCACCAAGCCTGGCGCCTCGGAGCGTGTTGAGTTTGCCGTCAAGCTGCCGGTAGACGAGGGCGATCCCGTGCTGCTGCCGATTGACTCCAAATTTCCGGGTGACGCGTACGAGCATCTGCTCGACGCCCAGGAGTCGGGCGACGCAGAGGCCGTTGCCGCCGCGCGCAAGACGCTCGATATGATGGTGAAGCGCGAGGCAAAGGATATTTGTGAGAAGTACCTGAGCGTGCCCGCGACGACCAACTTTGGCATTCTGTTCGTGCCGTTTGAGGGCCTGTACGCCGAGGTCGTCAGCCGCCCCGGGCTTATCGAGACCCTGGGCCGCGACTATCACGTCAACGTTGCCGGCCCCAGCACCATGGCCGCCATCCTCAACAGCCTGCAGATGAGCTATCAGACGTTTAGGCTGCAAAAACGCACCGATGACGTGCTGCGCGTGCTTTCCGCCGTCAAGGCTGAGCTGCCGCGCTATCAGGCGGCGCTGCGCCGCGCGCAGCAGCAGATCGAGACCGCGGGCAAGACGGTCGAGGGCATTATCACCACACGCACCAACGTTATGGAGCGCAAACTCAAGGACATCGACGCGCTGGAGGATGCCGGGGAGGCCGACGAGATCTTGGGGCTCACGTCCGCGGGCCTGCTCGCAGACCAAGAAGACAAGGACTAGCCGTGCCTGACGGCGGGGCGTCGGCGCAAGCGCGAGGCGCGGGCGCTTTTCGCATCGTGCTTGCCTGAAGTGCGCTTTAGTGTGCAACAATGGCGTTTCGCCCCATCAGACGTGAAAGGAAGCCCATGTCTCAGAGAAGCACCAGCCCGCTCAAACGCTCAACCGTGCGCCGCACGCTGCAGCGTTTTTGGGATGTCACGCGCACGCAGCCGCTGATCGTCTTTCTCTCGGTGTTCTCGTCGGCGGGCTACATCTTTTTGCTCACGTTTGCCAACACCTACGTGATGGCCCTCATCGTCGACCGCGTTCAGGCCGGCCCCGTGGCAGGCGATCAAGTATTCGAGGTCTTTGGCCCTTACATTCTGGCGCTCGTGCTCGTTAACCTGGTGGGTCAAATCCTCTCCAAGCTGCAGGACTACACCGTCTACAAGCTCGAGATCGCGGGCAACTATCACCTGGCGCGCTTGTGCTTCGACACGCTCTCCAATCAATCCATGACATTCCACACCAGCCGATTTGGCGGATCGCTTGTGAGCCAAACGAGCCGTTTTATGAGCGGCTACACGGGTCTGGTGGACGTGACGGTGTATTCGCTCATCCCCACTATCACCTCGGTTATCTGCACGGTAGCGGCGCTCGCTCCGGTGGTGCCCGCATTTACCGTGATCCTGGTGGGCATCATGGTCGTCTACATTGCGTTTGTCTGGCTTATGTACAAGCGCATCATGCCGCTTTCGGCCGCGACGTCCGCCGCGCAGAACAAGCTGTCGGGCGTGCTGTCCGACGCGGTCACGAATATCCTGGCCGTCAAGACCTGCGGGCGCGAGGACTTTGAGCGCGTCCTGTTCGATACCGCCGACCGTGCCGCGCGCGATGCCGAAACGGTATCGATGCACGCCATGATGCAACGCAACTTTACGACCTCAGGCCTTATCGTTATTACCATGGCCGTGGTGAGTGTGTTCGTGGCGGGCGGCAACGCGTGGTTTGGCATTTCGGCCGGCGCGCTCGTCATGATCTTTACCTACACGTATAACCTCACCATGCGTCTGAACTACGTGAGCTCCATGATGCAGCGCATCAATCGCGCGCTGGGCGACGCCGCCGAGATGACGCGCGTGCTGGACGAGCCGCGTCTGGTGGCAGACGACGAGAACGCCCCCGAGCTCAAGGTGGGCGAGGGCGTGATTGATTTTGAGCACTTGAGCTTTGCGTACCGCGATGCTGCTGCGGGCGAGAGCGTGTTCAGCGACCTGACGCTCCATGTAGCGGCGGGCCTGGTGGGCAAATCGGGCTCGGGCAAGACGACGCTCACCAAGCTGTTGCTACGCTTGGACGACGTGCAGGGCGGTCGCGTGCTCGTGGATGGCCAGGACGTCTCACGCTGCACGCAGCAGAGCCTGCGCCGTCAGGTTGCCTACGTGCCGCAGGAGGCGCTGCTGTTCCACCGCTCTATTCGCGAAAATATCGCCTACGGTCGTCCCGACGCTACCGACGAGCAGATTCGCGAGGCCGCGCGCCTGGCAAATGCCCTGGAGTTTATCGATCGTCTGCCCCATGGCTTTGACACCATGGTGGGCGAGCGGGGCGTTAAGCTCTCGGGCGGCCAGCGCCAGCGCGTGGTCATCGCCCGTGCCATCCTCACTGACGCGCCGATTCTGGTGCTCGACGAGGCAACCTCTGCCCTGGACAGTGAGTCCGAGGCTCTGGTGCAGGAGGCGCTCGAGAACCTGATGCGCGGCCGCACCTCCATTGTGGTGGCGCACCGCCTGTCCACCGTGGCGGCGCTCGATCGCATCGTGGTGTTGGCCGACGGTGAGATTGTCGAGGACGGTACGCATGCGCAGCTTGTCGAGGCGGGAATACGCAAGCCTGTGGGGCCGCCAGACCGGCGCTTTTTTGGAGGCGTAAAGACCCCATACGTGGGACAATCGTGCCCATAGGTTTGTTATGCCGTTGAGTCGAGGAGTCGTTATGCCACGCGAGACCAATGCCGCCAAACGCGAACGCGCCATCGAGGTGTGCGAGCGCCTTAACCGTCGCTATGGCCCGGTCGAGTGCTTCTTGGACCACGAGAATCCCTTTAGGCTGCTCATCGCGGTACTGCTCTCGGCTCAGACGACCGACGCGCAGGTCAACAAGGTGACGCCCCAACTGTTTGCCCAGTGGCCCACGCCCGAGGCCATGGCCGGGGCAAGTGTGACCGACGTGGCGGACACCATTAAGTCACTCGGCTTTTATAAGAGTAAGGCCAAGCATGCCGTGGAGGCCGCGCAGATGATCGTCGCCGATTACGGTGGCGAGGTGCCGGCCGACATGAAGGAGCTTGTAAAGCTGCCAGGCGTGGGGCGCAAGACAGCGAACATCGTGCTCAACGTGGGGTACGGCATCGTGGAAGGCATCGCGGTGGATACGCACGTCAACCGCATCGCGCACCGCCTGATGCTGAGTCCCAAGACGCACGCCAAAGAGCCGCTCAAGACCGAACAAGATCTGCTCAAGATCTTGCCGCACGAGTATTGGGAGTCGGTCAACCACCAGTGGATTACCTTTGGCCGCGAGATCTGCGATGCTCGTAAGCCCAAGTGCGACGAGTGCCCGCTGGCAGACCTTTGCCCCAGCGTGCGTGTGACGGGATAGGGCCCGGCACGTTTTGCCGGCGTCCGAAGGCTTTGGCCAATGTTGCGCAACACATTTGGGTCGCGAGGGCTCAATATGATGACGGCAGATGCCGTTTGTTGTAAGGGGATGCCCGAATATGTTTTGCACCAAGTGTGGCTCCGAGATGCCCGACGGAACCGATTTTTGCACGAACTGCGGGGCGCGCATGGGCGCTGCCTCTCCGGCGGCCGCGCCTGCTGAGCCCGCATCGATGCCGGCGGCAGGGATGCCTCCCGTGCAGAAGAAGTCACATAAGCGCGCGGTGATTGTCGGCATGTGCGTGGTGGGCGTGCTCGTTGCCGGCGGTGCCGCTCTGGCGCTGACCGGCGTGCTGGGTCCGCTTGGGCAGGGCAATTCATCGCAGATCACGGTGCTGGGGTCTGACGAGGGTTCGGCCGAGCTTAAGGACCAGGGAAGCGCCAAGGAGAAGCCTGCCGAAGAGCAAGAGGAGCCGGAAGAGCCCGGGCAGACGGGCAGCAGCGTAAAGGTCGACCTCAACGACCAGGCAACTTATGCCGCGGCGAACCTGTTCCTATCGAACTTTACGGAGGAACACTTCGATCGGGACTGGTATCAGGCGGGCGGCTTCGATTCGACTGACGGACTTTCTGATGACGAGAAATACAAGCTGGTCAAGTTTATCTGGTGCCATTTTATTGACAACGCGCCGTATCGAATCGAGAAAGGTGACTATGACAACGGTAATAGCCAACGTTTGGCGACTGATGTGATCAATAGGGAGCTCAACCGCTTGATGGGTCTGACGCTTTCCGATGCCGATATGACTTATGACAGAACGCCGGAGGGGCAGGCGATTCCTGATTCGGCTGAAGCGCATGACGGGTACTTGTATCTGAAGCAGGAATACGGCCAGGGAAATTACAACCCATCGTGTGCCATCGTTACGGGCGCGACTGACCTTGGTGACAACATCTACGAGCTCACCTATGAGGTCTACAGTGCTGGCGGTACGTTACTTCCTTCCGACATCCCCGAGAGCACTTACGGCCTGCCAAAGGACCAGTTCATCGCCGCAATTCAAGCGGACGCATCCATGGGCCGTACTGAGACTTGCACGGTCCGCGTCGCGCAGGGTGACGGCACCCCGACCTTCATGCTGCTTAAAATGGGCGTCTACGACTAGACTCGGCGTATAGCTCACTCTGATAACGCCAGGCGGCTTGCCCGTCTGGCATTTTTGTTGCGGGGCTGGGCATGCGCTTGAGCAGGAGTATATGTCGCCTCCTGCCGCCTCATGCAAAAATGTGTTGCTAATTTAGAAGCCTATTCAAGCGCGCCGAAGTCGCGGCGTGCTGGCGTAGCATGGGCAAAAAAATCAAGCAATGGAGGACAACGTGGCAACATTGAAGACGCGAGAGCTTGAAGATTACTTTGAACGCATCGTACGCACGCGCGAAGGCGACCTGCCTGGTCGTCGCAAAGGCGACGAATACTTGTCTCAAACCCATGCGCTCTACCACGGAGATCCTGCGCCCTGGGCTTTAACGCCAAAGATATTCGACAAGGATATGACGGCGCTTCTTAAGGAGGCGGCCGAGCGCATGTACGGCATTATGGACAAGGTGACGCGGGCGTTTTGTTCCGATGCCTTCGTGCGCGCGTGGTTTCGCATGGATCCGGCTTTTGCTGACCTGTGCGCTATGGATGCCGGCTATGATTGCCAGATCCCCCTTGCGCGCGTTGATATCTTTCTTGACGAAGATGCCGGTTCGTATACGTTTTGCGAGCTCAATACCGACGGCAGTGCCGGAATGGTAGTGACCGATGCGGTCTGTCAGGCAGTGCGAATGACGCCTTCCTTTGAGGAGTTTGCATCCGACCACCCAGGCTTTCGGCAGTACGATTTGTGCGGTAGCTGGATAGATGCATTGTTTGAGACCTATGCAGAGTGGGAGCTGGCCCATCCTCGCCGCGCCGAAGATAGTGCACGATCGGACGACGGGGCCCGCGTTGACGAGGGGCTCTATGCACCGCAATCAAAGATATATCCCGCTTCGGTGGCAATCATCGACTATTCGGAAAGCATCGACTTGGAAGATGCGGCTCATTTTGTCGACCTTATGAGGCGGCGGGGTGTAGTCGCACGCTTTGCGGATGTGCGCGACCTGCGGATCGGCAAAGACGAGAGCGGTGCTAGGCGGCTGTGCGATGCCGTCGGTCCTATTGATTGCGTCTGGCGGCGCGCGGTGACCGGCGAGTTGTGGGATAAGCCGTGCGACGGACGCTCGGCCTTAATCGAGGCTGCCCAAGAAGGGCTCGCATGCGTCGTCGGCGGATTTAGAACGTGGCCGTGTGCGACTAAGACCGTATTTGCATTTCTGTGGTCTCGGGCCGGTCAGTCCTTGTTGAGCCCGGAGGAGCAATCGTTTGTACGGGAGCATGTGCCCTATACCGAGATTTTGGACGAAAGCACCCAGCTGTCGAGATTTGCCGAAAAGGACCGATGGATTGTCAAGCCGTGCGGCGGCTACAACGCGGTTGGCGTTGTCGCCGGTTTGGATGTCACGGAACGGGAATGGTCCCAGGTGCTTGCTCGTGCTGCGGCCGCTGGGGCGATTGTGCAGGAGTATGCTCAACAGTATCAGACTCCCTGCTTGCGCGGAACGCTTGTCGATGGACCGCATCGAGGAGAGGCGCCCAAAGGACTTGTGGATGATCTTGGTTTTGCGCCCGCTTCTAATATGGAAGGCCTGTACCTGTATCGCGGCCGTTTTGCGGGCGTGTACACACGCGTCGGCTTTGCCAACACCATAGGAGAGTGGACGAGCCGTTTGAACGTTGCGAGCTTTTTTGAGGAATAGCCGTTTCTTGGGGAGCCTTCCATGGCTGCGGCGTTCGACGTGACGGGGAGATTTTGGCGAAGCCGGCGAGTCCAGTTCTATCTGGCGTTTTTGTTGCGGGGCTGGGCGTACGCTTGAGCTGGAGTCCTCTCCATGCGCT
>OHZY01000731.1_pt1 | contig 10242 bp, 9 predicted proteins | sample 1580621 | NCBI WGS metagenome assembly OHZY01 (sample SAMEA3882535, study PRJEB24775) | human gut metagenome | biome: human-associated habitat; feature: intestine environment; material: feces | place: Netherlands | collected 2009/2010 | reverse complement strand
CGTATTATGCAAGACGTGCTGCCGGATATACCACATTCTTCTCTGAGATTGCTCACATCAATGATTTGGCAACGAGTGCTGCTGATATCAACGGCGATGGTGTAATTTCTGTAGAAGATGCCGTTGCAATTTTGACGTATTATGCAAAAACTGCTTCTGGTATGCAGCCGAGCTGGGCGGATGTCATTGGCACTTCATCGAAACAGGCAAATACAGAGTCCGGAGAACCAGTAGAATCATTGTTGCCGGAAGAATTTGCACTGCTGCTGATGGAAGGCACAGAATAACAGGCTTATGATATAGTTTATCATAAATTGAGGGAAAAACAGTCCTTTTTGAGAGAAAGGGGCTGTTTTTTTATTGTTCGCATTTTTTGCGGTGATTTGGAAGAGAATCGCCGAGCAAATCGGAATTGCACACGAAGAAACCGCAACGACAATCCAGAGTGGCAGATGAAGCAGCGATTTTGTTTCTGACTTGCATTCAAAAATAGGAATCAACTGCGAGAGAATCACCAATATTTTTATCGTTCACCCTTTTTCTTTGCAGTGATTTGGAACAAAATTGCCGAGCAAATCGGAATCGCACACGAAGAAATTGCAACGACAATCCAAAGTGGCAGCGACAGCGGAACAGTCGTGAAAATCATCTGTAGAGCCGAACTTTCCACCGCTGCAAACAAGATGCCAGCAGAAACCGCAACCGCAGCCAGCAGCTTCCAGTTGTTCCAGAGTGGCAGATGAAACAGCGATTTTGTTTCTGACTTGCACTCAAAAACGTGAATCAGCTGCGAGAGAATCAGCGTACACAAGGCAGTGGTACGGGCAGCCTCCAGCGTTCCGCCGAGTCGCAGTGCCATCGAGAATGCCCCCAATGTGCAGACTCCAATTAACAGCCCTCGAAAGACAATTCGCTGCAACAGACCGCCGGAGAAGAACGGCTCTTCTGGTTTTCGAGGTGGCTGCCGCATGGCATCCGGTTCGGGCTGTTCCATGCCAAGGGCAATCGCTGGCAGCCCATCCGTGACCAGATTCACCAGCAGCAATTGCGTGGGCAGCAGAATCACAGGCATGCCCATGAGAATTCCCAGCAGCATCGTGATGACTTCCCCGATGTTACAGGAGAGCAAATAGCGGACAAATTTTCGGATGTTGGCATAAATACAGCGTCCCTGCTCCACAGCATAAACCAAAGTCGACAGGTTGTCATCCAACAGAATTACATCTGCCGCCTGTTTTGCAACTTCTGTTCCAGATTTCCCCATAGCAACGCCAACATCTGCCTCTTTCAGGGCTGGGGCATCGTTTACACCATCTCCCGTCATTGCAACAATCGCCCCCGTTTTCTGATAGGCACGTACCAACCGCAGCTTATGAGCAGGATTGACTCTTGCAAAGACTGCATATTCCTGGATACAAGCGGCAAGCTGTTCATCGCTCAAAGCATCCAGTTCCTGTCCTGTCATCGCCTTTTTTCCGTGCAGTAGCCCTGCTTGCTCTGCAATGGCAAGGGCGGTTTTTTTGTGGTCGCCAGTAATCATTACAGTTTGAATTTTCGCCTGTTCGCAAGTGCGAATCGCCTGCTTCGCAGATTCTCGAGGAGGGTCTAACATACCGCTCAACCCCAGAAAAATCCAGTCACCATCTGATTCCCGATAGGCAAACGCCAATACTCGCAGAGCACGTTCTGACAAAGTTTGCACAGCGGAGCGGACTTCTTCCCGAAACGATTCGGTCAGCGTGGTGACCGTTGTTCCATGCAGCAATTGCGTGCAGAGTGGCAACACACGGTCTGCTGCACCCTTGAGGTATTGCCGTTCTGTGCCATTGTAAGAAACCGTGACTTCCATCTTTTTGGTTTCGCTGTCGAAAGGCTCCATATGGTGGAGGGGATAGCGTTGCTTGCAGCGTTCCCGAGAGAAACCAGCCTTTTCCGCTGCGATTAGCAGGGCGGTTTCTGTCGGGTCGCCGATGGGATTTTGTCCGGGGGTATGTTCTGCCGTGGTGCAGAGCATACAGCATTCCAGTAAAGTTTGTAAAGCCGGATGCTGTTCGGGAGAAACTGCCGCTCCCTGTTGGCGAATGCACTGGTCAACAGAGAAATGTGCGGTACTAATCACCAAGTCTGTGACAGTCATGTCATTCTCTGTAATTGTCCCTGTTTTATCCGCACAGAGAATCCCAGCACAGCCCAGTGTTTCAACACTGTGCAGACGGTTGACGAGAGCCTGATGTTTCATCATACGGCTGACTGCCAGTGCAAGGGCAATGGTAACAGTTGCCGGTAAGCCCTCCGGAATGGCAGCAATGGCAATGGTGATGCCCGTCATCAGCATATCAAAAATCGGTTCTCCCCGGAAAACCCCTGCGAAAAAGACCAGAATACACACGACAATGCAGAGCAATGCAACGACTTTTCCCAGTCCGGCAAGACGTTTTTGCAGCGGTGTTTGAGAAACTGTGACATCGTGCAGCAAGTCTGCGTTTTCGTGCCCGTTGCAATGACGCAGGCAGTGGCAGAGCCTCGCAGGATGGCAGTTCCTGCATAGATGACATTTTTCTTGTGGAGGGCGTTGTCCGTGTCGGTTTCTGCTCCAGCAGTTTTGGAAACGGCAGCCGATTCGCCTGTTAAAATCGACTCATTGGCAGCAATGCCGCTGGCAGTCACGAGGGCAGCATCTGCCGGAACACGGTCGCCGGCTTCCAGCCGGATGAGGTCACCCCGTACCAGTTCCGCAGCGGAAATGGTCTGCCATGTTCCATCTCGGCAGACGGCAGCGGTGGGGGCAGTCATCTGCCGGAGTGTTTCGAGGGTGCGTTCTGTCCGAAATTCCTGAATGAACCCTAAAATTGCATTCAGCAGAACAATTAAAATAATGGTGATGGCATCCGTCCATTCGCCCAGCAAAACAGAAACCATGGTTGCTGCCAGCAAAATCATAACCATGACATCCCGAAATTGGCCGAGGAACATCCGGACGGGTTTGGATTTGGGGGCTTCTGCGAGTTCGTTTTTCCCGTCCTGTCGCAGACGGTTTTTTGCCTCCTGTTGGGTTAATCCCTGCATCATGGAACGCCTCCTGTCTGTTGAAATGACATTTTGTTATCAGCATATGCAGCAGCCGGCGGCGTTTATGTCAAAGAAAAAGGTTGACGAATACGGGAAATTCCGCTATAATAGAAAGTACACGTTCATCCATTCAAGGATTATCAAAAGGAGAGGAATTAAAAATCATGCGGAATACAACCAGTTATGAAAGTCCGTTTTGTACACGGTATGCCAGCGAAGAAATGCAGCACGTTTTTTCTGCTGACAAGAAATTTTCTACTTGGAGAAAGCTCTGGGTCGCTCTGGCTCGGGCAGAAATGGAACTCGGTCTGCCGATCACACCTTCTCAGGTAAAGGAACTGGAAGACAATGTTTATAACATTGATTATGATGTTGCAGAAGCACGGGAACGGGTCGTTCGTCACGATGTCATGTCCCACGTTTATGCATACGGACAGGTTTGTCCGCACGCAAAGGGCATTATTCACTTGGGAGCAACTTCTTGCTACGTTGGCGATAATACCGATATTATCATCATGCGGGACGCTCTGAAAATCATCCGCCGGAAGCTGATCAATGTTCTGGCAAATCTGTCGAAGTTTGCCATGCAGTACAAGGGCATGCCGGCACTGGCATACACCCACTTGCAGCCGGCACAGCTGACAACGGTCGGCAAGCGTGCAACGCTGTGGATGAATGAACTGCTGATGGATTTGGAAGAACTGGATTTCCGGCTTGCCAACCTGAAACTGCTCGGCTCAAAGGGCACAACGGGCACACAGGCTTCTTTCATGGAACTGTTTGAAGGCGATTCCACAAAGGTAAAGAAGCTGGAACAGATGATTGCGGAAGAAATGGGCTTCACCGGTGTTGTTCCGGTTTCTGGTCAGACTTATTCCAGAAAGATTGACTCCCAGATCCTTGCAACTCTGAGCGGCATTGCACAGTCCTGCTCGAAGTTCTCCAACGATATGCGGTTGTTGCAGAGCTTTAAGGAAATGGAAGAACCATTTGAAAAGACCCAGATTGGTTCGTCTGCAATGGCATACAAGCGGAATCCGATGCGGTGCGAACGAATCACCTCTCTGTCCCGTTATGTCATGATTGACAGCCTGAATCCGGCATTCACCGCAGGAACACAGTGGTTTGAACGGACATTGGACGACTCTGCAAACAAGCGGATTTCTGTTCCGGAAGCTTGTCTGGGTGTGGATGCCATCCTGAACATCATGCTGAATGTAACCGATGGTCTGGTGGTTTATCCGAAGATGATTCGGCAGCGGATTATGCGGGAACTGCCGTTCATGGCAACCGAAAACATCATGATGGATGCCGTTAAGAAGGGCGGCGACCGTCAGGCACTGCACGAAAAGATTCGGGAATACTCCATGATTGCTGGAAAGCACGTCAAGGAAGATGGTCTGGAAAATGACCTGTGCGATATGATTCTGGCTGACCCGATGTTCATGATTACCAAGGAAGAACTGGATGCGATTTTGCAGCCGGAAAACTTCACAGGTAGAAGTGAACAGCAGACCGAAGAATTTGTAGACAACTGCATTCGTCCGATTCTGGCAGCAAATGCATCCCTGATTGGCGAACATTACGAAATGAAGAACTAAGATTTTCTTTTTCAGGAAGTGAGAGAAAGACCGTTTTCCGCCGATATTTCCGGCTGGAAAGCGGTCTTTTTTGCTCTGTTGCAACTTATACAAAACTGCATGTGAAAAAATCGAAAAAAATAGTTGACATTTCTAAAAAAATGTGGTAAAATAAAAATACCTTCTACAGAGCAGGATATTTTCGAGAACGCTTGTTTTTTCAGGAGCAATCATTCTGTAGAATGTTGGTATGCTATCCTCTCTTCTATTCTATATCAATCCAGAAGCACCGTTATCCGATGGGTAACGGTGCTTCTGTTTGTTTTTGATGATTTTTGCACACTTTTGGAATCTCTGTCTATCTCATGCAGACAATTGTCCTTTTGTGGAGATGTACGAAAAACGATATGAAAAAATAATAACTTTTGACATTGTGGACGGCGACTTTTGAAAATGTACTTTTTTGACGAAAAACGCCTTATTTTTCACGGAAAATCGTGTAAAAAGTTAAGTCTGAAACCGTTGACTTTTTGCTCCGAAAGTTCTATAATGATTAAAAGTGGAGAATGGAATGCGAAAGATTTTCGGTACTTTTGGAAACTTGCAAAAAGCAACAGTTTCCGGAAGATTGTCCCATATCCGTCATTTTGCCGCATTTTAATGCTTGCAATTTTACACAGCCGTGTGTATAATAGAAAGCAGAACAGTAAACGACACTGTTCTAACATTCAACACTTTGAATGCTGCCGTTGATACCAAGACGGCAGATGCCTTTTGCAGAAACTGCAAAAGAGCTTGTGAGAGAGGATGGTGAGAAGATGGGAGAAGCATTGGCAGAAGAACTGCAAACCGAGGTCGCCTTTACGATTCCGCTGTTCGGAGGAATCCCCGTGCATGAATCCATTGTGGTTATGTGGGGCATTATGGCGTTCATCATGATTGTGGTTCTGCTTTTGACACGCAATCTGAAAATTGTTCCCGGCCGTGGGCAGGCGATGCTCGAATCTGCGGTAACGTGGGTGAACAATTTCTTGGAAGGCAACATGGGCAAAGCCGGTAGACCGTATTTCGCATATCTGGGTACTGTGCTGCTGCTGCTCGGCATTTCCAACCTCATCGGGATGTTCGGCTTTGGTATTAAACCGCCGACCAAAGACATCAACGTCACGGTTGCATTTGCATTGCTCAGCATTATCCTGATTGAAGTGTCCACATTCCGGGCACAGGGCGGCTTGAAAGGCTTTTTGTCATCCTTCACCAAACCAATGGCAATTATGACCCCGATCAACATTATGGAAATCGGCATTCGTCCGCTTTCGCTGTGTATGCGACTGTTCGGTAATGTTTTGGGTGCATTCGTTGTCATGAAGCTGATCGAACACGTCTGCGGGCTGATTGTCCCAATGGTATTCAGTATGTACTTTGATGTGTTCGACGGACTGATTCAAGCGTATGTATTTGTATTTTTAACTTCGCTGTTTATGGCGGAGGGCATGGAACACCACGAGAAATAAGGAGGAAATCATCATGATTGCAGCAGGAATTGCCGTTTTAACGGGTTTAGGTGCAGGCTTGGGCATCGGGATTGCTACCTCAAAGGCAACCGAAGCCATTGCAAGACAGCCGGAGGCAGCCGGCGACATCAATAAGACACTGCTGTTAGGTAGTGCCCTGGCAGAAGCAACCGCCATCTATGGTTTCGTTGTTGCACTGCTGCTGGTCATCATGAAGTGATCAGCAGGGAATCCTTTAAAGAAAGGAGCTGCGTTCTGCCAGAGAGCAGGACGAAACAGAAATTATGTTAGAGTTTGATATTTGGACGATTGCATTTTCAATCATCAATATTCTGGTACTGTTCTTGTTTCTGAAGAAGTTCCTGTTCGGACGCATTCAGAACATCATGGATCAGCGTGCCGCAGCGGTACAAGCCGATCTGGATCAGGCAAAAGCGTCCAAAGAGGAAGCACATCAGCTGCGGCAGCAGTATGAAGACACGCTCTCCGGTGCAAAGCAGGAGGCAAGTACGATTATTGCAAACGCCAGAACTGCCGCAAAAGAACAGGGAAATCAGATTACCGAACAGGCACAGCAGGAAGCAAGCCGCATGATTCAGAATGCACAGAAGGAAATCGATGCCGAACGGCAGAATACCTTGGCTGGTGCACAAAAGGAAATTGCAGACTTGGCACTCGCTGCTGCTGCAAAGTTGGTAGAAGGAAAAATGGACGATGCCGAAAACCGGAATCTTGTTGATGCGTTCTTGAAGGAGGAAGGTGTGAATTCATGAGCCGACCAGCTGAATGTTATGCACAGGCAATGTTAGAACTGCAATACCCGATGGATGTGGTGGAGCAGGCACAGGCAATCTGGGAATGTTGTCCGGCACTCAGCGAAGCTCTGACGAATCCCACCATTTCCATTCCGGAAAAGGAAGCGGTTGTTCGGAAGGTATTTCCGGAGGCAGTGCAGAATCTGCTCTGTGTGCTCTGTAAAAACGCAGAAACTGCCGATGTGCCGGAAATTTTTCAGGCATTTTATGAGAAGAAGCGACAGTCAGAAAGCTGTGTCCACGCTGTTGTGGAATATGTCACACCGCTTACAGAAGCCCAGCAGGAAGGCTTGAAACAGTTTGCCATGAAAGTGACAGGCAAACAGCAGGCAGTCCTTACGATGCAGAAAAATCCAGCATTGCGGGGCGGTTTTGTATTGCGGATCGGTGACTTGGTGTATGACCGCAGTTTGCGGAATACCTTAAAAACCCTGCAAAAGAAATTGGCAGGACAGTGACAGGAGGGAATGTGTACCCATGAATGCAAGTGAAATCATTTCCGTTTTAAAGAGTGAAATTGCGGATTTCGACCGAAAGACCGGCGTGCAGGAAGGCGGCACGGTTGTTCGGGTCGGCGATGGCATTGCAACCGTTTATGGGATGCAGCATGCCATGTACGGCGAACTGGTGGAATTTGAAACCGGTGTCCGTGGAATTATTCAGAACTTGGAAGAAAAGACCGTTGGTGTCGTTCTGCTGGGCTCTGATTATGGAATTGTAGAAGGTACACAGGTCATGCGTACCAAAAAGCGTGCCGGTGTCGGCGTTGGCTCTGGACTGATTGGCAGAGTCGTTGATGCACTGGGTGCTCCGATTGATGGCGGTGCACCGATTGAACCGGAAGACTATTACCCGATTGAACGGGAAGCAGCCGGTGTTGCAGACAGAAAGTCCGTTTCTGTTCCGCTGCAAACTGGTATTCTTTCCATCGACTCCATGTTCCCGATTGGACGTGGACAGAGAGAATTGATCATCGGTGACCGTCAGACGGGTAAAACTTCGATTGCTGTAGATACCATCATCAACCAGAAGGGACAGGATGTCATCTGTATTTATGTTGCCATCGGTCAGAAGTCCTCAACGGTTGCAAAAATTGTAAATACTCTGAAAACCCATGGTGCAATGGATTATTCCGTAGTTGTTTCCGCATCCGCCAGTGCTCCGGCTCCAGTGCAGTATATTGCACCGTATTCCGGTACGGCGATGGCAGAATTCTTCATGCATCAGGGCAAAGACGTTCTGATTATCTATGATGACCTTTCCAAGCATGCGGTGGCTTATCGTGCAATGTCCCTGCTGCTCCACCGTCCGCCGGGGCGTGAAGCTTATCCGGGTGACGTTTTCTATCTGCACTCCCGTTTGCTGGAGCGCGCAGCCAAGCTCTCCGACGAGCTGGGCGGCGGCAGCCTGACGGCTCTGCCCATCATCGAGACGCAGGCGGGCGATGTGTCCGCCTACATCCCCACCAACGTCATCTCCATCACCGATGGCCAGATCTTCCTTGAGACGGAGCTGTTCCACTCGGGCGTCATGCCGGCCGTCAACCCCGGCATCTCGGTCTCCCGTGTCGGCGGCAACGCCCAGATCAAGGCCATGAAGAAGGTCGCCGGTACTTTGAAGCTGATTTATTCTCAGTACCGTGAGCTGCAGTCCTTTGCACAGTTCGGCTCCGACCTGGACGCCGACACCAAGGCCCGTCTGGCACAGGGCGAGCGTATCGTTGAGGTGCTCAAGCAGAACCGCTCCGCTCCCGTTGCGGTCGAAAAACAGGTGGCCATCCTCTACGCGACCATCCACGACTACCTCGTGAACATCAAGGTGCCTGCCGTGGCCGAGTACGAGAAGGGCCTGTACGAGTATCTCGATACCGACGCAGCCGGTGCCTCCGTGATGGAGACCATCCGCACGACGGGCGATCTGAAGCCCGAAACCGAGGAGCAGCTCAAGCAGGTGCTGGCTGACTTCACAGCCCAATTCCTCAAAGAAAAATAAACTGCAAAGGAGGTGCCGCCGATGGCCGGTTCCATGAAGGAAATCAAGCTGCGTATCCGAAGCGTCGAAAGCACCATGCAGATCACCAAGGCCATGGAGCTTGTGGCATCCAGCAAGCTGCGCCGTGCCAAGGAGCGCGTCGAGGGCAGCCGCCCATATTTTGAGACGCTCTACAGCACGCTGTATGACATTGTCAGCGCGGACTCGGGGTTCGACAGCCCGTATCTTGCCAGGCGGGATACGAACCGCCGCCTGTATATCGTTATCGCGGGTGACCGCGGTCTGGCGGGCGGCTACAACTCCAATATCCTCAAGGCCATCGAGGCGGACGCCGAGGGCGCGGACTATTGCGTCCTGCCCATCGGCAAAAAGGCCGTCGAGCACTTTGAGCGCCGCAAGGCAGCCATCCTGACCACCGCTTTCGCGGAGGCAGGGGATTTGTCTGTCAGCGATTGCTTTGAGATTTCCCGCCTCGTCTGCCAGAAATTCCTGGCAGGGGAGTTTGACGAGATCCGCCTTGGTTTTACGCAATTTGTCTCTATGCTGACCCAGACGGCCACCGTGCTGCCGGTCCTGCCCTTTGACGCTCAGCGCCCCGAGCCGGGCCACGAGCGCGAAAGCCTGATGATGTATGAGCCGGACGGAAAGACCGTCTTTGACGCCATTATCCCCGAGTATCTCGCGGGCGTCGTCTACGGTGCCCTGTGCGAGAGCGTTGCCAGTGAGCAGGGCGCGCGCCGTATGGCGATGGACGCCGCCACCAAGAACGCAGGCGAGATGATCGACCATCTGAACCTGTACTACAACCGTGCGCGTCAGGCCGCTATCACCCAGGAAATCACCGAGATTGTGGCCGGTGCCGATGCGGAGTCTTAAAAAAAGCCCACTAAAGGAGTGTGTGCTATGCCAGAAAAACACATCGGAAAGGTCGTACAGGTCATGGGACCTGTACTGGACATCCGATTCAGGGACGGTGAACTGCCCGCCCTTCTGAACGCCGTTGAACTGGAAAACAACGGCAAAAAGCTGATCGTTGAGGTTGCCCAGCACATTGGCGATAACGTCGTGCGCTGCATTGCCATGGCGGCCACCGACGGCCTTGTCCGCGGTACGGATGCCGTGGATACCGGCGAACCGATCAAGGTGCCCGTTGGTGACGAGTGCCTGGGCCGCGTGTTCAACCTGCTGGGCGAGCCCGTCGACGAGCAGCCCGCGCCGGAGAACATCGAGCGCTGGCCCATCCACCGTCCGGCTCCTGCCTTTGACGAGCAG
>OHZY01000725.1_pt1 | contig 10280 bp, 9 predicted proteins | sample 1580621 | NCBI WGS metagenome assembly OHZY01 (sample SAMEA3882535, study PRJEB24775) | human gut metagenome | biome: human-associated habitat; feature: intestine environment; material: feces | place: Netherlands | collected 2009/2010 | reverse complement strand
CCCGTGCAAAGGACGACTCCACCAATAGTCGTCGTGTAGTCTTCCGCTATCTTCAGGACAAGGAGTCCATCAAGGAGCTCTTTGGCCCGATCGCAGTGAAGGTTGCCGACCGTCCCGGTGGTTATACCCGCATCATCAAGCTGGGTCATCGTCTGGGTGACGCTGCTGACATGGCTTTCATCGAGCTCGTCGATTTCGATGAGAACATGGCTAAGACTCCGAAGGCAGAGGCTAAGAAGACTCGTCGTAGCCGTCGTTCTACGAAGAAGGCTGCCGATGAGACTGTCGTAGCTGAGGAGGCTCCGAAGGCTGAAGAGGCAAAGGCTGAATAATTTTAGCTCACAATACGTTTGAAAGATCCCCAGATGTAAGTCTGGGGATTTTCATATCTCAACTTTTCTGGTCCTTTCTCCACTCCATAGCATTGTTTTTTGTTGGTTCGCATAGTCCTACTGCGCTTTTGCCATCAATCGCTTGATCGGTACAGAATGAGATTTTTACAAAAATTTGCTACTTACCCCTTCTATAGTTCTTTCCCCAATTCGATATAGTATAGCTCTTTTCATCGTCCTAATATCTTATATTACCACACAATAATGCCGCAAAAGTTGTGTCCCTGACCTCATCTACTCAGCAAAAACGCATTTTCTCACTTTTTTCTAAGCTATGACAAACTTTGGCATCGATAACCTATACCTTTGCCAACAAAAATTTCGAATTATGAAAATGAGCTCTTTATTAAGAAAACTGTTGCTCCACGCAATGCAATTTCTGGGCATCTGCTTATTGAGCTACATCCTTATGTCGTGCTATATCGAGATTGGCCACGACGAGGGTTGGCCCAAGGCTGCCTACATGTACTCGCACTTCCACAAATTCGTCGTCCCTATCAGCTCGGTTCTGACGCATGATGATGTGGCGACACAACAGTCGTATCTCCGATGCGGGACACTCTTTCTTCTCTTTCAGCGAGTTCATTTGGGTTTATAGATAGCTTGGACCATAAAGGGACAACCCTTGACGAGCGGCTTTTGAAGGATATCGCAAGCAAAACTATAAGCATTTCAAAGTCTTGCAAGAAGCAGATTGAGAATATGAAGAAAGCATTCCGCGAGAACAACTTCAAGGATGCAACATACGGTAAGATTATCGCTAATGTATGATGATGTCACCATATAATCTGGCAGAAGTCATTACAGGTAGCCCATTTGTCAAGCCCGTCGATAGGCCCTTGTTTCTGGAGAAGTCAGAGCGTGTATCTCAGTCCGAGGCGCACCTCAAAGGTCTGTGCGTGGACGTTGGTGTGGTACTTGTACCTCGTGTCGCGCATATAATAGGAAGCTCCAGCTTCTATGCTCAGATTTTTCTTCAAATAGATATTAAACCGCGGGCTCACCACCAGCAGCGAAGCACTACCCTTGTCGCCCTGCGCATTGAGATACAGCGGGTCTGAGTGTTCTAGTTTTTCCTGTGTATACCCCTTCCATGTGTAAATCTTGTAGAAGTCGGCAGCGAGCGAGAAGTTGCCGACCTTCGGAAACTCCATCAGTGTCTGCGCCTTGAGGCTGAAACCGCTTCCCATGTTGTAGTCGCGGTCGATGACGGTGTAGTAGTCGCTCAGCGAGCCTCCCAGCAGGATGGCGTCGAGGAAGAGGCGCTGCTCCATGCTCCCCATATTGCCCACGCGCGGGAAACGGAAGATAAAGCCTGGGCCGATGCTCGCAGCCTCCGAAATGCGATAGGGCACCTGCTGGCTTCCTTCCTTCACGGGCTCCGAGTCGTAGTAGTTGAAATGCTGAAAAAGTCCGAACAGCGAGGTCACTCCTTCGCCCTCGTAGATGTTAGTACTCCAAAGCCTTCCTAGCAGATGGACACTAGTGATGAGCGGTTGGTTTGAGCTAACACCGACAGTGATGTTGGCTGTGAAATAGTCGTAGGGGCGAGTTTGTTCGCTGTCGAAGGGGTCTCCATAAGCCAGTCCAAAGTCCACATAGGGATTGTGCTCGCCGCGGAAGATGCCGCCCTCGTCGGCCAGGTAGCGGTCGCCTGTTGCCACGCTGAAAGCTACAGGAAGAGCCAGGTAGTCGTGGTATTTGTAGTAGTCTCTTCTCACTTTCCATGCTTTGCCGCTTACGATACGATTGAAGCCCTGTATCGGATTGATTAGTGTCCCAGCCAATTCCCTCAGGAAACGGCTGAATCCATGAGCACGGTCGTCGAGCACCAGTGCACTCACACGGTTCGTTATCTCGCCGATAGCAACACCTCCTAGCGTCGTTGCCATCACGTCGTTGATGGCGGGTGGCTCTGTCTCGCCGCAAAACTCCCACATCAGACTGCCACAGAGCGCATAAGGAATGGACTCCCAGAAGCTCATCCCATTGCTTCGTGCAGAGTTGAAGTAGAGACCACCATGATAAGGATGGGCAAACAGGTTAGTGGAAAACTGATCATTGTCCCATACAAAACCCGTTTCGAAGTTGTGTTTGATGGAGTGCATGCTGATTCTGGGAAACTCCTCTCCTAGTACCCAGCAGTCAAATCGGTTCACGAGTACATTGATGCTTGTCACCTCCAGGGCTGCCAGCCACGGCCGTTTCTGCTGGTTCTCCGGGTTGTGGAATGCGTAGATGCGTGCTGTATCGTCTAGCTCCTCCTGCGCTTCGGGGAAGAGCTTCGCCATGGGTCTCGCATGGCGTCCGTAACGCACGGCGATGCCTGCTTCGACAATAGGCCGCGTGCGATACTCTCGATTCTTGTTGTAGTAACGCGTCGTACCGTAGCCGACGGAGGCAAATGCCGACAGCGTGCGGTTTATCTGATAATCAGCGTTGAGACGCGCCTGCAGCGAATAGAGCCTTTCGGGCCTACTATCCGTCTCGTGTTGGAATGTCTCTATATGGAAGAAGCCCACGTCACCGCTGATAGTCCAGCGTGGTGATAGCGTGAAGTATTGTCCCAGACGGTAGTATATCGCTCCAGAGAAGTCCTTGTCCAGACCCATGTAGTGCGTGCCGAAGCCCAGGATACTGTATGTACTTCGGTTGCGGAATCGCAGAGCCAAGTTTGTCTTGTTGCTGTTGCCACCAAAAGCCATTACGTCAATGCGTGTCAGTGGGTTGATGTTCACCAATCCTATTTTGTGCGCCGTAGTATCGCGGCTATAGTTAAGCAGACCTATTTGCACGCCACGTGGATGACTGATGCAGGCATTGAACAGTCCTATTTGTGATCCGTTCAGCGTGTCCGCGTAGTTGTATGCACCAATCTGCAGCCCGCGCATGTATGACGAACTGATGTTGGCGAGGGCGGTAAGTTGAATACCCTTCTCCACACCCCGCGAAATGTTTGTCACGCCGCCTATCTGAATGCCGCGAAATGAGGAAAGACTCACGTTGGAGAATCCCGCAAGCTGTACGCCTTTGATGCCTGTGCCGATGTTGGACAGTCCGGCGCATTGCAGACCCCTCATCTCCTGATGTGCCAGAGAGGTCATAGCGTTGAGTTGTACACCGTGCAAGAGATTGGTGCTCCCCAGAAATCCCATATTGAGATAGGCCATAACTTTGTCCCCCGTCTTCTTGTTCAGGGTCATGGCGAGGTCGTGATGACGACGTGGCAGCGAGTCGGCTTTCTCCACTGAGTCCGTGCCCACCGAGATCGGCATAGCCTTCGTAGTGGTACATACCGTCAGCATGATCACGATGTTTAATATCAGTTTCTTGTCGAGTTTGTTCATCATGTCCAGTTCTTTGGAAGTGCTTTAATGATGCGAAGGTAGGTAAAAAATGCGAGGATAGCGTAAAAATCTGCGGAAATCTGTTGAAGTAGATATGAATTTTCTTCATTTCCTTCTCTCTTTTTGTTAGCAGGTTCTTTTTCGCAGACATCGCTCGACAGTAATGATTGACAAAACCGCCCAGTCAACCAACGAGAAGGTAGATGAGTTGCTAGAGGTGGAAGAAAAAGTGGGCGTGGGGCGATCGAATGATTTTCCTTGGCGGACTCTGAAACTTTTGGTCTTGCCATTCGTCTAAATAATAAATGTTCAAAAGAAAAAGAGTATGATTTTAACAACCACTCCGACCCTTGAGGGTCATCCCATCCGCGAGTATCGTGGCGTGGTGACGGGCGAAACCATTATTGGTGCCAATGCAATAAAAGATTTTATGGCGGGACTTCTTTGGAGGTCGGAGCAAGTCTTATGAGAGTGTGCTGCGCGAAGCGAAAGACACAGCAATGCGTGAAATGGCCGAGCGGGCGCAGCAGATGGGCTGCAACGCCGTGGTGGGCATAGATATCGACTATGAGACCGTGGGGCAGAGTGGATCAATGCTGATGGTCACCTGTAGTGGCACCGGTGTAGTGTTGTAGCTAGAGTACCGACTCCTCCTACCCTGTCAGGAGAAGAGAAGTCGGTACGCCGTCCGAGTTATTGGACAATCTTTTGACCGTCGGAGACCACGATGCCATGGTAGTCGGCGTTGACTCGCTGGCCGCTGAGATTGTAGCGCGGTTGAGTGTCGTGTTGCTGTGTGCCACGTGCGGTGGTGATTGAGGCAGGCGGGCAGTTGAGACACACGTTATCGATGCCCAAAGCGATGGCTTCTCCGCTACTGTAGCCATCCGCCACACGGATGCTCCAGGCCAGAAAGAGGTCGTCGCCTGGCTGGATAGTTGTTTGCAGCTGACCGATCACCTGGCGTGTCTCCCCCGGTACGGAAGCATAGCCCTCCGTAGCCTCGTCGGCCTCGAAATGGGATTTGAAGACATCGCCCTCCGCCTTGGTCCAGTCTATGCCATCTCGGGAGGTGAAGAGCAGGACGTTGAAGCCCGCCTTGTTCTTTCCCTTGCGATACTTTTCAATGTCATAGCTGAGCAGGGGCTGGACGATGGGTGTGGTCCCCGTGTTTCTGACGTGCAGATAGACATTGATAACCCGTGGCTCATTGGATCGCCCCGACGTGATGCCACCTACGGCACGGTCGGACCGTTGTCCGAAGTTCCATGTTCCGCAGGCTGCGTTGGCATCGAGTGTGACGAGGTCGTCGGCTTGGACAAACTGTGTCTCGTCATTGGCCAGCACGAAGTAACCTAAAGTCCTGGCGTAGCCATCCTGACCGTCAGTGCGCCATCCCTCTGGCAGTGTTGGACTGTTGCCCATGGTGTCAAAGTTCTGTGAGTAGGATGCTTCGGCGCCGCCTAGTTCCACTACGGGTAGACCCTCTATTCGGGTGATGGCTTTGGCTACTGTCACCGTAGCGGAGGACTTGATCGCACCGTTGGTGGCCGTTACAATGTAGTCGGCCATCTCTTTGCCCGCTGTGAAAAGTCCTTCGTGATTGACCGTTGCGCCATTGCTGACCCACTCCGTCATGCCGTCATCCGGCAGGGGTCTTCCTGTGGCATCGTAGAGGCGGGCTTGCAACTGCACCGTTCCCTTGTGGTGGTCCACGGTCTGCGTATAGTCTGTGAGCGCCTCTTTGGCATATTCACGGATGCGCAGTGCCTCTTGCGGGGAAATCTTGCGCGGGGCCCACGAGATAGTGGTCGGATCTTCACCGTAGATGGTGGCATATTCGATGCAGGCAGCGAGATAGGCAGCGTCGATGGTGGGGTGGCGGTCGTCGGTGTACCACTTCTTTAGGGCGGCCACGCCTTCTCGCTCATAGCGCATACGGTAGGCAGAGCTGACGGGGGCGAGCACCACGCCAAACTCTTGTGCCACCTTTCGGTAGTTGTCGATGACGAGGTTGACGGTCTCGGAGTAGGTGTCGAGACAGGAGGTTAGCACCCAGTTGACAGGCAGGATGATGACTGCATGAGGATTGGGGCAGTTGTTACGGATGAAGTCCACCCATTTGCCCACGCTCTCGCGGAAGTCTTCGTACTCTACTCGTGGACGATCCGTCTGCTCCTGTAGGATGATGTGGGTCCAGGGTTTCAGTTTGATCATCGATTTGGCCGAGGGCTGTCCCTCTGAGTTGCACCCGGCCTCGTCGGTCTCCATCCAGTGGAACGACAGTGGTTGGCCAAGGATGGTATGTAGCGTCCATTCGGCGTCCTTGCCCATCTTGGCTGCGATGTTGTTCCATATAGTGTCCTGGCGTTGGAAATTGATCAGGGAATTGTTAAGCGACAACACCTCTACGCGTTCTGGCAGTTCGGGCACGATGGTCACGCGCTCTGGCATAACCTTCATTGAGATGGCACCGTTGCCTTCCTGTGAACTTTCTGCAGATCTAATGGGTGATCCGAAGCCTGCTCCTCCCTCACTCTGTGCCGACTGTGCGGCGATGCTGCCACTCAGCATCAGCAGCGGAGTGGCGAGCGACAATAGTCTTTGTACGTACGTTCTCATATAGTTGCAAAAGTAAGCAATTAATGAAGAGTGGGCAAGAGAATAGTGCCTAAAAATCTAAAAACAGACCATTCGTTTTTCGTTTTTCCTTAATTCGTCTATGAAAAGGTGAGATTTGCTGAATAGATTTGTTTGGCAAGCGGTCTTTTCTTACCTTTGCACCGAACAAGATGAAGAATAACCCTATGACGAAAGAATGTTTCCTTCGCGCTCTCCAACGCCATCGTGAGCGAGTCATCTACGCTTTCGGATGGGCAGTTGTGCTGCTCAGTCCCTTTCTGATGATGTATTTCCGCTCGCGCAATAGCAGCGATCCGTTACCCTGGGGTTTTTATGGTGCGGTTTGGGCGACGATGGGGGTGTTTCTCGTTTTCTTCCTCTTTCACAACCGCTTTGTTGCGCCGCTTTTCTTCCGACCGCGCAAGGGCCGCTACTTTATCTTCGCATTCCTATTGGTACTTCTGCTTGGCGTGTTTCAGTATCTCACTTTTCCCCTCTTCGGACCACCTCCTCCTGAGAAGCGGTCCCGTCATGAGGTGATTGTCCGAGACAAGGAGGGTAAAACGGTGCGGGGCGTGGAGGTGCGTGTGCTTCGTTTTGCCAAGCCTGGCATCGTGGAGCGGGTCGATTTGGCCAGCCTCTTCATCCTTACGCTGATGTTTGGTGTCAACCTGGGCGTGAAGATTTATTTCCGTAGCGAGGATACCAGTCGTGAACTGATGCTATTGCAGCAGGAGAAACTATCCAATCAACTGAAGTATCTCAAGGCCCAGATCAACCCCCACTTCTTTATGAACACGCTCAACAACATCCATGCGCTGGTAGATATAGACCCAGGACGTGCGCAGTCATCTATTATCCTGCTTTCACGCATGATGCGCTATGTGGTCTATGAGAGCGAGAGTACTTCTATCCCGCTACAGAAGGAGGTGGAGTTTCTCTCCAACTACATCACGCTGATGCGCCTTCGTTTTACTTCCCGCGTCCACCTGACCGTCGATATGCAGCCCAAGATGCAGGGGGAAGTGCCGCCGCTGCTTTTCATCATGTTTGTGGAGAACGCCTTCAAACACGGCGTAAGTTACCAGCGCGACACGCATATCCACATCCTTATGGAGCAGGTCGGCGAACGGATCCATTTCTTTTGCGAGAATCCGAAGATCGATAGTCTCGAGGACGTACAGGGAGGCGTAGGAATGCGAAATGTCCGCAAGCGCCTCGACTTGATCTATGGTGATTGCTATACGCTCCGCATTGACGACGATCCCAACCGTTACACGGTCGATTTGACCGTGCCCATGGAGGTGAGTGAGAGTAGATCGTAGGAGCGATAGGGGCGTATGAGTTAATGATATTCAGTCCTGTACAGAAAGAAAGCCATCCTTTTGTACTTCTACAAATGGGATGAGGCTACAAGTAAGGTCGCTTGTTGTATTGTTTAGCTTATTCTAGCTGTTTGCATTGTTCTGACCCAAACTTTCGGATGGTGTTTGGCCAACAGGGTTTGATACTCCTCGGCCGTCTTCTCGGAAAGTTCAATCGTTTGTTCAAGAGCATGAAGAAAGGGAAGCCCTTGCGGACTTCCCTTCCTATGGTGTGTATTGATTTTTTTATTTTATGAATTAGACGATACCCTGAGCGAGCATAGCCTTTGCGACCTTCATAAAGCCGGCGATGTTAGCACCCTTCACATAGTCGATGTAACCATCAGCCTCCGTGCCGTACTTGACGCACTGCTCGTGGATGGAAGACATGATGTAGTGGAGCTTCTCATCAACCTCCTCAGCACTCCAGTGGAGACGGATGCTGTTCTGGGTCATCTCGAGACCAGAAGTAGCAACACCACCAGCGTTGACAGCCTTGCCCGGAGCGAAGAGCTGCTTAGCCTCAACGAATGCCTCAACAGCCTCTGCGGTGCAACCCATGTTGCTGACCTCGACAACGCAGATCGGCTTGCGAGCCAGGATCTTCTTAGCGTCCTCGCCGTTGAGCTCGTTCTGGATAGCGCAAGTCATGTAGATCTCAGCCTCAGCCTCCCAAGGCTTCTTGCCAGCGTAGAAGGTAGAACCCGGGAACTTGTCAGCGTAAGGAGCGCAAACGTCGTTGCCGCTATTGCGGAGGTCGAGCATGTACTCGATCTTCTCATCATCCAGACCGTTCGGGTCGTAGATGTAGCCGTCTGGACCAGAGATGGTCACGACCTTGGCACCGAGCTGAGTAGCCTTCTTGGCAGCACCCCAAGCCACGTTACCGAAGCCAGAGATAGCAACCGTCTTGCCCTTGATGTCGATGTTGCGGGTCTTCAGCATGTGCTGTACGAAGTAGAGAGCGCCGAAACCAGTAGCCTCCGGACGGAGGATAGAGCCACCAAACTCAAAGCCCTTACCAGTCAAGGTAGCACCGTGGAACTGGCTGGTGAGCTTCTTGTACTGACCGAAGAGGTAGCCAATCTCGCGGCCACCAACACCTACGTCGCCAGCGGGAACGTCACAGTCCGGGCCGATGTACTTGTAGAGCTCGCTCATGAAGGCCTGGCAGAAACGCATGATCTCAGCATCGCTCTTACCACGTGGTGAGAAATCGGAACCACCTTTACCACCGCCCATAGGCAATGTGGTCAGTGCATTTTTGAATGTTTGCTCAAATCCTAAGAATTTTAAAATGGAGAGGTTTACAGAAGCATGAAAACGGATACCGCCTTTGTACGGGCCGATCGCATTATTGAATTGAACGCGGTAACCTAAGTTTACCTGTACTTTTCCTTTATCATCTACCCAAGGCACCTTAAATGTAAAGATACGGTCGGGCTCTACCAATCTCTCAATCAAGGACGCTTTCTCAAATTCCGGATGTTGATTGTATATATCCTCAATAGAAAGCAGGACTTCTTTTACAGCCTGCAAGTACTCTGATTCACCAGGGTGTTTTGCCTCCAGGGAGGTCATGATTTGATTAATATCCATAACTATTATGCATTTAAGGTTTTGACAAAATGAAAATCATTTCTGATGCAAAGGTATGTTTTTTGGTGAATTGGCAAAATATTTTTGGCTAAATTTTAGTTTGGTGGTGATAAAAAGTTAATCGTTGTGGTAAGACCTCTCTACCCAAAAGTTCTTTTTTATTGCGAATAAGTTGCATAAAACAATATTATTGACGTATTTTGCTATTACATTATCCATGTAAATCAAATAACCATGCTCAGCAAGTTAAAATTAAATCAGTTGTATTTCAAGGATACTTCGTTTGTAAACCTCATGACCAAACGGATTTTTAATGTTCTTTTGGTAGCAAATCCGTATGATGCTTTTATGTTGGAGGATGACGGGCGTATAGATGAGAAGATATTTAATGAATATATGAACCTCAGTCTTCGCTATCCGCCACGTTTTACACAAGTTTCTACTGAGGAGGCTGCCTGGAAGCAATTGGAGAACACTACATTTGATCTGGTGATTTGTATGCCCGGATCTGATAACAGTGATACATTTGAGATTGCACGCAGCATAAAAGAACAATACCCTCATATTCCGCTGGTGGTACTGACCCCGTTCTCGCATGGTATTACGGCACGTATGGAGCATGAGGATCTGAGCATTTTTGAATATGTGTTCTGCTGGTTGGGGAATACGGACCTGTTAGTGTCTATCATCAAGCTGATAGAAGATAAGATGAATTTGGAACATGATATTAAAGAGGTGGGAGTGCAGATGATTTTATTGGTGGAAGATTCCATCCGGTTCTATTCTTCCGTGTTGCCTAACTTATATAAATTTGTGTTGAAGCAAAGTCAGGAATTTGCCACAGAGGCTTTGAATGCTCACCAGCGTACATTGCGTATGAGGGGACGTCCCAAAATTGTATTGGCACGTACTTACGAGGAGGCGATGGATTTATATAATAAATATCAGAATAATGT
>OHZY01000724.1_pt1 | contig 10283 bp, 8 predicted proteins | sample 1580621 | NCBI WGS metagenome assembly OHZY01 (sample SAMEA3882535, study PRJEB24775) | human gut metagenome | biome: human-associated habitat; feature: intestine environment; material: feces | place: Netherlands | collected 2009/2010 | reverse complement strand
CGGAGGTCCATGTGATTGTCTTATCGGCAGCGTCCTCCGGCAGGACCGTCGCGTGCAGCGTCCAGGTCATGCCGTTGTTCAGGATGCCGCCTTCCTGCTCCAGCGTCACGCTGGTGGGCACGACCACGTCGGGCGTAGGAGCCGGGGTGGCCGTGGCTTCCGGTGCAGCGGTCTCGAGGGTGGCTTCCTCGCTGCGGGAGGTCTCGGCAGGTTGGGGCACCTCCTTCACGGCTGTGCTGCCGCACCCCGCCAGGCTGAACACAGCCACCAGCGCAGCCGCCGCAGTGAGGATACGAGTTTTATTTACAGTGATCTTTTTCATGTTTTCTTCTCCTTTGTGTTTGGGTTTGTTTCCTTACACAAAGGCTATAGGGTATGTGGCGGGGAAAGTTAAAGACCGACAAAAACTTTTGGACAAATAAAAAAGAAAAACCGCTCGCGGTTAGGCAAGCGGTTGGTTCTTGTTAATATTTTTTGTATTGCTCAATCAACATGTGCAACGCGACAACAGTATCTGCGTAGTTTTCGACGCCTCGTTCCTGTACGTCCTTTAGAAATTGACTATAATCAAAGGAGTATGCGAACGGACACATCTGGGATAGCAGGAATTGGAAGCTCCCACATAAATAATGTAGCGTTTCTCCGTCCATATCCTCCACTTTCATGGTTTCATCATCCATGAAAACCTTAATTGTATGCTGAAGCATCTCATTGATTTTATTGGTGTCGATGGTTTTGGGCTTTACGTTTTTGTATGGCTCAAGGCGACGCAAAACAACATCCTTTAATGCTATGCGCAGAGAAACTTCTTCCGGACGCTGGTTTACTTCTCCATCACACATATCAACGCTCAAACTGCGGATCGTGGCTTCACACACACATCGCTTCCAAAAATCATCTCCTGTATCATACGAGAAGAGTTCATCAAAAATTTCGCAAAAACTTTTGAGCGAATACATTCGGTATTCGACATCGTATTTGTCCATTTATTTTTCTCCTTTCATAAATAAATATAAAAATCGCTCGCGGTCACGCAAGTGGTTGATTGTTGAGGGCTGATAACGGCGCTTAGTATTTCTGGTATTGCTCGATCAGAGTGTACAGTGCAACGATTCTATCTGCATATCCATTGATACCCTGCTTTTTGACGAATTCCCTGAACTTATTGTAGTCCACGGCGTATGCAGTCGGGCAGGATTTGAACAGTAAAAAACGGAAACTACCGCATAGATAGTGTAGGCTTTCGCGGCTCATATTTTCAACGCGTTCGCCGTCCATAAAGTTTTTCAATGTGATGTTGAGCATTTCATTAACTTTGCTTGCGTTAATTACGTTTGGCTTTACGCCTTTATAAGGTTTGAGACGGTAAGTGATGACATCTATCTGTGCTTGGCAAAGAGAAATTTCTTCAGGACGCTGTTGCGTTTCTTCGTCATACATGTCCTGTTCCAAATAAAGAATGGACGCTTCGCAAACGCATCGTTTCCAGTAGTCATCTCCTGTATCATACGAAAGAAGCTCATCAAAAATATCGCAAGTATCCTTGATGGCTCTCATTCGGTATTCGACATCGTATTTGTCCATTTGATTTCCCTTTCTAAATAAGTAAGCAGCCAAATGATAAAAATACACCTGACCGCTCAACTTGTTATTTTACAACTTGTTATTTTAAATTGTTTTATGCTATTATCTTTTTTTACAGACTGCCGAAAAACTCCTGCAGGGGCGAGCATTGCTCGCCCGTGCCCGTATGCCTTGTAAGAAAGCCATCCCGGAAAGCACGTTGCTGCGCCAAGCTGGCGGGCGACCAATGGTCGCCCCTACATTCTCTATATAGCAAAGTCAATGTTTTTTGACATGCTGTTTTTATTATATCTGCTTTGCAGCAAAACACAAGGTTCTTTGCGTCCAAGCACTTACAGGTTTTTTCCGGATTTTATCTTCTTTTTCATAATTTTTTTGGTTTTCCTTTTAACTTTGCCGTACCCACACCCTATAGTCATGGTGTAAGGAGGCAGCAAACCGATCGGATGTTTCCCTGCAAAGAAAAAAATCTATCTGCTACAAAAGGAGAAAGTGTTATGAAAAAGACTTCGTTTCTGAAAAAACTGACCGCTATGGCCGCCACCCTGGCCATGACCTGTGTGATGGCTGTCGGCGCTTTTGCCGCTGAGCCTACCGTTGACTACAAGCTGGATTCCGCCTCGATCCACGTGGGCGAGACCTGGACGATGGAAGTGCCCGCAGGCAACATCTACGACTGGAATCTGAGCAGCGAGTACATTGCCTTCGGGCCCAGCATGGCCGACAAGGAGGGCGTGCTCAAGCAGGTCGGCTACGAGACCGCGAATGGCGTTAGCACGATCACCTATGAGGCCATGATGCCCGGCACCTGCACCGTGACCCTGACGGACCGCAGCTTTGCCAAGGTCGCCGAGGCAACCGTCACCGTCACCGACGGCAGCGCCACGCCCGACACGCCCAGCGTCGATACTCCGAGCACCGACAACAAGGCTGCCGAAACATCCGCCGCTGCAGCGGTGAGCACCGCCCCCGTTGACACCCGCACGGCCCAGCAGAGGGAGATCGATGAGGCCAAGGCCAACGGCACCTGGGGCATCGAGTACACCACCTGCCAGAAGTGCGGCTACCACAACTGGACCCGCAAGGGCAACGTCTATGTCTGCGATACCTGCGGTAATGAGACGACCACCGTTGTGAGTGCCAACGGCGTCAAGGGCTATGTCGGCAACGGCGCCATCGCGCCCATCGCCAACAAGTCCGCCGCGCCGGAGACCCGCTACGCAACCGCTAAGCAGGCCCAGGATGCCGCCGACGCCCGCGAGGCTGCCTACGCCGCCGCTGTCGTCGCGTTCCAGAAGCAGATCGCCGCAAACGAAGCCGCCTATTTGGCCGCCATCGCCAAGTAACCGCCTATCCCCGCAAGAGGACTGCTGCCGCCGTGGGCAGCAGCCCTCTTTTTTCTTTTTTAAATTTTTTTGCCGTCCCTTTAACTTCTCTGCCCGCCGCCCCTATAGGGTAGATGTAAGGAAAAACAAAACTTAGAGTAAGAGGAGAATATACCATGAAAAACTTCCGTAACCTGTCCGCCCTGATCCTTTCCGCTGCCGCTTCTCTCACGCTGCTGGCCGGCTGCGGCGCAGCCCCGGTGGAGGACACCATCCCCGCCGAGAGTGCGCCCGCTGTCCCCGTTGTCGAAAAGACCGCCCCGGAGGCAGAGACCACGCCCGAAGCCGCCCCCGAAGAAACGCCCGCCCCGGAGAGCGACCTTGCCGAGGAAAAGGCCGAGAGCCTGCGGGAGTTCCGCTTTACCACCGGCCTGGGCGGCGCCAACGGCGATTTTCTCTATGACGAGGACGGCCGCCTGAGCCACATCACGCTGGGCATCTACGACGACTTTTCCCAGGATTACGACATCCATTTTGACTATACAGACGGAAAGGCTTCCGCGAGCTTTGACGCCGCGCAGGCTGCCGCGCTGGAAGGCTCGCCCTATGTGTTGGAGGTCACAGACCTGACTCTCAAAGATGACGGAACCCCCGATACCCTGAGCGCCTACACCGATTGCGTCGTCTACATCGAGTTCAACGAGGACGGTCTCCCCTCCTTCTTTGCCGTGGCGCAGGAGGATGTTGGCTACCGGATCACCTACACCCGCACCGACGACGGCCGCCTTGCCATGGACAGCGCCCAGTGCGTTTATGGATACATCTATAACCACAGCGCCGAACCCACCAACGACTTCTTCACGCCCACCGGCGAGATCCTCTACCAATAATCTGTCGGGGTCCCGTACCTCCAACCCGATGGATCTCCGGTATTGACGGAACCGCCCAAGGGGCTTTGGGACGACCTCCCCCGCAGGCCGACCCTATAAAAACAGCAGGAACTGTCCGGACAGTTCCTGCTGTTCTATTTTTAGTGCCGCGCCCGCATATCCCCAGGAACAAGCCCCAACGGCCTTGTGTGCAGGAAGATCACTTCCCAATAGCCGGTTTTATAGTTGGCGCGCAGTCTCGGTTTCAGCATGATGTTCCGGCTTTCTTCTGGCCGGGCGCTGCGCCGTTGGTCGTGCAGCAAGTCCTCATAGCTGCCATGATAATAGGTATCAATGCCGATGCGCCCGACAATCGTTTCTCCGTTTTCGTTCGGCTGCACCAGTTCTTCCGTCAGCGCTCTTGCCTGTTCCTCTGTAAAATCAACGGAATACGGACTTTGCAGCGCGGTCTCCCACAGCCCTGCCACAGCGGTTTCTTTTCGCATGGTTTTATAGCGGTACTCTTTTTCTGATGAGGTAAGTACCACATATCCTGTATGCGTTTTCTTGGGGCGGAGCTTTCTGTCCGCGTTGGCGCGCTCCCGCGCGATGCGCAGCAGGTTTTTATTTAAGCCGTCCAGATACTCTATTTTACGGCAGGCTTCTTCCAAGTCTTTCTGTACCGCATCCACTTCGGCGTAAGCAGCTTCTTTTGCCTGTGCTGAATTTCTTTCGGCTTGTGCAATCTTTTGAGATGCCGCTGTATAGACCGAGCGTGCATCTCTTTCCGCACAGGCCACTTTCGCCAGCAAACCATCATACTCACTGTGGGTCAGCAGCACGTGCGTACATTCCTGCCCATTCTCCGGCAGATCCCGCAGACCCAGTGCAGTCTTTTTCTTAAACTCCGGCATTTTTACAGACCTCGGATATAATTGTTTGCCACGACTTCAATGCGGTTATGCCCCAGCGCTTTGCTGCAGATCAGCATGGCTTTCTTGTCCAGCTTTTTCCCGGATTCATCTTTCCGGCAGGTGTAGACATCACTCTGAAATTTGCGCCCCGTTCCCTTGTTGACCCTGTCGTAGGGGATTTCTTCGATGGGCCTTGCATGGGCGCGGTAGCCGTGGATGTCGGCGCTCTGGTGGATGTGCTGCCAGACCTTCTCGCCGCTCGGCGTGCTGCGGATGCGCTCCACGATCTGCGCCGCATTTTTCCCGATGATCGGGCTTACCCGTTCCCGGCCGCCTTTTCCGTTGCGGACGTGGATATAATACTTGCAGTCAAACAGGCGGGTATCTTGCAGAACACCAAGCCGCTTTTCTTCTGCGGGTGTTCTTTCCTGTACCGGCATGGATTCAAGTGCAGCGATTTCCCGCTCGATTTCTTCTTTCGTGACAAGGTCGCCGCCCTTGAGCATCCCAAGCTCGCTGCGGCGCAGCCCGGTGCCTTTACAAAATTTAATCAGTTCATCGTTGTTCGTAACCGAGAAATGTTTATCCCGCACACGGTCTCCCCTGCTGCGCTTGATGTCCTCCCGGTTTCGCTTCGGCGGATTAAAGTAGTTTTCATCATCCGGGCTTATGCCGTACAGCTTGCCAAGCGCTTTGGCTTCCAGCTGCACCGTCCACGCGGACAGCCCTTGTTCGGCGCGCACTTGCAGCCACTCGTTTACGTACTTTTTCGCACTTTTCAGCGTCGTACATTCCGGGTGCTTTTCTTTGATATAAGAAAGGAAATATTTTGTGTGTTTCCAGTACGATTGATAGGTATTGAAAGAAAATATCTTCTGCCCGTCCGTACCGTTTTTCACTGCCTCTTTTTTGCTCTCGCCAAAGGCCTGCATCCCGGTCAGGCGGTCATACGCCTGTTGGTGCAGGTCTTTATAATATTTCTTGTTCTTTCTGCCCAGACACAACCGCCCCCTTTATCTGTATTTCTTGTTGAAGCTAGGCCGCCTCCTGTCCGCCCACACGGGACGCAACACTCGGCGAATACACTTTTTAAGGTCTTATGTGTGACCGCTTTGGAGATTTCTCTCCGACACTTTTTTACTGCTTATGTGTGCAGCCTTGCTTTCTTCTTCTACGGCAGGTAAGGCTCTGTCGGATTCTTTGTAGAGGAATCATCTCTCCGGCATTTTATCAGTATGTCCGGCTACATTCAGATACGTTGCCACACACTTTCAAAAGGATTACTCATGTGTGGGTCCATGATACGCAAAACCATCAGCAAAGACCAAAGGCAAGTCGGCGCATCATACAGGTGTATCGAACCTGATTCGACTTTGTGTATTGTAAGAATACACTCTTATAATATGCGGAACACGGGAAAATGTAAATAACATGGTATGTTATTTTTAAAATATAACGGTTTACCCGTTCATTTTATAAACGGGTAAACCGTTACCGCGCCCGCACAAAAACACGGACTTTCATCCGTGCCCACCGGATAAAAGTCCGTGTTTTTATCTTTCCAGCAAGTCCTCCATCTCGCAACCAAGCACCCTGGAAATCTTATACAAGCTCTCCGCGCTTGCCTTGTTGATATAGATGCCGTCTGTCTCATCGTCCAGCATTTTCAGATAGGTTTGGTTTGCCTCATCGTTTCTTGCTTTGCGCTGTACATAGTATTTGTCTTTTTCTGCGATGGAAAAGCCCTCAAATTTCAGATTGGAAAAGGCAAACTGTGACTTGAGTACCACCTGCTCCCCCAGCCTGCCAAGCCGCATCGCCTGCGAGAGCTGCTCCACCGAGATGGCATTGTTCAGAAAAGATTCCGCATAATCGAAGTAGGAATCATCGGCACGGTAGCCTGTAATCAAATCATAGGCATTCACATTCACACTAAAGTTTTCGATCAAATATTGCTTTGCACGCCTTGCCACCGGCGTTTTTATGGAAAAAAGGCGGTGCTCTACCAGCACGGCGATCCAGTTCAGAATGGTATAGTCCGGGCTGTTCAAATTTAAGATGTGCAGATATTCCGTATCCAAAGTATACCGGTTGGCAAAACCGTCCCGCAAGGAGGAAACCGCCCATTCCTTTGCCAGTGCCTCGCTTTCCGTGCAGTAAAAGCCAAGGCCAAAATCATTATGCTTCTTCCCAGCCCCAAACACGGGATGCTCTATAACTTTTTCCGAGCCATGAAACAGGGTGATTTTCTTTTCCATATTGCCGCCCTCCTTGGTATAAGTATATCACTAAGGCGATACAAAAGCAAGGCGGCAAAAAGATATTATGCCATCGTGTCATACTACCAAGTTGCAGCGGAAAAGGAAACTATAGCGTATTCGCTATTGATTTTATATAGCGAATGTGCTTTACTATCGTTACAGAATGGGCAGCTTTCCATCAAGAAACAAATATCTTTTTTCTGTTGTAAAGAAGTGAATCCCACTTGGTTCAATCGCCAAGTGGGATTCACTTCTTTACATTTTCTTATTTTACAGCGGTTGCACTTTCCGTTTTTTGGGCTTTCAAATTTGCCTCGATAGCAGAAAATTCCGAGTCAAGTGCTTCCCATTCTGCCTTAAAATTAGGGTCTTTCCTCTGCTCATTCAGAAAATCATTGAAGTTTGTCATTGAAATGTTTCTTTCTGGAAGATAGTCCACTAGGTATCTACTGAGATATTATGTCATGATGACATAATATCTTCAAAAATTGTTGGTACAACGTTCTTCCGTTATCCCATCAGTACCCCAAAATCAGGGGTGTATGTCAGTCCCTGTTCCAGTTCCGGCTCACGCAGGAACATCATCATATAGATGGGATAATAGGTGATTTTGTCTTTCACGCTCACATTTCCACTGTGGAAGACAACAGCAGCCGGAATGCCGTATTCCGGGTTCGCCAGCACACCGGTTAGGGCATTGTGCCGTGTGTAGTCTTTCCCGCTCTTGATTTCAAGTGGCAGTACATTGCCCTCATGCTCAATGACGAAGTCCAGCTCCCCTTGCTTTTTGCTGTTAAAATAATACAGCTTATACCCATGAGCGGCCAGCTCCTGGGCGGCGGCGTTCTCAAACACCGCGCCGAAGTTGATGTTCTTCTCGCCGTTCAGCAGCGCCAGCTGGATGCCGTTGGCGTAGGTGGCCGCCAGCAGCCCCACATCGCAGAGAAATAACTTAAACAGGTTGCTTTGCCTGTTCAGCCGCAGCGGAATGCGCGGCTCTTCCACGTTGTAGGTCGGCAGCGCAACGCCGGCGTTGGCCAGCCACAGAAAACTATTGTGGTAGCGGCTTAACTTAAAGTCCTGATGCAGATCCTTTAAAATAAACCGCTTGTTCTTGGCGTTCAGCTCGCTGGGGATCAGGTCAAAAATATCTTCGAGATAGAGCTTCTCCTTCGGGTCATAGCGGGCAATATCCTTTTTGTACAGCGTCAGAATGGACTGCTGCACCTGGGCGACTTCATACAGATTATGCGTTTGCAGGTAGCAAGCCACAGCCGCCGGCATACCACCCACGATCAAGTACAAGCGGAAAAGCTCCATCATCTTCTGATGCACCAGCGGGTCAACTTCCTGCTTTTTGTCATAGCAGCTGCGCAGATGGTCAAGGATGCGATCCGACACGCCGTTGGCGCGGGCAAATTCCTCTATATCCATCGGGAACATTTCCAGTACATCAAGATAGCCGACCGGTGCGCTGCGAATGTCTTTAAGCTCCACACCCAGCAGCGACCCGCTTAAAATATAGCGGTAGCTGCCCTCCTCCACCAAAAACTTGATGGCGGTCACGATCTCCTTGCACTCCTGCACCTCATCCAAAAAGATAAGCGTCTTGCCGGGGACCAGCTTTTCCCCCACCAGCGCAGAGAGTCTCAGCAGGAAATCGCTGCTGTCGGTGGCTGTTTCAAACAGCTGCCGCGCGGCTGTGTTTTCCAAAAAATTCAGTTCCACAAAATTCGGGAAGGCTTCCTGCCCCAGCTGGCGGATCAGCGTTGTTTTACCGACCTGCCGCGCCCCTGTGACAAGCAGCGCCTTGTGAGCTTCGCCCTCTAAAAACGCCTGTATCTCTTTCGCTGCGGTTCGCTGTAACGTATTATTGCTGCTGTTTGCCATGCCGGATGCCCCCCAGAAAAATCGTATTGTCCGTTTTTACAAACTTATTATACTGTATTTTGTCCGTTTACGCAACATATTTGTCTGTTTTTTTGTCCTGTTTTTCGTTTATAGTTCCTGCAAACGGGGGAGATATTATGACATGACGACATAATATCTCCCCCGTTTTTACCGTATAATGTTTCTGCCTGTACGCGGTGCAGCTTTGGCGGCGCCGTCCCGGAACAGTTCTTTCTCCGGCTCGTAGTCAAGCGGCACACTCTCCCCCGTCGCGCCGAAGCGGTTTTTTAAGATCGTCAGCACCAAATGACGCGGGCCGGTTTTGATTTCCTTGTCTGCGTCTGTGCGGTATTTGAGTACCAACAGCAAGTCCGCGCTGTACTCCACGCTGCCGGATTCCTTAAAGGCTGAAAGGCCCGGCTCGGCACTGCCGGGGCGGTAGGCCTCACGGTTCAGGCTCTGCTTCTCGGTCATGCCCGCGCGGGCCGGGGCGACAAGCTGCAAATAGTCCAGGAACAACACCGGGTTTTCGTGCTGCTCACAGAAGGCCGACACTTTTTCATCCAAAAACGCTGGTGTCAGCAGGGCATCCGGCTCCCACAGCTCTACCCTGCCGCCGGTCTTTTTCCGATAGGCGGAAATCAGACCGCGCACTTTTTCTTCCGGCAGCTTGCCGTCCAGCAGCGGGCGTGCACGCTCCCTTGTGCCGCGCACAGCGCTTTTGGCAATCAGCTCCATGCGGGACATTTCTATTGTTATAAACAGCACATTTCTCCCCGCAGCGGCCAGCGTATCGGCCATTTGCAGCATCAGGGACGTTTTGCCCATGCTGGAAACCGCGCCCAGCACGGTCAACCCGGCGTGCAGACCACCGTCCAACGCCTTGTCCAAACCGGCGATACCCGTAGACATCACAGCAGCCCCGCCACGGCGGCCCAGATACGCGAGGAACTCGTCCTCCAAGGTCGGTTGCTGCTGTACCTCCTGCGGCGCTGTGGCGGCCTCACAGGCGGCTTGCAGCACATCTCTATTCTGCACTAATACTTCGTTCACGTCCTTGCAGCCATCCGGCAAAGCCAGCACGGCGCACGCAATCCCGCGCGCCGTCAGCTGCTCCCGCAGCTTCTCGTTCATCCCCTGCCCCGCCGCGTCGGCATCCCCGGCAAGAATCACCTTCTCCGGCTTTACTTCCCGCGCGTCCAACGCCTGCATCAATCGCCCGGTGTTCGCCGCACCACACAGCGCTACTGCCGGGAATCCCAGTTCCTCTAAGGAAAGGGCGTCAAAAATGCCCTCTGTCACAAACAGTGCTTTCCCGGCCGCACATTCCATAGCAGCGCTGTTCCAAAGCTGCATCGCTCCGCGGCTGTTCTGGTAGCGCGGTTCAGCATCCGGGTCAATGGCGCGGCGGCAAACGCTGCGGCAGACACCATCCACAAA
>OHZY01000715.1_pt1 | contig 10354 bp, 8 predicted proteins | sample 1580621 | NCBI WGS metagenome assembly OHZY01 (sample SAMEA3882535, study PRJEB24775) | human gut metagenome | biome: human-associated habitat; feature: intestine environment; material: feces | place: Netherlands | collected 2009/2010 | reverse complement strand
GATGTCGCAAGCGACCGCCGCAGGCGCGAGAATGTGCCAAGGCACATTCTTTGTTCAGAAAAGTTGCAAAAAATAGCAAGAAATAGTAAACTGTGGGATATGCGAGTATACTACTATGAAAATGAATTAGAGGATGAATTTTCGGAAGCAAAGATAACTGCGAAGAAAATTGATGGAACATATCAGTACAGCCAGGACAGTTTCGAAAGGAAATTATTACATTTTATCTGTTATAATCTCATTGCAAAACCGGTGGCATGGTGCTTTTTAAAGATAAAATACCGCCATAAAATCGTGGGGCGGGAGAAAATAAAAGCGTTAAAGGGACAGGGCTATTTCCTTTACGGAAATCATACCAATGCAGGAGCAGATGCACTGATTCCCACAATGCTGGCACATCCGACGGATGTATATGTGATTGTGCATCCGAATAATGTTTCTATGCCCTTTTTCGGAAAAGTAACGCCATATCTTGGGGCGTTGCCGTTGCCGGATGATAAGGATGCCATGAAACATTTCTTAGAAGAAATCGGAAAGAAAATCACGGCGAAAAAGTGTGTGATGATCTATCCGGAGGCACATATCTGGCCGTATTATACGAAGATACGTCCTTTTAAGGATTCTTCCTTCCGTTATCCGGTGCAGTATCAATGCCCGGTGATCTGTTTTACCAATACATATCAGAAACGGAAGCATAGTAAGAAGCCGCAGATAGTAACCTATGTGGATGGTCCATTTTATCCGGATGCGAAATTGCGAGGAAAAGAGCAGAAGGCGGATCTTAGAAACAGGGTTTATGAACAGATGAAAGAAAGAAGCAGCAGGAACACCCTTGTGCTTGCTACTTATATCAAAAAAGGTGATGTATGAGAAATATTCTATTTTCGGGGAATGTCAAAGTATTTGATGGAATACTGACCGGGATGCTGTCCATTTTTATGCGGACGAAATCGACAGAGCCATACCGCATCTACATTTTTACGATGGATGTATCACATTTAAGAGACGATTTTCTGCCGGTGAGCGATGAGCAGATAGCATTCTTAAATGAGGTAGCAAAGTCCTATAACAAAGAAAATATTGTAATCAAGATTGATGTGACAGATATTTATAAAGAAGAATTTGCAGGCTGCCCGAATGAGGGTGCGTATTGTTCGCCATATACCCTGCTCCGTCTGTTTGCAGATAAGATTCCGGAAATCCCGGATAAGCTTCTTTATCTGGATGCAGATATTTTATTTAACCGGGAGCCGGAACTTTTATATGACATTGATGTAAAAGGGTATGAGTATGCTGCAGCAAGAGACCACTATGGAAAATATTTAATCAATCCAAACTATATCAATGCGGGAGTATTGCTTTTTAATATGGCAGAGATTAAGAAAACAGGCCTTTTTGAAAAAGCAAGACATCTCATTAAGACAAAAAAATTACTGTTTGCGGATCAGGATGCAGTATACAGAAGTACCACGGCAAAGAAAATGCTGCCGCAGAAATATAATGACCAGAAGTTCTTACATAAGAGTACAATAATCAGACATTTTTCCAAACGGCTTTTTTACCTGCCATATCCGCATACGGCAAATATTAAGCAGTGGAATGTCAGTGCAATCCATAGAATTTTTAAGTATGAAGCGTTTGATGATATTCTGTTCGAATATATTTATCTGAAAAAGAAATTTGAACAGGACACTAAGAGGTAAGGAGTTAATTTATGGAAATGAAGAGTTTATCACAGTATGGAAAGAAAGCGGAGATACCCATTTTCTTTGCCTGCGATGAGGACTTTGTAAAATATACGATGGTTTCAATGAAGTCCATCATGGAAAATGCAGACCGCAGCCGGAAATATCATATTTACATTTTACATATGGGAATTACGGAAGCAACCCAGGCAAAAGTGCTTGCCATGGCAGATGAAGAATTTGCAATTGATTTTGTGGATGTTACAGACAAGATGAAGAGCATTGCAGATAAACTTCCGATTCGTGACTATTATTCCAACACAACATATTTCCGGCTTTTTATTCCGGATATGTTTCCACAGTACCGCAAGGCACTTTATATTGACAGTGATACGATTGTAGTGGGAAATATTGCAGAATTATATGACCATAAGCTTGGTAAATTATATGCCGGAGTCTGTCCGGACCGTGTGGTAGCACAGACAGATATCTTAGGCGATTATGTAGAAAAGGTATTAGGCGTAAAGCGTACCAGATATTTCAACGCCGGAGTAATGCTGATGAACTGCAGCCAGTTCCGTGAAAATCATCTTTTAGATGAATTCTTAGAGATGCTTCACGTCTATCTTTTTGTGGTAGCGCAGGATCAGGATTACCTGAATCTGATTTGCAAGAATCAGGTGCTTTATATGGAACCGAAGTGGAATGCACAGGTATTTGGAGAACTTGCCTGCCCGGAAGAAGAGGTAGGATTATTCCATTTTAATATGGCTGCAAAACCATGGCATTATGAAGACTGCCGTCTGGCAGAGTATTTCTGGAAATATGCGAAGATGACAGTGGATTATGATGCCATAAAAGAAGGACTTGCTAATTATACCGATGAGCAGCGCCGCAATGACAGTGTGTCCGGTGAGAAATTAATCCGGCTTGCGGTATCTGAGATTAACAGAGAAGATAATTATCTTCGTAAGATGGAAAAAGCCGGAAAATCAGAAAACAAGCTTGCACTGCTTGCCCACATAGAGGAGTTGGAGCGGGAAGGAAGATTTTCCGAGGATGCAGAAGAAAATCCGCCGGCACCGGTTCTGATGCCAGAAGATATTAATTATCTTCCAAGAAGTTTAAAGAGCAAGACACAGACCAAATATGCATTTAAAGTAGCAAGATGGTTTGTTAATATGCTGATAAAGAAAAAGCAGCTGATAATCAAAGAATACAAAGGCATTGAAAATCTTGAAAAAGTAGCAGACGGAGCAGTCATTACCTGTAACCATTTCAATGCATTTGACAGCTTTGCCATCCAGCTTGCCTTCGAGCAGGGGAAATTGAAAAAGAAAAAGATGTACCGTGTAATCCGGGAAGGCAATTATACCGGATTTCCGGGATTTTACGGAGTGTTAATGCGCCATTGCAACACACTGCCGTTAAGCTCTAATTTTAAGACCATGGAGAAATTCATTGCTGCCGTAGACCGGGTATTAGAGAAAAATCAGTTTGTACTTGTCTATCCGGAGCAGGGAATGTGGTGGAATTACCGGAAACCAAGACCGCTGCAGAAGGGCGCATTTACCTTCGCTGCCAGAAATAATAAGCCGGTACTTCCCGTATTTATTACCATGGAAGACAGTGATGTTTTAGATGATGACGGATTCTATGTGCAGGAATATACGGTGCATTTCTGTGAACCGATTTATCCGGATCCGAATAAAAAGCGTGCACAGAATTCCTGTGAGATGCGGGATAAGAATTATGAAGCGTGGAAAGCTGTTTACGAGCAGACCTATGGAGAGAAACTGACCTATAGTTGTGATGAGGAACAGCCGATTAAAGAGAAGAAAGCACTCTAATAAAAGTTGCAGGAAATGTAATATGTATTGAGAAAGGGTAAGGGATAAATTATGAATAATCAGTGGAACCAGATGCCACCAAACATGCCGCCACAGCAGAGACCGCCGATGCCGCCGAATATGCCGCCACGACAGGGAAAAATGCCACGGCCGGAGCTTTCTCCGGAAGATAAGAAGCAGGCAGACAAATTATGTATTATTTCCATGATTTTGATGTTTGCACCGATGGTAGTAATTTTTCTAAAGAATATTATTCTGGGACTGTTGTTTGATGCAGGAAAAGAAGAATTATATTATAATATCGCAAGCAGCTATGTATTAGGTTCAATTCTGACTTTTCTTATGGCTGGCTGTGGAATTGCAGCACTGGTACTTATGATTTTGGTCCGTGTAAAATATCCGCAGAGTGTATTTGGTAAAGTGCTGATGTGGCTTTATATTGCACTTGCCATTCTTGTAGTAGTATTTATAGCAGTAACAATTATTGCCTGTGGGCTGGCATTCATAAGCTGTGTCCGAAACTGTCCGGGCTGATGAGGCAGGAAAATAAATGATAGATATTACGATTTTGCACTGGAGAATTTCGCCGTATTTTATCTGTTTTCTCTTAAGCTTTGTACTGGCATATCTTTATGTCACATGGTATTTGAAAAAAGCAGGAGTAAAGGGCAGTCATATCTTTTATTCAGAGCTTTTGAATACAGTTCTGGCATTATATTTTGGAGCATTTTATACCTTTATTGTGCAGCTGGCAGAACAGGGTAAAGTAGAAACATTTGGTTTTTCCAGTCTTGGCGGTATGGCGGGCATCCTGCTCGGTGTGTGGATTTTTACAAAAATCAGTAAGGAACATAAGATAGAGCTATGGACTGCATATGTGCTGGCATTGGGACTGATGTATGCGGTTTCAAAGCTCGGCTGTTTTTTTGCAGGCTGTTGTGTTGGCATGAGATATCAGGGACCTGGCAGTATCCGCTATCTTGATAATGGAGCAGCGGGGGAATACCTTTTTCCGGTCCAGCTGGCAGAGACAATCTTATTTCTGCTGGCGTTTTTGTTGCTTCACAGGATGGCAGAACGAAAAAGGAATGGTATAATTCCAAAGAGTCTGTTGCTGTATGCGATATTAAAATTCGTACTGGATTATCTGAGGTATTATGAAGACAGAAAGATTTTCAGTGCGAACCAGTGGGGATGTCTGCTGGTAGCTGTAAGCGTATTGCTCTATGAGGCAGTACGGCAAATTAAACAAAGGGCGAATAATAAAGTAATATAACGGATATGAGAAAAGAGTTTTGTGGGTGTTGTGCCGGCAGAACTCTTTTGCATTGTTATGCATCCAAAGAAGCTGCAGGACAGGTTATGGTGGTTATCAAGCGTTATATTTATTGTAAAAGGTTGGATTCGGAACAAAGTATTTAGAAAAAATCGAAAAATAAGTTTACATAATATAGGTACAAAATATGGGACACATCCTGTTGTAACATAATCTTATCAGAGAGCAAAGCCACTGAAAAATACCAGAAAAGTGGCAGAAAAGCGAAGGAAAAGATAAGAAAAAAGACACAGGGAGGTCACAATTATGCGTGATAATACAGTACATGTAAGAAGAGGAAAGAAACATCCGTCAAGAATGGAAATGATAGTGCTTGCAGCTCTTGCAGCCCTTATGGTAAGCGGTGGAACATTATTACTGCTGGCAGCTTTGCTGGGACAGGATATTACAGACTGGAACCACAGAGTAGCAATTACAGCAGGACTTTCTCTTGCCGGAGTTGTGTGGGGATGGTTAATCAGGGCAAACCGTTAGACATATCCGTGGGATAAGTACGACATGGTTTTTCGAATTGAGGTTGACGCATTCCCGATAGTTTTCTATAATGAAACTGATTATATTGTACAGGAAAATCAAAAGAAGATTTTCTGTTGTTTTGGAGAAAAAGGGAATTGAAGGAGACGGAAAATGAAGAAAACAATTCGTAAGATAGAGATACTTTTCATGGCATTGATTTGCATTTTTGCCATGTCAGGAATGCCGATGCAGGTATACGCAGGTCCTGCGGATAATTCGCTGGAGACACTGACAGTAGCAGAGGGTTCATTATCACCTGCATTTGAAGGAAGCCGTATGTACTATACGGTACAGGTAGGGCAGGATGTAAGCAGCGTGACGGTAAGTGCAAAAACGGTAAATCCGGCAGCAACGATTCAGTCCGGGGTCGGAACCACTACCTTAAAAACAGATGGAGATACAAAGATTGACGTAGTAGTGCAGGCAGAGAATGGAAATCTTGCAACTTATCATCTGACCATAACCAAGTCTGCAACAGGTGCTACAACAGATACCGCCGGAACAGATACTACAACAAATACAGATACTACAACAAGCACAGACACAGGCAATACTCCGGCGGACAATAATACCGGAGCAGATAATGGCACAGATACAGCCACACCGGACGATACTGTATCTGCCTATACCGTGTCAGAAGATTTCGCAGCAGAACAGATTCCGGCAGATTTTACAGAAGCGCAGGTAACTTATCAGGGAGCTGAATACCGTGGTGCTGCCTTTAACAATGGTAATTTATCTCTTTTATATATGACAGATGCAGCAGGAAATGCAGGCTTTTATGTGGTAAATGGCACCGATGGCAGTGTGTGCCCATATATTCGTATCGATAATGGGGATAAGTATCTGATTTTAATGACACCTTCGGCAGTGACTTCCTTTGTACCGGGCGAAGCAACCACGCCTATTCAGGTTGGGGACAGTACATTTGAAGATGCATACGCAACAGATACAGAAAATATTTATACCGTATATGGAATGACAAATGATGGACAGGAAGGCTGGTATAATTACAATACCAGTGATGGAACCTTCAGCGAATACCAGTACAGTGACAGCACGGAGGAGGATACCGATACCACCTATCTTCAGAATGCATTAAATGACTTAAATGACAAATATACCGCTAGAAAAGACCGGGATTTAAAAATTATTGCCGGATTAATTGTAGTAATCGTAATTCTTATTTTTATCATTATTAATCTGTTGCTTCGTGGAAGAAGAGGTTATGAAGAAGAGGACGATGATGAAATCGAAGAAGCAGTAGATATCTTTGAAGAAGAAAAACGCAGAAAGGCAAAGAAGAAACAGAAATTCGTAGAAGATACCGGTAAAGTCGAAGAAGAACCGGTCAAAGAAAAAGAGACCAGTGCAGTGAAGGATTTACCGGAGAAAACAGAGTCAGAAGAAAAAGAAGAAGCGGATTCCGCCGCTCAGTTACCGGAAGAAGTGGCAGAACGGTTAGGTGAAACTGACTTTATGGAAGAATTTGAGGAAGAACCGGAATTTATGTCCGGCAGAAAGAAACGTGAAAAGGAAAAGAGAGAGAAAAAAGAGAAGAGACGGCGGAGCAAAGATATTTTTGATGACGATGATGAAGATAATGGAATCTTTGCAAGCCATGATGACTTTATGGAAAAAGAATCATCAGATGATGATATAGAAGTAATGGATTTAAATGATTTATAAGAGAATTGGCGCGTAGTGACAGGAGGATTTTATGCATAAACCATATACAAAACAAGCGCAAAAAGTAATAGAACTGACGACAAAAGCAGCCAGAAGCATGCATCATAATTATATTGGAACAGAGCACCTTTTACTGGGATTGCTAAAAGAAGGCAGTGGAGTAGCTGCCTGTGTTCTGATGGATGCGGGAGTAGAAGAACCCCGTCTGGTAGAACTGATAGAAGATTTAATCGCTCCATCTTCGGATGTGGCAGTATTAGACCGGAAAGGTTATTCTCCAAGGATTCAGCATATCATTGAGACCGCTGATCAGGAGGCAGAGCGTTTTGACAATGAGAATATCGGAACAGAACACCTTTTAATTGCATTATTGAAAGAGGCAGACTGTGCCGGTGTACGTCTGTTGAATACGCTGGGTGTGAATATCCAGAAGATTTATATCGAGACTCTGGTAGCCATGGGAGAAGACGTAAACCGCTATAAAGAGGAGATTGCGGCAAGCAAATCCGGAAAAAAGAAAGCAGTAGAAGTAACGCCAACCTTAGATCAGTATTCCAGGGATTTAACTGCTATGGCAGCCTATGGTGAGATAGACCCGGTGATTGGCAGAGAGGCAGAGATTGCTCGCGTGATTCAGATTTTAAGCCGCAGGACGAAAAATAATCCATGCCTGATTGGAGAGCCGGGAGTTGGAAAGACAGCTATTGCAGAAGGACTTGCTCAGCGTATTGCATCCGGACTGGTTCCGGATACAGTCCGGGGAAAACGAGTGGTAACACTGGATTTATCCGGAATGGTAGCAGGCTCTAAATATCGTGGAGAATTTGAAGAGCGGATTAAGAAAGTCATTCGTGAAGTGACAGAAGCAGGAAATGTACTTCTTTTCATAGATGAACTTCATACCATTATCGGAGCAGGTGGAGCGGAAGGTGCTATTGATGCATCCAATATTTTAAAGCCATCCCTTGCCCGTGGAGAAATACAATTAATCGGAGCAACCACATTAGAAGAATACCGTAAATATATTGAAAAAGATGCAGCCCTGGAACGTCGTTTCCAGCCGGTAACGGTGGAAGAGCCGACGGAAGAACAGGCGATAGAGATATTAAAGGGATTAAGAGAACGCTATGAAAAGCATCATCATGTACAGATTTCAGATGCGGGAATAGAAGCGGCAGTGAAGCTGTCTGCCCGTTATATTGCAGACCGTTATCTGCCGGATAAGGCCATTGATTTGATGGATGAGGCTTCCTCTAAGGTTCGCCTTGGCGGATTTAAAATGCCGGAGAAAATCAGTGAACTGGAGCGTAAGATTGCTCAGTTAGAGGACGATATGGAGACGGCATTGATGGAACAGCGGTTTGAAGATGCCGGGGCAATCCGCAAGGAGAAGGAAGCTGCCCGGAAGAAATACGAAAAGCAGGTGGAAAAATACCATCGTGATGCAGACAAGAAGAAACTGGTTGTCGGAGAAAATGAAATTGCAGAAATTGTATCTGACTGGACAAAGATACCGGTGAAGAGACTGGCAGAGGGCGAGGCTGCACGTCTCAACCGTCTGGAAAAGACACTGCATAAGCGTGTAGTAGGACAGGAAGAGGCAGTCAGTGCAGTGGCAAGAGCAGTCAGAAGAGGACGGGTAGGATTAAAAGATCCGCATCGTCCGATTGGTTCCTTCCTTTTCTTAGGACCGACCGGAGTTGGTAAAACAGAGATAACAAAGGCGCTGGCAGAGGCTGTCTTTGGTGATGAGCAGGCAATGATTCGTGTTGATATGTCAGAGTACATGGAGAAGCACAGTGTTTCTAAAATGATTGGTTCACCGCCAGGTTATGTAGGTTATGAAGAAGGCGGCCAGCTCAGCGAAAAGGTCAGAAGAAAACCATATTCTGTTATTCTTTTTGATGAAATTGAAAAGGCACACCCGGATGTATTTAATGTATTGCTTCAGGTACTGGATGATGGACAGATTACAGATGCCCAGGGCAGACGGGTAGATTTTAAGAATACGATTATCATTATGACTTCCAATGCAGGGGCGCAGTCTATCATTGCACCGAAGAAGCTTGGATTTGCTGCAGGCGAAGATGAAAAGAAGAATTATGAATACATGAAAAATGGTGTAATGGAAGAAGTCCAGAGAATCTTTAAGCCGGAGTTCTTAAACCGAATTGACGAGACCATTGTATTCCGGGCTCTCAATAAAGAGGACATGAAGAAGATTGTCACCATTTTAAGCAAATCTTTAATTGACCGGTGTGAAAAACAGATGGGTATCCATCTGACCATAACCGGCAGCGTAAAAGGATACATTGCTGAGAAGGCATACAATCCGAAATATGGAGCAAGACCATTGCGGCGTATGATACAGACACAGATAGAAGATATGCTGGCAGAAGAGATTTTATCCGGTAAAATCAAGCCGGGAGATGATGTGGAAATCCGCATGGTAAAAAAGGAAATAAAAACCGTTGTGAATTCATCAAAATAACTGGAAAAATGTGTCGAGATAAGCTATAATATTTTCATAAAATTTACGAAAAAGCCATCGTGGGATAGTGGCTTATAGGAGGATAAAAAATGGCTGTAGTTGCAGAATTAATTCGTTCAGAAGCAAACGGAACAATCAGTTTTGGAGATTATACACTGGGCGCAAAATCCAAACTGGACAATTTTGAACATGCGGGAGATTTGTACAAAGTTAAGACATTTCGTGAGATTACCAAATTAGAGAGAAATGGAATGTTTGTATATGAATCTGTTCCAGGAACTGCAGTTACAAATATGGCAGCATCCGAAAACGGTGTGGAATTTGAAGTAGAAGGACCGGAAGATGCAGAGATTACACTTGGCTTAATGGAAGAGACAGAGTATGATGTATTTGTAGCAGGAAAATCAATTGGTCAGATGAAGACCAATTTAGGTGGTAAATTAACACTTAGCGTTGAATTAGACCCGGAAACTCCGGTTGCAGTAAAAGTATCCAGAGTATAAATGGATATATCAATAAGATGATAAGAAAGAGAATCCAATTCCAGCGGATTGGGTTCTCTTTTTACTAATTTACGCGAGTAGCGAGAAAAAATCCGGGAGAAAAGAAGGAACTAAGCTTGTAAAGCGTGTTTCTCGCAGTTGCCGGTAGGTAAGAAAGATAGTTATTGCAAGAATAAGGGGGAAAATAGATGGCAAAGGGAAAAGCAACCGTATTTTTCTGCCAGGACTGTGGCTATGAATCATCCAAATGGATGGGACAGTGCCCGGGATGCGGCGGGTGGAAT
>OHZY01000713.1_pt1 | contig 10369 bp, 9 predicted proteins | sample 1580621 | NCBI WGS metagenome assembly OHZY01 (sample SAMEA3882535, study PRJEB24775) | human gut metagenome | biome: human-associated habitat; feature: intestine environment; material: feces | place: Netherlands | collected 2009/2010 | reverse complement strand
GAATCTGGTTGTCGTTCAACCACTTACATGCTTTTTCCATAACAGGCAGATCGCTTGTACTGCCCATAATAATGCTTACTAATGGTTTCATTTCTTCTTATATTTTATTATAAACTTTATATTACTAATATAGCACAGGCGGTGCCTATCAGAAATCCTGCAACTACCTGTGACAGCGTATGTTGTCGGAGTATCATGCGGGCACTTCCTACTGCGCCTGCCATCATCAGCACAAGGCAGAGCCACCACAGCGGATTGAAATTGAAGGCTACAGAATAAGACACCAGAGCTCCTGCCACACCTCCGATGGCTGCCGTATGGGTGCTGATCTTCCACCATACATTGATGAAGGCGCAAATCATCTGTATCGCCAGCGCTACCACTACGATGATACTGATGACGCGAGGCGTATTGCGGTATTCCATCCAGAAAAAACAGCCGAAGTAACATACGATAGAGAGGATGTAAGGCACAATACGACGCTCCTTCTTGCCCAGCTCACGCGAGGTCCAGCCTTGAACCATGCGGTAGAGGTGGATGAGTAGCGATGGAGCTACGACGGTCAGGAGATAGACCATGCCCAGCATCACCAGTTTGTATCCTATCGGTAACAGCGACATATAACTGAAGATGAACAGAGCAATCAGTCCTACCATCGGCAGATAGAAGGGCGTGAAGATCATGCTCATGATGCGTGCTGTCAATATGATATTCTTCTCTTTCATAACACTAATAACGTATATATTCTTTTTATCTCTCAAATATTTTGTGGTGGGCCCCGGTTTCTTCCTGACTCATACCACAATCTTATTTCCTGAGTCGTGCCACCGGTATGCCCAGTTGCTCCCTATATTTTGCCACCGTACGTCGTGCGATAGGGAATCCCTTCTCCTTCAGCAGTTTGGCAAGTGCATCATCGCTGATCGGCTTTTTCTTGTCTTCTTTCTCGATGATGTCGTGCAGGGCAATCTTGATTTTGCGGGTAGACATCTCTTCGCCGTCTTCAGTGGTGTAGCTGTCTGTGAAGAAGAACTTCAGCGGGAAGGTGCCCCATTTAGTCTGGGCATACTTCACGTTGCTCACTCTCGAGATGGTACTGATGTCCAGTCCCGTGCGTTCTGCTACATCCTTCAGAATCATCGGTTTCAGGTCAGCCTCGTCTCCATCCAGGAAGAACTGCCGCTGTATGTCGATAATTGCCTTCATGGTGACGATGAGGGTATGTCTTCTCTGCTTGATGGCTTCGATGAATCCCTGTGCCTTGTCCACCTTTTCCTTGGCGTAGAGCAGGGCTTCCTTGTCGCTTCGGCTCATCTTGTCTTTATGCTTCCTGTAGGTGTCAATCATGTCGGTGAATGATGGCGAAACCGTCAGTTGCGGAATGTTGCCACGGTTCAGCGAGAATGTAATCGTTCCGTCGTCATTGGTGTCGATGATGAAGTCGGGGGTAATCTGCTGCATGTTTCTTCCCTCTGTTTCGCCCATCGATGCGCCCGGTTTCGGGTTCAGCTTTCTGATTTCTGCCTGCAGGGTTTCTACCTGTGTATCGTTCAGTTCCAGTCCTGCCTTGATCTTGTCCCAATGTTTCTTGGTAAACTCGTCAAAATAGTCGGTAAACACCTCTTCCATCGTCTTGCGGAGCACACCTCTCGGCAGTCTCTTAACCTGCAGCAGGAGGCATTCCTGCAGACTTCTTCCTCCTACACCGGCTGGGTCGAAGGTCTGTAGAATGTGGAGCACGTGCTCGATGTCTTTTTCCGTAACATCGATGTTGTGATAGATAGCGAGTTCATCGCAGATGCTGTCCAGGTCCTTGCGGAGCAGTCCGTCGTCATCCAGTGAACCTATGAGATATTCCATTACTTCCTTCTCCTTGTCGCTGAGCGGCTGCATGTCCATCTGTTCCTTCAGCTTATCATAGAAAGAGGTGGTGTCGCCGTAAACCATTTCTTCGTAGTCAGCGCTGTCCTGGTTGTTGTATCTGTCTGTATTGTAGTCAGGCATCTGGTCGTCTTTTCCGATGCTTTCCAGTGCCTGGTCCAGTTCGTCTTTTCTTTCTTCTTTTTCTGATTCAGCCTCGTAGGCATCCTCATCGCTGCTGTTGCCGTACTCATCATCTGCGGGCGAATCATCATTGGCGACATTCTCGTTGAGCATGTCGTCTGGGTTCTCGCTTTCCAGAGCGGGATTATCGTCCAGTTCTGCATTGATACTGTCTTCCAGTTCCGTGAGCGGCATTTCCAACAGTTTCACCTGCAGCATTTGCTGGGCTGAAAGTCTTTGAAGTTGCTGTAACTTCTGTGCCTGTGTCTGTATGAGTTTTTGAGCCATAATTACTTAAAGTATTCTTTTAGTTCGTTGGCAAGCTGGTAAAGCTTGTCTGGATTTCCGTTTCCGTATTGGTGCCAGATGTCGCTGCATGCTTCTAGCAGCGGGTGTATCAGCACGTCTTCGCGGTTGAGATAGGGGTCGCAGTACATGAATACGCCCATCGCCTCGGCAATGACCTTCGGTGATGTCCTGATGAGTTTTCCCAGGTCGATGATTTCCGGTGTTTCCGGCACCATGGTGATTGGTGTGAGCTGGAAGTAGAGATCGAGGATGATGATGAGTTTCACGGGGGTGAGCGATGGTTCACTTTCCAGTGGTTCCCAGTTTTTCTCGAATGTTTCCTTCACTTCCACTCCCTCGAAGAACTGTATGGCGTTTCCGCAGCCGTTCATCTGCCTGATGCGCTGTATATCGCGCTTCAGTTTCTGTGGCTTATCGGCATACTTCTCCCATAGTCGCTTGATTCTCGGAGTCACCATTCTGAGTTTGAACATCTGTTCGTGCAGAAACTCAGGTGGAATATGCAGTTCCAGGCTCAAGTCGACCATCCCTTTCGAATAGAGAGGTTTCACGCCCATGGGCTTCTTCTGGTACAGCTGCAACAGCAGGAGCCAGTATTCTTCGTTCCAAAGAGGATGTCTTGCCATAATTTCCTATCTTTATATATCTTCTGCAAAATTACGACTTTTCGTTGGTAAAACAAAATAATTTGGCGGTTATTTTCAGAAAAAATAAAGAGCGCAACTTCGAATGATTTCGAAATTGCGCTCTTCTAATACGATATTCCCAAATTTCTCATAACTCAAGGGCTTTTTGTTACCCTTTCCATTACGAAGCCCGAAGCAGCAATTCTGCTCAGGCGTCATCTTTGGTTATCCCATACATTTGATCTTTTTACCTTCAACTCACCTGTTGAATTATCCTGTTGTCCTTGAATAAACAATCTTTAAATTTACCTTTAAACTAAAACCTAATAAAAAAACAACTAACAATCTTAAACCTAAAAACCTAATAACCTAAACTTTTTGTCGTCCTTGAATAAACAATCTTTTCTTTACCTTAACTAATACCGTTTCACTGAATAAACAATCTTAAATTTACCTTTAAACTAACTAATAACCTAAAACAACTAACAATCTTAACCTAAAAACCTAATAACCTTTTTGTCTTATTGACGATGCAAAGGTACGACGATTTTCCGAACCCACCAAATGTTTTAAGAGAAAATCACATAAAAAAGCCTCTTTTTTGATATAAATCAACTATGTGTGTGCGCACACACGTGCTATTTAACAGCTATTTGATGTATGTCAACCATTTTAACACATTTCTTATGTCTGAAGCCTGTTTGGGAGCTTATACCTTATTATATATGCATCTTCATTATATATGCATCTTCGCTCATGAACACGGCGATGGTCTTGAGGCGCAGATAGTCTTCCGACAGGTAGATGAGTCCCTTGTTGCCCCAGTTCTTGCCCCATGAATTGCGGCAGACGTAGAATCTCTGCTTGCCTTTCATGAAGGTACCTATGATTTCCATCACATGATCATCGGTGGTGCGAAGCTGTTCAAACTCCTTCTGTCGCGATGCCTGGGTCACGGGGCGTTCCATCGGCTGTATGTCTACACAGTTCTTCCTTGGTTCCTTGAAGCCAGGTTCGCTGATGTCACCTTCCCAGCATACCGGGTGTCCTTTTTCTACCGCCTTCCTGATGTGGAGCATCAGCTCGTCGAGCGGAAGGTTCAGATAGGCATCGTGCATCCGGTTATCGGGAATCTCGAGCGCAAAGTATTCTCTGTAAGGATGATGCGAAAAACTGGTGAGCGATACATACTCCTCGGGATAGCATACGCTGTGGGCAAACTCTTGAGGGGTATATTCGGCACCCAGCATGTGTACGGCCTTGGCAGGCATGTAGCCTATTTCTGCGTCAAACAGGTCGTTCAGTTCCTCCTTGAGCTGGCTGATGCCCGCTTTCTGCGAGATGGCGCCATCGCACAGTTTCTGCACCTTGCGGCAGAGCACCTTGTAGTTCACGTGCTTCGGATCTTCATAGCTGTCGTAAGGTTGTGCACCATACTTATCTATATAATGTATCAGCATCGGGGCAGTACCGCGCAGGCTGATGTTCTTCTTTCCCTGTGCAAAGTAATATTCCAGTGCCTGTTCTTCCAGCATCATGCGGGCTATGTAGGCGATGGAGAGATTCACGGAATCCCCCTTCATGATGTGCTCGCTTTCGATGGTGGCAAGCATGCCGTATGCCCAGCAGAGTTCGCTGTTGCCCTGGTCCTTGACGGGCGTAGTACTGATCAGGTGGATGTGTTCCGGAAGATAATCCTCGCCTCCACCTGTCTCTGAGATACCGGCTCGCTGCTGTCTGTATCCGCAACCGGCGAATACAAGCAGAGCGAGTCCTATGGTTATAATGTTCTTTCTTTCCATGCCGCAAAAATACAAAAAAGATTTTAATCTGTGGCATTAATCTTTCTTAAAACGCCATGGGTTATTAAAATTTCTTGTCATAGCCTGATGCAGGAATCTCCGGCTGGTCAATCGTGAACGACATATTGTTAGGATAGGTAAAAATCGGACCGGCATAGGTAGTCTTCTTTCCGATGACCAGGTGTACGTTGTCAAAGCTGACGGTCTTGATAACTTTTTCTTCCTTGTCTTTTGCCGTAGCTGTTATATGGATGTCGGTTACATCTTTGTCGGTCAGAAGGGTGTAGAGTGTATAGTGAAAGCCCGTTTTCTGGTGTTCTTTGGCTTCAAAAGAAAAGTTTCGGGTGATGGTAGCCTTTTCTTTACAGAATCCGGTAGAAGGATTGAACACCGTGCCGCAGCTTCCGCTTATCGTGATTTCCTGAGTCTTGGTAGTCAGGGGCATGATGTCGGTAGCTTGCAGTTCAAAACAGCTGACGGCACGTTTCAGCGAAACATTCTGTGTTACGGCTTTGCTGCCCGATTCTACCTTGATATCCTGCAGGGTATACGCCATATCGCGTACGATGTTGTTGGCAAAAGTCATTTCATACCTTGATTTTACTTCGATTCGTTCTTCCTGCTGCAAATCAGTTTTTGCTGCTACGGCAACGAGCGTGTATTCTCCTGCCGGCACCTGCAGGCTGACGTTTCCGAATTTGTCATCCCAGTTTTCCTGTCTTACGGTATAGCCGGCAGTAGTTTCATCTCCTTTCGGAATGAGACATACTTGCAGATCTGTGTAGAGGTTTGCATCCTTGAGCGATTGCTTGCTCCCGTCGGCTCTCGTTCTGGCAAGATTGCTCTCTTCATCCTGACCGATAGGCACAATGGACCTTTCGAAGAAGCAGAATCTTACTTCTTGGTTCTTGACTTGTGGTGTTGTTTCAAGCATCACGTTTTCTTGTGTGCAACTAACCGTTGTGGTCATTGCCAGGAACAGAATCATTCCTGAGGTAAAAACATTCTTCATCTGCTTTCACTTTGGTTAATAATACCAGCCGTAAGACTGGATTTGATTCATATAAAAAGAAGAATATCCTAGGGATATATTCTTATTTATAGGCAAATATAGACAAATAATCATGATTGATTTGTCAATATAATCGAATTTATGTCATTTTTTCTCCATTTTTCTGTGTTTTGTCTTCATTTTGGTGTAACTTTGTACCCGAAAAAAGATAATTGCATTCATGAATACAAAGATAAACGAATTTGAAGTGATGGCACCAGTGGGCTCACGCGAGTCACTGGCTGCTGCCATACAGGCTGGTGCCGACTCCGTATACTTTGGTATCGGCAAGTTGAACATGCGTTCCCATTCAGCCAACCATTTTACTATCGATGATTTGCGTGAGATTGCTGCTACCTGCAACGAGCATGGTATCAAGACCTATCTCACCGTCAATACTGTCATCTACGACAACGACATCCCAACGATGAAGGAAATCATCGATGCAGCCAAGGAGGCAGGCATCTCTGCCGTCATCGCCAGCGATGTGGCTGTAATGAGCTATTGCAATGAAGTGGGCGAGGAGGTTCATTTATCCACACAGTTAAATATCTCAAACACAGAGGCTTTGAAGTTTTATGCACGCTTTGCAGATGTTTCCGTTCTGGCACGTGAATTAAACATGGACCAGGTGAAGCATATCCATGAGCAGATAGAGCAGCAGAATATCTGCGGCCCTATGGGCAAGCAGATTCGCATCGAAATGTTCTGCCATGGCGCCCTGTGCATGGCTGTATCGGGCAAGTGCTATATGAGCCTTGCCAATGCCAACCGCTCTGCCAACCGTGGCGAATGCGTTCAGATTTGCCGCCGCAGCTATACCGTTACGGATAACGAAACCGGCAACCAGCTGGAAATAGACAACAAGTATGTAATGAGTCCGAAGGACTTGAAGACCATCCGCTTCATCGACCGCATGATGGATGCCGGTGTACGCGTCTTCAAGATTGAGGGTCGTGCCCGTGGACCTGAATACGTATATACCGTAGTGAAATGCTACAAGGAGGCGATAGCCTCCGTACTGGATGGTACCTTCACCGAAGAGAAGAAGGATGCCTGGGATGAAAGACTTGCCACCGTATTCAACCGCGGTTTCTGGGATGGCTATTACCAGGGGCAAACCCTCGGCGAGTGGAACAAGCACTATGGTTCTGTGGCTACCGAGAAGAAGGTGCTCGTGGGCAAGGTAATGAAATACTTCTCCAAGCTGGGCGTGGCAGAGGTTGCCGTAGAAGCTTCTACCTTCGACAAGGGCGAGAAACTTCTGATTACGGGTAACACCACCGGCGTGATGTATCTCAATGCCGATGAAATCCGCTACGACCTGAAGCCTGTGGAAACAGCGCAGCAGGGTTGGAGAGTGTCTATCCCTGTACCGGATAAGGTGCGCCCTAACGATAAGCTCTATAAGTTGATTACAGTAAACGAAATTAAAGAAATAAAATAATGGCAACAATTAATGAATTGCAGGATGAAGTGGTAGAGGAGTTCCAGGATTTCTCCGACTGGATGGATAAGTATCAGATGCTCATCGACTTGGGCAACGAGTTGGCTCCTCTCGACGAGAAATACAAGAACGAACAGAACCTTATAGACGGCTGCCAGAGCCGCGTATGGTTGCAATGCGACTACGAGGATGGCAAGCTCGTATTTACAGCCGATAGCGATGCCCTCATCGTAAAGGGAATCATCGCCCTCCTGATTCGTGTGTTGAGCGGTCATACTCCAACAGAGATTATGGATACCGACCTCTATTTCGTAGAGAAGATTGGTCTGAAGGACCACCTCAGCCCAACCCGCAGCAATGGTCTGCTGGCGATGATCAAGCAGATTCGCATGTATGCCCTGGCCTATAAGACCAAGGAGGCAGAGGCATAAATATACAAAAGAGTAGGGGATATTCCCCTTCATTTCAGAATAACTATGCGTAAATTAAGAACGATAGAGATGAATCGCCTCACGCTGGAGGAATTCAAGGAGGCAGAGAAGCTTCCATTGATAGTAGTCCTGGATGATGTGCGATCATTATATAATGTGGGAAGCGTGTTCCGCTCCTGCGATGCCTTCCGTGTAGAGGCGGTATATCTTTGCGGTATCACCGCCACTCCTCCCAATACCGAAATCCACAAGACGGCACTGGGCGGCGAAGACAGCGTGGATTGGGAGTACTTCAAGACCACCGAAGAGGCTGTGGAAAAGCTGAAGCAGAAAGGCTACTTTGTGTATAGCATTGAACAGGTAGAGGGTTCTACCAAGCTTCAGAACCTCGAAAAATCCCATAAAAGAATTTTCGGAAAGGAAGTAGGGGAGAAGCCATCAGATTCTTCACTCTCCACTCATCACTCTTCACTTCCAAAGGGCTACGCCGTTATCTTCGGCAACGAAGTAAAGGGTGTGAAGCAGAACATCGTGGATATGAGCGATGGCTGCCTGGAGATTCCACAGTTTGGCACCAAGCATTCCCTGAATGTCAGCGTAACAGCCGGCATCGTGGTTTGGGAATTCGCCAAACTTCTGAAGTTATAAACAAAAATCAGGTTATCAATACAATAATCCCCGATAAAGCAGCCAGGCTCTATCGGGGATTTTCTTATTTCAGATATTCTCCGAAATCTGTCAATCTCATATCACCCTTCTTCAGGAAGGTATCGTGCATGGCGAGGGCGGCACGCATGCTCTGTGGCTCGTGTCCCTTCTCTGCGAATTTCAGATACTCACGGAGCATTGGGCGATAATCCGGGTGCGCACAGTTCTCGATAATCTCCTTGGCACGGCGCAAAGGACCCTTGCCACGAAGGTCGGCAACGCCCTGCTCGGTAACGATGACATCCACATCATGCTCAGTGCTATCCACGTGACTGCACATAGGAACAATGGCAGAGATGCAACCATTCTTGGTGGTACTCTGCGTGGTGAAGATAGAAATGTAACCATTGCGCTCGTAGTCGCAGGAGCCGCCGATACCATTCATCAGCTTGCTGCCGCAGATGTGGCTGGAGTTCTCGTTGCCATAGATATCGCACTCGATGGCGGTGTTCATGGCGATGACACCCAGTCGGCGGATGACCTCCGGAGAGTTGGAAATCTCGCTCTGGCGGATGGTGAGATGCTTCTTGAAGTAATCAATATCATCATACACCTCTTTCAATGTATCATTGGTAACAGTGAGCGAAGAGCAGGAAGCATCCTTGATTCTTCCCTCGCGCATATATTTTACCACGGCATCCTGAACCACCTCGGTATAGACGCTAAACACAGGTACGTTAGGATTCTGTCCCAATGCCTCAAGAACGGCATTGGAAGTTACGCCCACACCGCTCTGCAAAGGCAGGAACTGAGGAGGAATATGCCCCTTCTTCAGGTCGCTGACCAGGAAATCAGCCACATTGTGTCCCATCTGCTCGGTTACAGGATCGAGTGGCTTGAAGGCACGCGCCTCCTCCGGGATGTTGCATTCCACCACACCCACAATCTTATGTGCATCAATCTCCACATACTCCTTACCAATTCTGTCGCCCACATTCAAGATTGGGATAGGGGTGCGGAACGGGCATTCTGCTATCTCATATACATCGTGAAGATAGCGGGAAGCTGGACTGTGAAAAGTATTCTTCTCGATGAGCACCTTCTTGGCGAGTCGTGCGATGGTAGGAACGATACCGCCGGCAGAGGTCAGAAATGCCTTGCAGGTGGTTTCGCCTTCTTCCAAATCGGAAACTTCGATGATGGCAAGGTCTATTTCGCCATAGAAACCACGGCGCAGACGCTCAGCCATGTGACCGAGGTGCATATCCTCATAATCTATCTCGCCCAGGTTGGTGTGAGTTCTAAAATCCTTATTGGTAGAAAATGGCGCACGGAACTTGATGGCATGGGCTGCTGCCATGTCACCTTCGATACTCTGTGAGGTAGAAGCACCCGTGAGGATGCCCACCTGGAAAGGTCTGCCCGCCTCGTGCTCAGCCACGGCTCTCTTGGAGAGTTCGCGGAAGGTTGCCTTAGGCACGCCGTTTGGTGTAAAACCACTCAATCCGATTGTATCTTGATCGTTAATCATCGCTGCTGCTTCAGCAGCGCTTAATCTAATATATGCCATTTTCTTCTTTCTTAATACTCATTAGCGGAACTGATAGCCGCCTTCTTGATAATTGATAACTGTTTGCGGCTGCAAAGTTACATATTATTTTTGATATAAGCTAATAATTTGATGATTTTATACAGATAATAGGCAAATTACTTACAATTCGTGAATAGATATGCAGATTTCACTTGCTTTATGCAAAAATAAGGCTGGCATCCATGCGCCCTGAAAGGTAGGTAGGGCGTAGGGGGCAGAGCCTGCTTGCAAAAGTCTTTCTCCTGATATTCTCTCTCTTTTTCTAAGATAAAAGTGATATTTTCGAGGTATTTAATAACATTTTGCGGATGATTTGGCGGATATGTCAGAAAAATGAGTTAACTTTGCAGAAAAATATAAATAATAAAAAGAAAGGTTCATACAAGATGGAACAGAAATTACTGATTTACAACACTCTCAC
>OHZY01000710.1_pt1 | contig 10389 bp, 8 predicted proteins | sample 1580621 | NCBI WGS metagenome assembly OHZY01 (sample SAMEA3882535, study PRJEB24775) | human gut metagenome | biome: human-associated habitat; feature: intestine environment; material: feces | place: Netherlands | collected 2009/2010 | reverse complement strand
AATCTGACGCTTGATATTCCTGATATTTTCAGCGGTAGATTTTTCCGGATGAACACCCATCTTAATTGCGTAGTTCTCTGCCGGAAGACCAAATGCATCCCATCCCATCGGGTGAATGACATAATATCCATGCATAAGCTTATAGCGGCTCCATACATCAGATATTACATAGCCTCTCCAGTGACCTACATGGAGTCCGTTTCCGGATGGGTATGGAAACATATCCAGACAATAGTATTTCGGCTTCTTGCCATCATTTACGTTAATTGGCTTATCTTCCCAGACTTTACGCCATTTCTGCTCTACCGCTCTGTGATTATACGGTACTGTTGTTTGTGACATCTTCAATTCCTCCTAATTTAAACAGCTTTCGTCCATAAAATAAGGACATGCTGATAGAATGCCTTTTTAGAGACTTATACTCATAAAATTCTATCACATGCCCTCAATTTGTCAAGGAAAAATGGTATTTGTATCAATTGTAAGAATCCGGTCTATCGGACAAATGCTCTTCCCTTTTCCGTCTGTGCCTTCAAAATATTTCGAGCTTGCCGATTCAAACAGCACATAGATATTGCCGTCTGCATAATTAATTTCTTCGGAACATGGTGGCATTTCTACCTTAAGTTCCGGTGTCCGCGGCTTTGTATCCATTACATCTACATTCTGGTAAATCTTTAAATAGGATGAATTGCTTCTTCCATAGGATGTGCTTAAATACACTCTGTCCTGTTCATCAAAAGCAATTCCCTGCACCTTTTCCGGTATCTGGTAGCGCTGCTGTTCCATCAGTTCTCCATCCTGATATTTATAAGAAATCATAATGGATTTGAATAAGGCATTGTGTGTTGCTACCCAGAGAATTCCATCATGCCAGGTAATGCAGGATGGCATATTCGCTACACGGTATTCTTCAAACATTCCGGTGGCATCCACAAAAATCTTCGGTTTGGACTCTGCAATCTTTTTTATATAACTGTAACTAAGCCGCTCCAAAGACCTCGTGTCCGAATGGCAGATCCAGACATTTCTTCCATCGTAGGTAAGTCCTCCAAGATGGCTGTTCTTTTTCATGCCAAGAGTAACCATATATTCTCCGGTCTCTTTGTCAAAGATATAAAGGGCTCCAAGGCTTTCCGAATCATCCGTATTATATGCCGTAATCATATAATAATCTTCGGTAATACAGATACCCTGCGGACACTGGTTGTCCGTGGATGTCATATTCTGTGCATAATCCTGTTCCCTGGTGGATGGCATTCCCGGAATATTTACATCATAGGCAAAGCTGAATCCACAATCCTTTAACATCCGGTCATTTCCGCTCATCTGTGATGCCGTGGAATATGGATACATTTCCACGCTGTAAGAAGAATCAATCTTCTTGGTCCATTTTGCGTATAAAGATACGTCTCCGAAATTATCAATGTTTATCTCTGTAATCTTATTCTGATAACTGCTTTCGGTATACCAGCCAGCGAAATTATATCCCGGTTTTTCCGGTATATCAAGGGTTAGAGGAAGTTCTTCTATAATATAGTTATAAGTCAAATCAGAAGAAGGGATTCCACCATTTAAGTAATAGGTGATATCATAATCTTCCTTTAATACATTGGCATCTTCCGGCTCCATGCTGTAATAAAGAGAGGTAGTGATTGGCAGAGAACGAAGTGCTTTTGCTTCTGAAAACTGCGAATTATCGAAAAACAGCGCAATAATCAAAACAATTGCAAAAAAAGTTCTTTTCTTTCCCATGTCACCACCACCTCTCTTTCGTCATCCGTTTGTCTTAACAGATATTTTTTCTCATTACACTTATCTCACTACACTATTTATCCTCTTCTGAAGCAAGCTTGGATGCCCGCTCTTCCATCTGTACCCTTGCGACTTCCTCCGGTGCCTGTTCGTATCTGGCAAACTGGTAGGAGAAATCTCCGCTTCCCTGTGTCATGGAACGAAGTCTTGTGCCATAACCATATAATTCAATATAAGGAATATCCGCTAAAATCTCGGTGGTTCCTTTGTTATCCGGTGTCATGCCAAGAACTCTTGCCCGCTTCTTATTTAAATCTCCCATTACATCTCCGGTATAAACGTCTGGTAATGTAATCTTAAGGCTGGCAATCGGTTCTAAAAGCACCGGCTTTGCTTCTAAGATTCCTTTCTTTAAGGCTTCTCTTGCAGCAACCTTAAATGCCATTTCCGAAGAATCTACTGCATGATAGGAACCGTCATAAAGCACTGCCTTGATACCAAGTACCGGATATGCCGCCAAAGGTCCTTTCTGCACGCCCTCCTGAAGCCCTTTTTCTACTGCAGGGAAGAAATTCTTCGGAACCGCTCCGCCAACCACTTCCTGCGAGAACTCATAGGCTTCCTCAAGATTTCCCGATGGTGAAAAACGCATCTTTACATGTCCATACTGGCCATGTCCACCAGACTGTTTCTTATATTTATATTCCACATCTGAGGTTCCTCGGATGGTTTCACGGAATGCAACTTTCGGACGGCTCAGTTCAATCTCTACTTTATACTTATTCTTTAAGGTTTCTACCAGAACCTCCAACTGCTGTTCCCCGATACCATAAATCAGTGTCTGGTGATTAGCACTGTCATTTACCGTCTTAATGGTTAAGTCTTCCTGCATGATTTTCTGCAGTGCCTGGGAAATTTTATCTTCATCACCTTTATTCTTTGCTTTATACCTCATGCCGGTATACGGCTCTGAAATACTTGTCCGGATAAAGAGTATCGGATTGGCTCTTGTAGACAGGGAATCGGTTGTCATAGCTCCGGAAAGCTTTGCTAATGCTCCGATATCTCCGGCATGAAGCTCCGGTACTTCCTGTGGTTTGCTGCCGCACATTACATAAAGCTTTCCAATCCTGCCTTCTGTATCCCGATGATGATTAAAAAGTAAATCATCGGTTTTTAACACACCGGAATTTACTTTTATCAGAGAATATTTTCCAATAAACGGGTCTACAATTGTTTTAAAAACATATGCTGATTTTGGCTTTGAGAAATCATAATCTGCGGAATATACTTCATTGCTCTTGGCATTAATTCCGGTACAGGAACGTTTATCCGGGCTTGGGAAGTATTTTATAATGTCATCTAACAAGGTATACATACCCTGTGCAAGAATGCTGGAACCCATGGAAACCGGAACCATGCTGGCATCCGCCACATTAACGCGAAGTGCCTGACGTATTTCGTTTTCTGAGAATTCATCACCATTAAAATACCTCTCCATGAATTCTTCACTGGTTTCTGCTACCGCTTCCATCAGGGCATCGGTACAGATTCCAAGGTTATTCTGGCTGTATTCCGGAATCTCACATTCTACTACTTCACCATTATCATTCCATCTCTGGGCACTCTTACGAACCACATTGATATAGCCTACAAATTTCTCGTTTTCACGAATCGGCAGATGGAATGGTGCAATCCGCTTGCCATATAACTGCTGTAAATCTTCTACTACCTGCCGGAAGCTTGCATTATCAATATCCATCTCCGTAACAAATATCATTCTCGGAAGATTGTATTTCTCGCAGATGTCCCAGGCTTTCTTCGTACCAACTTCGATTCCGTTCTTGCCGGATACCACGATAATTGCTGCATCTGCGGCACTGACTGCTTCTTCCACTTCACCGACAAAGTCAAAATATCCCGGAGTATCTAAGAAATTAATCTTGGTATTATCCCAGATAACCGGAACAACCGAAGTATGGATGGAAAACTGTCTTTTGATTTCTTCTTTATCAAAATCACTGATAGTATTTCCATCAGAAATCTTTCCCATACGGGTTGTCATGCCGGATAAATATGCCATTGCTTCCACCAGACTGGTCTTTCCCGCTCCACCATGTCCTAAAAGCACGACGTTTCTGATTCTGTCCGTTGTAAATACTTCCATATATCATTCCTCCTGTACTATAGATTTATGTATATATTTTACTAAATCAAGTTATTTTCTTCAACTATATTATGTATTATACACAACATTTATGAATGAATTGTAAATGTGCAGTAAACATTTTGCACTATTTTTGATCATTTTATTGTGAAATTTTATATTTTCGCGCGTTTAACGTTTTAAAGTATTGACATTGTATTCTGATTCCGTTATAGTATACATGCACCACCGGAGAGATACGGTTGCATTCCGTTTCTTCTCATATTATAATAGTCCGGTCAGGTGACATTTTTTAAGTGAGGATTATAAATTATGATTATTGTTATGAAACCATCTGCTCTTCCACAGGATGTAGATAAAATTGTAGATGCAGTGGAAAAAGAAGGCTTAAAAACACATCTTTCCCATGGGGAAGAAGTTACAATCATCGGAGTTGTCGGTGATAAAACCAAATTAGATATTCAGCGCATTGAAGCCAGCCCTGAAGTAGAAAAGGTAGTTCCGATTACCGAAAGCTACAAGCTAGCCAATAAGAAGTTCCACCCACAGCCAACCAGTTTCAAGGTTAAGGATACCGTAATCGGTCCTGATACCATGACAATTATGGCAGGTCCATGTGCCGTCGAAACAGAAGAACAGCTTCTTTGCATTGCCCGTGCAGTCAAGAAGGCTGGAGCAACCATTCTTCGTGGTGGTGCTTACAAGCCTCGTACTTCCCCATACTCTTTCCAGGGTCTCGAGGAAGAAGGTTTAAAATATATGAAGACCGCTTCGGATGAAACAGGTCTTGCAACCATTTGTGAAGTAACCAGCGCACATGCCGTAGAATCTGCTGTAAAATATGTCAGCATGCTTCAGGTCGGTGCCAGAAATATGCAGAACTTCGAATTATTAAAAGAAGTCGGCCGTGCCGGTCTTCCTGTCTTATTAAAGAGAGGTCTGTCTGCTACGATTGATGAATGGCTGAATGCAGCAGAATATATTATTTCTTCCGGAAGTCCAAACGTTGCTTTATGTGAACGTGGTATCCGTACTTTCGAGACTTCCACCAGAAATACCTTAGACTTAAGTGCAGTATGTGTCTTAAAGGAACGTACCCATCTTCCGGTCATCGTTGACCCAAGCCATGCAACCGGTGTCCGCTCTTTCGTTGAGCCGCTTGCTAAAGCCGGTATTGCCTGCGGTGCCGATGGTCTGATGATTGAAGTACATAATGACCCTGCACATGCACTTTCCGATGGTCCACAGTCTCTGAACTTCGAACAGTTCGATTCTGTTATGGAACATATCAAACCATATATTTCCTTAAGCGGAAGGAGCTTAATGTAACATGGACTTTAAGAAAATCGGTTTTATTGGTCTTGGTCTTATCGGCGGTTCGCTGGCTAAGACCATAAAACGTATTTACCCGGAAACAGAACTGATTGCCACATCCGGTCATCTTTCTACCATAACTGCAGCTTTTGAGGACCATACTATTTCCAATGATACGCTGCTTGCAATGAAAGATTTCTCCGACTGTGATATTATCTTTCTCTGCTGTCCGGTACAGAAAAATATTGAATACATAAAAGAATTAAAGCCCTTTTTGAAAAAGGGCTGTATTCTTTCTGATGTAGGAAGTGTCAAAGGGGATATTCATGAAAGTATTACAGCCCTTGAGTTAGAATCCTTTTTTATTGGCGGACATCCTATGGCAGGTTCTGAAAAGACCGGCTATCAGGCTGCAACCGCCTATTTATTGGAAAATGCTTATTATATTTTAACCCCGACTGCAAAAACTGATACCACAGTGCTTCATGCGTTCCGGGATTATATTGCATCCTTAGGCTCAGTTCCTATGATTATGGATGCGAAAACCCATGACCATGCAACCGCTTCTATCAGTCATCTGCCGCATATTATTGCAGCAAGTCTTGTGAATCTGATTCGTGAAACCGATGATGAAAATGAGACGATGAAGACGATTGCAGCAGGCGGATTTAAAGATATTACAAGAATTGCATCCTCTTCTCCTGTAATGTGGCAGCATATCTGTGCCTCTAACCGGGAGCAGATTTTAACACTCATTGACCGCTATACGGAAGAGTTAAATACCATGCGTAGTCTGGTTGCTGAAAGAAAAGAAAAGGAAATCTATGATTTCTTCTCTCATGCCAAGGATTACCGGGATTCTATCACCATTACTTCTTCCGGTCCATTGCGTAAAGTCTTTGAATGTTATTGTGATCTGATTGATGAAGCCGGTGGAATTGCAACCATTGCTACGATTCTTGCCAGCAACAATATCAGTATTAAAAATATTGGAATTATCCATAACCGTGAATTTGAAAACGGTGTACTTCGTATTGAATTATATGAAGAAGAAGCACTTAACTGTGCCATTGCACTGCTTCGCAAATATCATTATACAGTTTATGAACGATAATATTTAGATAAAATATTGACAATATTTCAGAATACATCCAGAAAGGATTTTATTATGCAGATCAAAAAAGCCCATGCCTTACATGGAGAAATAAATATTCCGGGAGACAAATCCATTTCCCATCGTGCAATTATGTTTGGTTCGCTTTCCAACGGCACAACCGAAATCACCAATTTCTTAGAGGGTGCCGACTGTCTTTCTACGATTTCAGGAAATGGGCATTGAAATTGAACGGGAAAAAAGTCGTGTACTTGTCCATGGAAAAGGATTACACGGGCTAAAGGAGCCACAGCATATCTTAGACGCGGGGAACAGTGGAACTACTACCCGGCTGATTTCTGGTATCTTAGCCGGTAATCCATTTGTCAGCCAGTTAGATGGGGATGATTCCCTTCGCACCCGTCCCATGAAGCGTATCATGGAACCGCTTCGTCTCATGCAGGCAGATATCGAAAGTTTAAAGGATAACAACTGTGTTCCTTTAAAAATAACCGGACATGAATTACATGCCATTGATTATACTTCAAAGGTTGCATCTGCCCAGGTAAAATCCTGTATACTTTTAGCCGGCTTATATGCAGACGGAATTACCAGCGTAACGGAACCGGTACTCTCCCGCAACCACACAGAACTAATGCTTCGCTCGTTCGGTGCTAAAGTCACCTCCGAAGGAACAACTGCATCCATTGCACCGGATCCTGTTTTAAACGGACAGAAAGTGGAAGTTCCTGGAGATATTTCTTCGGCAGCCTATTTTATTGCGGCAGCGTTACTTACTCCTGGTTCCGAAATCTTAATCCGCAATGTTGGAGTCAATCCCACAAGAGACGGCATCTTAAAAGTTGCCAAAGCAATGGGCGGCTCCATCGAACGGCTGAATCCAAGAACCGCATCCGGTGAGCCGGTCTGCGACCTTCTGGTAAAAGGCAGTTCACTTCATGGTACCGTGGTGGAAGGGGAACTCATCCCGACTTTAATCGATGAAATCCCTGTGATTGCTGTTATGGCAGCCTTTGCAGAAGGAATCACCATTATCCGGGATGCTGCAGAACTTAAGGTAAAGGAAACCGACCGTATTCTTACGGTAACAGAAAACTTAAAGTTATTAGGCTGTGATGTTACCCCAACGGATGATGGCATGATTATTCACGGTGGAAAGACCTTACACACCGCAGCCATAGATGCAGGACTTGACCACCGGATTGCTATGAGCTTTGCCATTGCTGCGTTAAATATTGATGGTGGTATCGAATTAGAGCATTCTGAAATTGCAGAGGTTTCTTACCCTGATTTCTACAAAGATTTAGAGAAATTATCTATGTAAATCATATGTCAGATTATAAATCCACTAAAAAAAGCACCAAATCTGCTACAGGCAGTTTTGAAAACATTAAACCGCTTTCAGCCCTTTATTTTCAAGGGTTAAAAGCGGTTTTCATCAACACATTTTATTCTGTAACTCAGTTTTTCTTTTAGACATCATTGAAAATCTGATAAATATCAATTTTTAATGCATCGGTATCTGACATTCCAACAAATACACAGCCATATTTATAGGTTCCGTCCCCCTTCGGGTCACATCTGACAATCTCAAGTACCGCATCAATGACCTCTTTCGTCCAGATTTGAATCTTGGTATCATAGTAGGTTCCAACTTTCAAATTCTGGTCAGAAACAAATCCGATTCCGGAACGTGAAATATCGGTAACTACCACATGAATAAATTTTAGAGTAGTAATATCATCCTGATCCAGACGTTCCAGCTGAACAGATACATCTAAATCCAATCGTTTATGTTTTCTTCTCTCGTCCATAGTCCTCTCCTTCTATCAAGATTAAAGCTAATAAAATTATTTTATCCTATATTTCGAATTCTGACAATAAGAAATTATTTTATCAGCATAGCGTCCCCAAAACTAAAGAAACGGTATTTTTCTTCTACTGCTTTCTTATAGGCAGCCAGAATATGTTCCCTGCCTGCAAGAGCAGACACCAACATCACAAGGGTAGACTGTGGCAGGTGGAAATTCGTAATCAGAGCATCTATAACTTTAAACTTATAGCCCGGATAGATAAAGATATCCGTCCAGCCGCTCTTTTCCCGTAAGGTGCCATCTTCTTCTGCTGCGGACTCTAAGGTTCTTGTACTGGTGGTTCCCACGGCAATTACCCGGTGGCCATTTGCTTTGGCACGATTGATTTTATCGGCTTCCGACTGTTCGATCCGGTAGAATTCCGAATGCATATGGTGCTCTTCGATGGTATCTACTTTTACCGGACGGAAAGTGCCAAGTCCCACATGAAGGGTAACTTCTGCTATATCTATGCCCATATCACGAATCTGCTGTAATAATTCCGGTGTAAAATGAAGTCCCGCTGTTGGGGCAGCAGCAGAACCATCATATTTGGCATATACTGTCTGATAACGGTTCTTATCCTTTAACTGATGGGTAATATAAGGCGGCAATGGCATCTGACCAAGCTGGTCTAAAATCTCTTCAAAGATTCCATCATAGTGAAACCGAATCAGCCGGTTACCATCTTCTACGACCTCTAAGACTTCTCCGGTCAAAAGTCCCTCTCCAAAAGAAATCTTAACACCCGGCTTACATTTCTTTCCCGGTTTTACCAGTGTTTCCCAGATATCATTTTCTTTTCTCTTTAAAAGAAGAATCTCTATTTTGGCTTCCGTTCCCTCTTTGACTCCAAACAGTCTTGCCGGAATTACCTTGGTATTATTTAACACAAGACAGTCTCCCGGCTGCAGATAATCTACTACATCACGGAATATTTTATGTTCAATGTCTCCTGTTTTCTTATCTAAGACCATGAGTCTGGAACTGGAACGATCCTCCAGAGGATCCTGCGCAATCAGTTCCTCCGGTAAATCGTAATCAAAATCTTTTACATCCATGTTTCTTTCCTCTATTTCTAAGCTCTCAGTTCAATCTTCATTGCTTCTAATGCTTTTACAATGCGGTTCATTGCTCCGCTTAAATCTGCTTCCTCTAAGTTCTTATCCTTTGCACGGAAGGTCAGTGAATAAGCAATAGATTTATAACCCGGTTTAATCTGGGCTCCTTCATAAATATCAAACAGTGTGTAGCTCTCTAAGTAAGCGCCGCCCTTGCTATCGAATACTTTTTCGATATCTCCTGCAAGAATCTCTTTTGGAACAACCATACTGATATCACGGGTTGCTGCCGGGAATTTGGCAATACCTTCGTATTTACGGTCAAAGGTTGTTTCATCCATAATAGATGGCATATCAATCACTGCAACGTATACCCTGTCTTTGATATTGTAATTAGCAGCTACAATCGGATGAACCTCTCCTAAGTAACCAACTACTTTACCATCATATACAATGTTTGCCTGACGGCCCGGATGCAGATAAGGTCTTCCGGACTTCGGATCATATTCAGCTTTCTTCGTCATTCCAACTTTATAGAAGAATTCTTCTACCACGCCCTTCATGGTAAAGAAATCACCTTCACCATACATACCAAGGGTAAACTGCATTCTCTCGTCCGGAAGTTCAGTTACCGGTACACTCTTTGGCAGATAAATGTTGCCTAATTCATAAAGACGTACATCTTTATTTCTTCTGTTGTAGTTGGTTGATAAAGATGTCAGCATTCCATTTAAGGATGTGGTACGAATAATACTGAAATCTTCTCCCAAAGGATTGGAAATTGTTACGGTCTGGCGTAATGGTGAATCTTCCGGAAGTAATAATTTATCAAATACCTTCGGGCTTTCAAAAGAATAGCACATTCCGCCGCAGAATCCGTTCTGCTCAGCGATGTTCATAACAACATCTTCTACTCTTGCAGCAAATGACTTCTTACCTGCAGTTGCCTCGCCGTGAGGAAGTGTGGTAGGAATGTTATCATATCCAAAGAATCTTGCTACTTCTTCTGCGATATCTGCAGAACATCTTAAATCCTGACGGAAAGATGGGATGAGTAACATATTTGTTTCTTTGTCGTAACCGATTTCAAGACGGTCAAAGTATTCCATCATCTTTTCTTCAGAT
>OHZY01000688.1_pt1 | contig 10606 bp, 9 predicted proteins | sample 1580621 | NCBI WGS metagenome assembly OHZY01 (sample SAMEA3882535, study PRJEB24775) | human gut metagenome | biome: human-associated habitat; feature: intestine environment; material: feces | place: Netherlands | collected 2009/2010 | reverse complement strand
CGCCCTCACGCAGCTTCACATCGCCGCAGCCGATGGCCACAAAGGGCACCACATTGGTGGTGTGGGCGGTGAACGGAGTGCCGTCCGGGTTCATCATCTTCTCGGCATTGCCATGGTCCGCGGTCAGGAACGCGCAGCAGGCGTTGACCGACGCGCAGGCACGCCTCGCCAAGGCCAAGAGCGACGCGAAGGACACGGAAGCCGTCAAGACCGCGCAGGCCAAGGTCAAGGAAGCACAGGACGCGCTCGACCAGGCCAAGACGATCCTCGCCAAGGCGCAGGCCGACCTCAAGCAGGCCCAGACGGTCGAAGCCCAGGCCAAGAGCGACTACGAGACCGCGAAGGCAGCGCTCAAGACGGCCCAGCAGGCCGCCAACCCGAAGCATGACGACAATGCCGGCCAGACCAGTCTGAACGCCGCCCAGCAGGCCACGGTCGAAGCGGCCGCCAAGGCCGACAAGGTCATGGCATCCACCGGCGCGGACACGAACGGCATCATCCTCGCCGTCGTCGCGTTCGCCGGCATGGGCGCCGCCACGCTCGACCTGAAACGCCGCCGCATGGACGTGACCGCACGCCACGGCATGCGCTGACCCAATTCCCCCTCCAAACAAACAGGCGGCCGGAACAGGACGACGGAAACCCACATGACGGTTTCCCGACCCTGTTCCGGCCGTTTCTCTCTCAGGACCCAGATCCACCACGGTTCGGTAAAATAAGCCAAAGAAGGAGAAACCATGCCCAACACGCAACTGCGTCAACATATCGACGACATGCCCGGCATCCTCGCCAAACTTGAACGGATTCCGGAAATCACCACCCGACTGGACCTCATCGACACCCTGCGCGCCCACGCCCTCTCACTGGAACCGTTGGATGGCGTCGAAACCATGGCATTATCCGATTACGACCGCGACTGGCTCGTGAGATACACCTACAATTCAAACGCCATCGAAGGATCGACCCTGACTCTTCAGGACACATCCCTTGTATTGGAAGGCGAATTCGTGCCCTCGGATTCCCCGGCACGTTTCGTGTTCGCGGCGCGCGGCGTCGCCGACGGCATGGCCTACGTCCGCGAATACGCCTCCGAAAGACGTGAACTCGACCCGGAACTGATCCAAAGGATCCACGAGGTGACCGCATTGGACCTGCAGCCGTTCGCACGCGGCACGTTCCGTCCTTACGGATATCTGGCGAGAATCACCGCGACCCGCGTCAAGACCGCCGACCCGTTGGAGATCCATGACGACCTGCAAGCCCTGATCGACGGGCTGAACGGAAGCGACGCGCACCCGTTGCTCAAGGCCGCGGCGTTCCATACGATGTTCGAAAACATCCATCCATTCATGGACGGCAACGGCAGGACCGGCCGGCAACTGCTCAACCTCATGCTGTTGGAGAACGGATACCGTCCCGTGGCGATCAAGCATGACGCCGGACGTGTTTACGCCCGGGGTCTCGAATCCTGGCAGGTCGACGGTGATCCCGAACCGTTCTGCTCCATCCTGTTCGACTGCGTGGAACAGGAGGAACGCACGTTCATCGACCTTGTCGAACGGCTCCGTCATGATCCGAAAACCACGGACGGCTCCATCGCCATGGATGCTCCGGGCCAGGATGTCCAACCGCCGGATCCGGCCGATGTTCCGGACGATGCACGGCCGGACGATCCCGGCATCGGCCTGGTCTGACCCTCTTCGCAGGTCTTGACGGCTTCCCGAACCTGTTCCGGCCGTCCGTTTCCCCTGGAACGTCCACATGAACGAAGGACATCCACGTTGCTACCATGGGAAACGGGAAGCAATGAATCCATCCACCATAATCGCGGGGTCCGATGCTATTTGAAATGAACCGTGTACTGATGTGCCGGAACCATCCGGTACTGGAATTCGCGTACTCATCGAACGCGGGTTTCATCCTCGAAGTGGGTGACGTGTTCGATCCGGGCCGTGTACCGGTCGGCATGTACGTGGATGGACAGCCCCGACCCGACAGTGATTCGGTGACCGCATGGTGGCGGTCCCGGGGAATCCCCGCCACAAGGGACGGCCTGCGCACGCTGCTCATGGCCACGGGCATCCCCTCCGGAAAAGAACTGCTCGACCGTTCCATGGGATTGAGCCTGTCCGACCAGTACTGGATCCGTCCCGCCGGCATGGACGCGCTGCGTTGGGAGGACCTCAACTTCTTCCACAACGATTTCGACGAACGGCTCGGCAAGGCGTTGTTCACCGGCGACTCATCCCGTATCGGCGACGTGAACACGCCGGACGTGACCAGCGCCGGAGACCTGCCCAAACGGTGGATCATCCGTGACGACGGCGTCAGGACCCTCATCAAGGCGGGACGGTCCGGCCAGGAGCCCGACAACGAGCGGATAGCGTGGAAAACGGCCCGCCTGCTTGGCATCGACCATGTCGAATACCGTGTGGGCAGGATCAACGGGGCCAGGGTGTCGGCATGCGACGAAATGCTTTCGGATACGGAGGAGCTCATTCCCGCCGGACAGATCATGCGGATCTTCCGGAAGGGAGGATACCGGGAACGGCGCGACATCTGGGTGGAGGCCTGCCAACGGCTCGGCGTCGACCGTGACGCGATCATGCACGCCACGGATGATTTCCTGTTCCTCGACTTCCTGCTACGCAACACGGACCGGCATTACAACAATTTCGGTCTGATCAGGGACGTGGAATCCTTCGCCATCCGTCCCGCCCCGATCTACGACAGCGGAGCGAGCCTGTGGAACGGCATGGATCCCGACGCCATGGACAACGGGGACTACCGGACGAAACCGTTCTGGACCGACCAATGGGGAGAGGAGGACAACGCGTACTGGCAATTGTCCCTCATCGATGATTGGGACAGGTACGACCTCGGTGTTTTGGACGACGTGCCCGACATCGTCCACGAACAGCTTTCCACCAACCAGCGCCTCTCCCCCATGCTCATCGACCGGATCACGGGCCTGCTGCGTGGCCGGCTCCCGATCATCAGACGTCAAAGGAACACCACCGCCACCCGCCACATGATCGGTTTGCATCCCGCCCATGGATTGGACGATCCGTCCCCAGGACTCTAACCGCCGGATCCGGCCGATATTCCGGACGATCCAGGCATCGGCCTGGTCTGACCCTCTTCGCAGGTCTTGACGGCTTCCAGCATGATCAAGCCAACGAGACCGCATCCCGAACATAACCGAACATCCGATACCATCCTACAGACGGCCGGAACAGGACGACGGAAACCCATATAAGGGTTTCCCGAACCTGTTCCGGCCGTTTTTTCCTCCCTTCGCCCTCTCGTATCCCCATATCTTGCGGTCCTTATGACTCCCGTCCGACGACGTTCGGAAACGAAAAAGGAAAACCGGCTCCACACGCCACACGCCCTCACAATCACCCCCGTAACGGTATCGGACGTGGTGCATGTGGAAAGAACGGCACAGGGAACGAGAATCCCCGATGCAAGGAGGGAACACGATGGGCGTAATCATCATCATCGCCGTCTTCTGGCTTTTGGGCCTGCTGACGGTTTGGAGCATGTGCGTCGTCGCGGCACGCGCCGACCGGCGTATGGAAGAGCTCCACCATGCCGGTGGAGTGTCCAATGGCAAGGGTTCTGCGAATCCCCCTGTCTGATATCGTCCGCGTGTCATGTGGATTGTGCGGAACCGTACGGTCGTATGGCCGGCCGATTCCGGGACATGTCCTAACTAGGGAGGAATCCATATGGCTGCAACCCTTTGCATCCTGGTCCTGATGGTCGTCGCCGCCTCATGCCTGTATGAGGCGTTCGTGTACATGGCCGTCAAACAGAAAAGCACCTTCGTTGGCCGCAAGACCAAGGAAAAGGTTCTCGCCATGAGCCGTAAGGCCCGTCAAGGCAAGGCCGTCCTGTTCATCGTGCTCGCCGTCGTCTGCTTCGTGCTGATGGTCGTGGCGGGCATGCTGATGGCCCATGCCGGATACAACGTGTGACGTCGGACCGGCTCACATCCATGATGGGTGGGATGGTTCCGTGTCCACGGGATTCCTCCCGCCCATCTTCCGTTTTTTCAAAAGAGGTGGGAATGTCCGTCGACGATGAAGACGAATACGACGGTTCGGAAGCGGATGGCATGGAACCGGACGGCGATGGGGCCGATCCGTTCGTGCCGATGTTGGAGGACGATGGGCACAGGCTCGGCCGTCCCGCGCGGCGTGGCGTCGGCGTGGTGGGTTTCGTTCCCGCGCCGACCAGACTGTCCATTCCCGAACTTGACTGGCTCATGCGCGTGCGTGACGGTGCGGAACGTACGGTGCGTGTGCCGGAACACCGGTATTCGCGTTCCGACCGCGGCGCGGTCGAATCGGCTCGCGGACGCCTGTATTCGATGGTGTCGAAGCAGGTCAGCCAGACGAAGAGCCTGTACAAGGCGCGGCAGCGTGACGAGGAAGGCATGCTCCCGTTGGGTTCCGCGAGCCCGTTGGACATGATCACCCGCGATTTCAACGAACGTCCCCTGATCCCATGGCATCAGACCAGCACGGGACGGGCGGGAGTGCTCACCACTTTCGTGGCCGGTTCCGGCGCGCAGCTGATCCCCGGACCGCCGATCGGCATCGACGCGCTTTCCCGCGAACTGTTCCAATTCGACTGCTGGGGTACGTACGACGCGCACATGACCACCAGTCCCGACCTGTTCTTCAGCGGCCTGCGCGGCCAGGGCAAAAGCTATTGCGCGAAGACCATCGCTGTCCGTGAGATCGGGTTCGGACGCAACATCATCGTCCAATCCGACCGGCAGGGCGAATGGAAGGCCATCGCGCGGGCCATTCCCGGCGGGCAGGTCGTCTCCCCCGGCAAAGGCAACTATCTGAACCCGTTCGCCATGCCCGACATGTCCCACCTCAAATCCGAGGAGGACAAGCGCGCGTTGCGCCAGGAGGTCCTGGCCGGCAGGAAAAGCGCCATGATGGCGTTGGCGGAGGCGGTGAGGGAACCGGACCGTCCATTCCCGTTGGACAAGGACATGCTGTCCCTGATCGACCAGCTCATTGCCTCGTACGGTATCGGTCCGATGACGTTGCAGGCCGCGGTCAAACGACTGTCCGACTGGGATTGGGTGGATTCCATATACTCGCATATCCACGGCTTCGAGCATTACCGTGATCTGGCGCGTGAGAAGGCCAGCGAGGCGGCCCGCGTGTTCTCCCCCATGGTCGAGGGCGGAACCATGAGCGGCATGTTCGACAAGGAGTCGACCATCACGTTGGATCCGGCCGCGCCGATCATCGTGTTCGACACGTCCGGTCCCGTGTTCCAGGATCCCACGTTGAAACGCGTGTACACCGCGGCGGTCAGCTCGTGGATCGACCGCCTGCTGCAGGCGCGTGACGGACTGCGTCGCATCATCGTGTGCGAGGAGGCGTGGGATCTGCTGAGCAACCCGCAATTGGTCGACTCGTTGCAGACCCGGCAGCGTTCCGCGGGCCATTGGGGTTGCGCGACCTGGCTGATCGTGCACGGCGTCGCGGACATGACCCAGGTGTTCACGGCCGGCAGTGGCCTGCGCGGCAAGGTCGAACAGTTGATGAATCTGATGGAGACGAAGATCATCTACCGGCAGGGTGGCGAGAACATCCCCCTGCTGAACCGTCTCATCCCCGACTTGAGCGAGGACGAACTCGACCAGATACCACGTTTGGCGCAAGGCTATGGCATCTGGCGTATCGGACACGAGCATCCACGCATGATCCTTCCCATCGCCGGACCCATGTGGGCGCGCGTGTTCGACACGTCAAGCCTGCGCAGGGCGTCATAGGAGAATCGCCATGAAGTATCGGATCCTATTTCACTCCCATGTCTTTGTTCACAAGGCTCATGCAGTCTTTTTTCGCTTGTCTAAACCCCGAAAGGTCCTCATAATGGCGGATTACCCTTTGATCGGGATGCAGTTCTTTCGCGGGCCATGTTTTTCCAGAAGCGCTGTACACCGTCAGATTGCCGGTGACTTCGAAACTTTCGCTCCGGTATTCCTCGCCCTTGTCCGTTTGGCCGGTCAGGATCACGCTGGTTCGCGGGGCGACCGCGAACAGGAGTTTCGACTCACCTGGAGCAAGACCGAAGCTTCCCTTATCGTTGAGGACCGCGGAACCAGCCTTGTATCCTCCTTTCCTGTCGAATTCCGGCATACATATTCTCATGCTTTCAGCATGTTTCGTATCCCTGCTCAGGGAAATGACGGTGTCCTCCGTCCTACCGCTGTTGGCCAGAACCATCGCGAATGTGGACTGAGTGGACATGACATCCGCCTTGATTCTCACATTGGGTTCCATCCTGTCGAGCATGAACCATGTATAGTCTGGGCCGGACCGGTCAAACTGCCAGTTGCCAACGACGATCTGATAGCCCGTCAGCACTATGGCGACGATTGTAGCCACGTTCGCAAACAGGCCTATCACCTCCGTCGCGCATTTCCACCGTTTCATCCACTCCGTCCTCGGGCTTCCGCCGATGCTCTTCGCCGTATCGGCGTGATTCGTCGCTTTGGATCCGTCGGAGGGTTCCCTTTCCTCGGTGGAGTTCCTTTTCTTCGGGGGTTTCCGTCTTTTTTGGACCATTCTCTTTCATTCCCTTTCCCTATTCTGGAGGTTTTCCATGGATCTTATAAGCAATTTTATGTGTGCTGACGCCGGCCAGCGGCTGACGGTGGCCGTGCTGTTCATCGCCCTCGTGCTGAACCTGCTCTCCTTCGCGTTGAAGCTGTTCGATTTGTTCCTCCGTTCGTCTGGCCAAGATGAGGAAGACGACTTCTCCCAGCAAGGCTGGTCCAATGATGCGGAAGACAACCGGAAGGGATTGGCGTCATGACGGGACATCGGATCACGGCACGCCGCGGCTACGACCGTGAGGAATTGAACTCGGACAACCGCCGCAAGGTCATGGACGCGTGGAAACGGTTCGAATCATCGAAGCCGGGCGTATGGCTGAGCCGGCACACGGACCTGCTGGAACGTCTCTCGGACGAGGAAAGCCATCTCGTGGCGCGTGTCGGCGCGATGGTGTGCGTGTTCGCGTTGATCCTCTCGATGGTCTTGTTCCTCGCCGTCCAAGGCAACATGCTCGCCTGGACGCTGTTGACGCTGCCCGTGTTCGCGGTCGCGTTCATGGTTGTCATGGCCTTGTGGATCTTCTGGGACGCGTACCGTGATTCCGAGGAACGCGCGGCGGACTGGCTGTCCACGCGTCCCGGCGTGGCCACGTGGCGTCAGCTCGCCGCGGACTATGGGCCGCGGGCCATCAACCGTGACGTGGTCCCGTCCGTACTGCCGCGCATGCTGGCGGATTTCCGCGACCGGAAGCCGGGCGCCATCCGCCCCCGACCCTGGCATGCCGCATGGTATGTGGGCGATTCGTGGAACATGGAGGTGTGGCTGGGTTCCGAACGGCACATCTACGTATTGGGTCCTACCCGTTCCGGCAAGACCGTCAGCGTCGTCATCCCCGCCGTGGTCGAGGCGCCGGGTTTCGTGCTCGCGACCTCCACGCGAGGGGACATCATCAAAACGACGCGTTACCTGCGTGAATGCGGCGTGAAGGATCGGGTGACCGGCGCATCGTTCGGCAATCGCGGGCCGGGAACCACGCACATCTTCGACCCGGAAGGCGTCGCGGAGAACGATCCGGATACGCGGCACAACATGCGTTGGACGCCTTTGCAGGGTTGCGACGATCCGGCCGTCGCGATGCGCCGCGCGCAGACCATGGTCGCGATCGGCGGCATGGGCTCCGGATCGAACAACCAGGAGTGGGGCGTGAGCGCGGCCATGTACGTGCAGGCCATGCTGTACGCGGCCGCGATCGCGGACCGCACCATCAACGACTGCTACCGTTGGAGCCTGTCGCCGGAGGCCGCGCAGGAGGCCGCGGACCTGATCCGCAAGTACACGCCGGAACGCGAGATGGACCGTTGGGCCGCGACATTGAACGCGCTGCCGCACGTCGATCCCCGTCAGAAAGGCAGCGAGTGGTTCGGCGTGAAGAACGCGTTCAGCATCCTCGCCGATCCTAACGTGCGAGCCCGCATGAATCTGAGTCCATCCGACCCGCGACTGATCGACCCGAAACGCATGGTGCTGCGCGGCGACACCGTGTACGTGCTGTCCAAGCCACGCCGTGACGGCGGAGTGGCCGGCAACGCGGGCATCTTCGTGAGCCTGCTGCTCGACACGTTCCAGGAGGCGTGCCAGGACCTCGCGTTCGACAAGGCCTCCGGCTCGCGCGGCAAGATCGAACCTCCCGCCAGATTCGTTTTGGACGAACTGTCGAACATCGAGAAATGGCCCGGCCTGCGCAACGCCATCACCCAGGGCGGCGGCAACGGCTACCAGCTGATCATCGTGGAACAGTCCCGTCAGCAGATGGCCGACGAGAAGGACGGGTACGGCAAGGCCGTGGAACAGACCGTGTGGGAGAACTGCCATCGGATCATGCTCAAGGGCGTGTCCGACGACGAGACGTTGAAATGGTGGATCAGTCAGATCGGCACGCACCACCGCGAATCCTCCTGGAATCCGGGACAGGGACCGTTGGGCGGTCTGACCACACGCCACGAACGTGAGGAATCCGTCACCCAACAGGAACTGAGCCTCCTGCCCGTCGGCTACGCGCTCGTGGAACCATTGGGCCAGGCGCCCGCCCTGGTGCACATGATCATGTTCCACGACCGCGACTGGTGGCGCGAGGGGTTGGAGGACCTACGTCCCTCCGCGGGCCAGGCATGGCATGAGACGGAAGGAGCGACCGCATGAGCGACGACGCCGTGGACAAGTTCTTCGACGAGATGGTCTCCCCCGCGTCCACGCCGACGGAATCCACCCCGCCGGACGAGGCCGACAAGCCCGGGGAACCGGATGCGATCATGGACGACTCCACGGGACGGGACGAGCCGGAGTATGGGCCGTCCACCCCGGGTGGCGTGACGGACGGTTTGGAACGGCCGTCGTTCTGGACCGACGACATGGAACGCGACTTCCAGGAGGAAGTCAGGACCATGTTCGACGACATGGTGAACAGGCAGCGTGGCGAACTGTCCGTCAGGGAGCAATGCGAGCACGCGTACGAACAGTTGACCGCCGCCGTGAACGGCAAATACAAGGAGCTGACCGGCAAGGACCTGCCGTCCTCCATGGCGCGCAACCTGGACCAGCTGCTCACGCAGATCACCATGGCCCCGCTCAACGAGCCGGAGCATGGTCCCGGCCTGTGGGCCAAACTCCCGCAGAACTCCCTCGCCACCATGGTCGAGGCCCGACCGTTGGACCTGACCGGCTCTCCCACGCGCATGGACATCGATCTGATGATGCTGCACACCATACGCATGGGCCGGTTCCTCACCACGCATTACACGGATTGGGCGCGCACCCTGCCATCCTGTTGGATCCGCCACGACGACGTGGTCCAGGAGGTCTACTCGCTCAAATGCTACATGGACATGATCGTCGCGAGCCCGAACGGCGGCCTGTACGCGCCGACATTGCAATCGTTGATCCACTCGTCGTTGGAACGCGTCAAGGGATACCTGTCCTCGGCCGACACGTCCAGCGCGGACCACAAGCACCACCTGTCCACGGCGGACGACCGCAAACGCGAACAGGCGCGATGCGACGAGTACAGGCATTGGTTCGAACGCGACGGTGGTTGGGCCGGAGAGCCCGGCTTCGGACCGTCCTGGCGGTTCACGAACGCGTCCGAGGGATTGGACGCGGTATGCGATCTGATGACACCCACCCGCGTCGATGACGAGGATGATCGGGACGACAAGGCATTGTCCGACCAGGTCGACAAGTGGCGTGCCGGTTTGGAAGGCCTGCGCGGCAACTATGCCATGGACCACAAGCCGGAGCATCTGGCCGCCGCGAGGAATGACGAGGAACGGATCCGTCGCGCCCTCCTGGACTACACGAACCGTGAACGGTCGAGCCGTGACCGTCTCGACCGTGCTGTCACGGCCGCCGTCAGACTCACGCGCGACCAGGAACGCTCCATGCTCATGACGGACGAGGACCGCCGCGCCCTCGCCGATCTGATCGACCAGGGACGGAGCATCCTCCGCGAATACGGAAGCAGCCAGTTCGACGACGCCTACCAGCCATGCTCCATCGACATGCAGGACGATCTGACCGAACGGTTGAACCGGCTTGTGGACGGTGATCCAGCCAACGTGTTCGACCATTGCGACCGTATGCTCGACCAGCTCGACGACGTGTTCGAACGTGGAAAGGACGGACGATGAGCAGCGAACAGCCCAGCCTGTTCGACCAGTTGACGCCGTCGGACTCGCTGCGTGACGATCTCGAATGGATCGACTCCCTGCAGGAAGACACGCAGGACGACAAGCCCGCCAGGCAGGAACGCAAGCCACGCAAACGCCGCGGCCGGAAGAACATTCCAACCGAGCACGAGCCTGAACAGCCCACTCCCCCGCCACCGCCGGCCAAGCCCGAGCATGAGCCTGAACGGCCCATGCTCATCGTGCCCGACATGACCCAAACGGATGAGCCCATCCCACTGGCCGGATTGGAGGCTCCGACCACCGTGATCGACCCGCCCGACCCGG
>OHZY01000678.1_pt1 | contig 10673 bp, 8 predicted proteins | sample 1580621 | NCBI WGS metagenome assembly OHZY01 (sample SAMEA3882535, study PRJEB24775) | human gut metagenome | biome: human-associated habitat; feature: intestine environment; material: feces | place: Netherlands | collected 2009/2010 | reverse complement strand
AAAAGTATGGGTTTTCGTGAGAGCAAGAATCGTCCCGTGGCCACAAATTTTCAATTCTTGAAAATTCTTGCCCTTTTGGGACAGCTTCTTGTTGGGGCGTGCCTGCCCCAAACCCTGCTAGGTGATTTCATTCTTGGTGGTTGCTATATTGCTTATATGCCTTTTCAAATCCTGATTTGTTATATATGATAAATTTATAACATTCTCCATCTTTCATGGAAATTGCTGCAACAGGAACGACCATCTGACTCCATGAAAGCTCCCTTATCTCGTTCATGGGCAATACAAGGTTGCGATACAGTGGACTGACTGTGAGCTTTTGAGTTGAATATGTAATGCTCTGTTCATCAATGTACAAACCACCGCCAATGATTCCATTACGGCATAAGCTACACACAAAAGTTTTTCCCATAATATTACCGCCTCCTATTAGTTGATGGTTGGTTAAGTTGAGTATATCATATTGATTTCCAGAAGAACACCCCTATATAGGAGATTTTAGCCGTTTTACTGCGTACGTGCGTACGAGAGATTGGTACGCACGTACGCAGCGATTTGCCCGAAGCGCACCCTATATAGCCGTTTCCCCCTCGGAGAGCCCACTACACTTTGCAGACCGCAGGGCTGAAAGCGTCATAGTGGGTTATTACACTTCCGCAGAAGTGCCTTTTCCTCGCCGCAGACAGCCCGGTGCACCTTTGTGAGAGCTTTCTGTCCAGCGAATCCACATCGCCCACAGGCGATGTGAGCAGGGATTCCAAAGGGGCGCAGCACCCTTGGCACACGACTTTGGTACAAAGTCTAGTGTGTTACACCTTTCCAGAGGTGTATACGTTCCTGAAATGCAAAAAGCCCCATACCCAACACCTTAACGGTGCGGACATGGGACTTGATGCTTCCTCGGCCTAGCCGGGTACTCCGTAACCAATCCTGACAGGCAGTTGCCGTGTCATTTTTCGAAAACTGTTTTACGAATACCCAGCAAGACAAGGATCTCCCCTTTGGGATCACCCCCGCATGGGCGGGGAAAAGACCGGCATCTCAGCCATGGTCTCCTCCCCTGTGGATGATGGTCATCAGGCCAAGGCCATAGGCCTTGCCCCGGCCAACGCCCTCGCACAGCAGGGCCTTGAAGGCCTCCGGGTCCGTCACCTGCAGAATGCCCTCGTAGGTCACAGCCAGCAGGGTAACGGGCCGGGTGCCGTTTTTCTTGAAGTGATAGGTCTGCTTCCGGGTCACTGCGAACGACCCCTCCGAGACGGCAAAGCCGTGCTTTGCGGCCTGCGCCCACAGCCATTCCTCCTGCTCCACCTCGAGATAGCAGGGTTTCAGGGTACCCCGGGCCGTATGGTCGGCAGAGTCTTTTTTGCTGCGGGTGGGGTTGGCGGTCAGGCGGAACTGCCAGCAGCTGCCCGCTGTCACCCGTTCCAGCAGCGGGTCATAGGGCCGGGTCTCCGGGGGCGCACCGGTGCCAAACTGCGCACACAGGGCGGTCAGATCCGGCCGTTCCTCACTGAGCAGGAGCAGGTACAGTTTTTCTCCCAGCTGATCCAGCCGCCACAGCCTGCGGCGGCGCGCACCGGGAAAAGCGTTTTCCACCGCACCATGGAATTTCTGGGGCGAGATCAGCGCCACCATGGTCTCACGGCGGGTCGGGTCAAGTTCTGCGCGGGATAGATACATGATTCCTCACCTCAATTCTGCCATTGCGTCATGTTCGGTCGCGCCGGGCATTTCCGGCGGGTTTGTGTTCCACTCCCGCACTGGGCGGAAGCCGTACTGCCGGTGGATGGGACTGAACGACACCGCCAGATCACGCCGGGGCACGGCAGCAGCATCCGCCGGGTCCGCGTCTGCCACGATGCGCAAGGGGGCCCCATTCCTCTGTTTCACCAGCAGCGGTTCTGCCCGCAGGGTATCCAGCAGTTCCCCGGCCCGGATGCCAAGGCAGAGCGGCAGGGTGGGCGGGCAGGAACGCCGCCCCAGATACAGCGGGTAGACCGGATGTTTCAGGGCCGTTTCCAGTTCCTGTAACAGGGCGGTGTCCTCGCTTTCCAGCCCCACCAGAAAGACCGCATCCTGCAGGTAATGGCGGTAGGTCACATAGGGAGCCTTGCCTTTTTTCCGATCCTCTTCCCGGTTGGCGGTGTGGAAATCCACCAGCAGGCTGCCCTCCCGGTCAGCACGGACGGCAAAGTGCAGGCCGTTCAGCCGGGCAAGGCCTGCGGCATCATCCCGGCGCAGGCCCAGAGCCGCTGCCAACAGGCCAATGATACCGCTTTTTGTGGGTTCCCGGTTCGTTTTGCGGGTCTCAAATTTGGAATCCGCACCCCACGATTGCAGGGGCGCGGCCAGCCGAAGCAACAACGTTGCCATGGTCACACCTCATTTCCGGGCAGCTTCTCCTTTACGGCACGTTCCAGCGCGGTGAGCATCTGGTTCAGGGGCATGGCCGGGGCCAGCTCGTCCAGCCCGATGCCCACAGCAAAGCTCTGGGCCGGAGCATCCGCATAGCAGGCATACACCTGCTGCGCGTATTGCTTCAACGCCGTCTTGGAGGGTTCTGCATAGCCCTCGGGGCTCTTGCGCACCGGCTTTTCAAAGGCACCGCAGAGGTTCACAGGCTGATCCTCCCGCAGGGTGACATAGACAGCATCCGGCAGGGTGCGGTTGGCAAAGCTGTTCTGCTTTCCGGTGGGCATGGAGCGGATGAAGGCTTCGCCGAACACCCGGACAGCCTGGGCTGCCTTTTCAGCCCCCAGCAGGTGTACCAGTTCCACCATGTTGACGGTGGCATAGCGATACAGGGTGGAAGAGTTGTACTCCACCGTGCCCAGATGGCCCGCGCCTGCCGAATCCTCCGGGGCACAGTCATCCACAGCGGTGAAGTAATCAAACTCGTTCTGCACGGCATGGGTGGAGATGCTGTGGGCCACCTGAGCGGCGGCATCGTAATTCAGGGAAGGATCGCTGGCGACCATCCGGCCAAACAGAGCCATATCCACCGAAGGGTTCTCCTTCAGGGCCTTTTTGTAGTCATCCTTCTCCTCGCAGTCCTCGGCGGCCAGCCGGGCCAGCGCCCGGGCCTGGGCCATGCTCAAAAAGAGCAGGGCGGCGTTGTTGTCATCTTTCAGCTTGATGCCTGCATTTTCCAGTGCCTTTTTTGCATCCTTTTTCAGTCTGGCATCGTCCAGTTCAGGAGCCAGTGCGGCCAGTTCCCCGGCCACAAGGTCAGTTGCTTTCAGGGTACGTTTTCCGGTCTCGACCATGTCGGCCATTTCTTCGGCAAACATTTTGCGGATCGCGTGCTTCCACGCCTGAGAGGATACCCGGGCGCGGGTGGCACCGCCATAGACAGCCGTCTTGGGGCTGCCGGTATCGTCGCGGTTCACACAGCTGGGCGGCACCGTTTGCAACACATGAAAATCAACATACAGACGCTTGGTATCCATTTCAATTCTCCTTTTCTTCGGTTTCAGGTGTGTCGGCATTCATCTGGTAGAGGTCCCGGCCCCACTGCAGGCGGACATTGGCTGCCTGATCCGGGAGCTGGAACCGGTACAGCTCCACAGCCAGCCGGGGGTAATCCAGTTTCAGCTTCGGTTCACTTCCCCGGAACAGCTGCACCATCCCCCGGAGGTAGTGGGAGACCTCGGGCATGGAATCCGCTGTGGCCAGTGCGTTGAACCGGCGCAGGACGCTGCTCTCGGTCCAGTCCTGCGCGGCAGCTGCGGAATTCTGGGCCAGCAGGCGCACCGCCCTGCCCAGCGTACAGCCCTTTTCATTCATGGAAACATTCTCTTCTCCCTGCTGGTGCAGGGCGTAGAGAGTCAGGGCAAGGTAGACCGCCCACTCTGCGTGGGAAGGGCCGCTGCGGCCCTGAAAGCTTTCCGGCATTCCCAGCAAAAAGCATCCCCACAGCTCCGGCAGCTCGCCGGGTGCGTGGCTGATACCCCGCCGCAGCTTTGCCAGTTCTGCTCGCCGCTGGGGTTTGGGCAGGCTCCACAGCCTGCTCAGCTGTCCGGCCACATAATCATGGATCGCATCCGTTATCATGCTGTTCCTCCTTCTTTCTTCGGGTAGAGCTTCCGCAGATTGTACAGGAAGCTATTGTAGGCCTTGGGGGCCGTATACAGAACGGTTTTCTTTTCGTCCTTTTTACCGCCTGTTTTCACCTCGACCCTATGGCCCACAAAGGCGGCATTCCCGGCCCGCTCCACCATCTGGCGGCCCAGCTCTGCGGCCAGTTTGCGGGCTTTCTCCTGCCATTCATCGGCTTTTTCGTCCAGTTTGTCCGTTTCGGGGTCAATGCTCTGCAGCCAAAGCCGGAACGGCTGGTCGATGGTAAAGTAGAACTGGGTGCGGGCGGATTCCGCGGTCGTATCGTTCTTATCTCCCGCCGCAAGGGAGAGCTCCCACGCAAGGCGGCCGACATATTGCGCGGCCTGCTCGCAGCGCCCGATCTCATCCCGGATGGGCACTGTCCAGCGCCGTCCCAGTTCTCCCAGCAACGTGGCCTGAAAGGTCAGGCTGTCGCTGAAGGAATCATTCACAAAGAAATCCTTATCTCCGTACTTCATGCCGCTGATGGCAAAGCGGATCAGCCGCTTGCGTTCCAGCGGACAGTCCGGGTCATTTTGAAGCATTTCCACCCAGCGGACAACGCCGGGCCTGCGGACGCCTTCCCCTTCCTCACAGAACACGGACGGAAACTCCCGCCAGAACTGCTTGGCCGGGTCGTGACGGCTGGGTACAAAGGTGACCTGCCCGATCTTCTTGCTCTTTTTGGCATCCGGGTCACGCCAGACGGTCATCTGTTCCGCAAATGCATTCTCCCGGGGGAAGAAATCGCCGCCCAGCAGAGAAAATCCGGTCACGATTTCCCCCTCTCGGTCGAGCAGGAGCCGCCGGGATTGCAGGGTCAGCAGCTGCGCAGGATTGTCCGGCAGGGCGATTTCTGTGCGCTCTGCACTGTGGGGCTGTTCCAGTTCCCAGCAGGGATGATTCTCCCCCCACAGTTCTACGCCATCCTTGAGCAGAGTGAGGTTCAGCATCAGGGTCTCAAAGAGATTGTTGCCCTGTGCCTGAATGTACCCCAGCTTGCCAAGCCAGCCAGCACCCACCGAGGGCAGACCCTTGCCCTTGGGCTTTGCAGAGGTGTCATCGTAGCCATTCACACTCAGCAGCCACCGCGCTGCCTGTGCATAAGTCAGGCCCTCCTTGCCCTCACCCGCATAGGATGAGAACAGCCGCAGCTTGTTGCTGCTCTCAGAAAGTTCCCCGTTCAGCTTGGAAGCGGTGTATTCTGTGCCGATCTTCGCTTCCGGCACCTGCCAGAAGGGGCGTTCCGGGTGGAAAAGCCAGAAGCGGTCACGCCACTGCTCCAGATAGGCCCGGATGGGCGCTTCCGGAAAATGCCCCAGCCGGTACAGCTCCTCCCAGCGGATCAGGGCATCGTCCGTTTCCTCAAAGGGGGCTGGAGTACCGTTTTCATCCACCCGGGAAAACACCGTGTGCAGAACCGCCAGCAGCAGCCGCAGCATGGCGGCATCCTGCGTGGGCAGTTCTCCGGCCAGGTCACGGTATTCGTGGGCGTGCAGCAGGGCATCCGGCAGAGAAACTTCCTGCACGGTATAGTCCTGCCCGCGCACCCGCACCCAGCGTTCCTCCAGCAAATTATACTCAATTTGCTTCATTCTCTTCCTCCTTCCGGTAGGTCAGACCGTTTTCACGGTCGTATTGCAGCACCTGCCCGGCAAGCTGTGCGGTCAGGTGGTCATCCAGCAGTAAGATCAGTTCTCCCCGCAGCAGCGGCGACTGCTGCCACAGCCCGAACGCTTCCCGGTTCCGGGCTTCCAGTGCGTCGATGGTCTGTTCCACCGACCACCGTTTGCTGAAATATCCGGGCAGGCGCAGCTTCTGCCGTGCAATTTGAAGCGCCATCTCCGGCTGAGGCGGCTCGTCCGTGGGCATGCAGGCACCGGGATGCCCCGTTTCATCGGGCAGGAAGCGGACATTTCCCGCCGCATCCCGCATCAGCACCAGCACGTCAATGGAAGGGTCGCCGTCACGCACCGCCGCGCGGGCACCGTTGTCACTGACCGCACCCACATCATCCATCCAATTGTCCAACGTATTCCGGGAAGGGCGCTTTCTGTGCTCTTCTGGCGGCAGAATGGTAAAAGTCTCTGCCTTGCTCATTTTGATTCGCTGGGCCTTTTCGTACTCTGCCCGGGCCGCAGTGCTCTGCGGGCTGGCGGGCAGCGGGTCGGGCTCCCAGCCATAGACATCCTGCACCAGCGGGGCAATGTCATCGGGCAGAGTGATGGCGGTGGGCAGGAACTTGCGGGTGCGCCAGAGCAGCCATTCCCCGTAAACCGCCTTGCTGCCCTCGTCGAACTCATCCGTCCCAGTGTCCAGCACGGCACAGCGGGCCTGCGCCACCGGCCGGGGACGAGCCCGCCCCTCGTGGCGGTGCAGTCGTCCGATGCGCTGTAAGAGCAGATCCATGGGGCAGAGCTCTGTGACCAGAAAATCCAGATCGATATCAAGGGATTGCTCGAGCACCTGCGTGCCCACCACAATGAGCTTATCCCGCTGTTCCGGGGTGGAGTGCTTGCCGATGCGCTTCATCAGCGCCTCTTCTTTGGCGGCACGGTCGGGCATAAGGAACTGAGCGTGGAATACCACCACCTCAAACTCCGGCAGTTCAGCCCGCAGACGGGCCGCAATGGCCTGCGCCTTTTTCACGGTATTGACGATCACGCCCGCACAGCCGCCCTCCTGCAAGGCACTGCGCAGAGTGTCAGTCAGCTGTTCCTCGGTCAGCGGGAATGTCTCCACTCTGCGTGGTTCGGTTTCCAGTGGGATAGTCGTCTGCTCCACCCGTTTGCCGTCCGTCCAGGTCAGCAGCGGATAGCCCCGGCAGGTCTGCCACGGGCCATCCGGCGCGGTTCTTCCATTCAGGTAGGCCCTGACCAGCTCGACCCGGCGTTTGGCGGGCAGGGTAGCTGAAAGCAGGATCACCGGCACTTTGTACCGGCCCAGCCAGGTCAGCGCCCGGTCAAGATAGCAGTTCATGTAAGCGTCATAGGCGTGGCACTCGTCAATGACCACCACCTTGCCCGCAAGGCCAAGGTGGCGCAGCATCACATGTTTTTGCTGTAACGCCGCCAGTAACAGCTGATCCACTGTGCCGATGACAAAATCAGCCAACAGCCCCTGCTTATTGCCGCGGAACCACTGATGCACCATCACCCGGCTCTCCGGGTCAGCATCGGGGTCTGCTTCCAGATCTTCCTCCACCCGCACCGTGTCCTGCTGCAATCGGAGGTAGGCCTCGTTCAGTTCGGCCATGCCGTGGGCCAGCTTGATGGAGTGCTCCAACCCATCCGGCTGCTTTTCGGCCCATGCCAGCAGCCGCCCAAAGATGCCGTTGGCGGTGGCCTGGGTGGGCAGACCAAAGAAGATGCCGCCCTCACCACCGTGCTTGGCTAAAATCTCTGCCGCGCCCAGCGCGGCTTCCGTCTTGCCCACGCCCATCTGCGCTTCCAGAATAAAGATACCCGGCTCCTGCGTGCGGCTGACAGCTTCCAGCATGGCCCGCTGGACTTCGTTGGGCGGAAAGCCGAAGCGTTCCGCAAACGCCCCCGGTTCCGTCACATCCGACTGCACCTCCCACGGAGAGGTCAGATCCAGCGCTTTCCACGCCCGATCGACACGGGCGGGATACAGGGTATCGCTGCCCACCTCTTCCACAGGGATGAGCGGAAAATACCGGGTATTGCTGGCGACCCAGTCCGCCATGATGAGCAGGCCGGTCAGCAGGATCTCAGCCGGGATGGTCAGCTGCGGCAGCTCGTCCACGCTGGAAAAGCCGCTTTCCTGCAAGGCGTAGTCAAACAGTTCCCGCCAGCAGCTCTCCCAGAATTCCTGTTCCCCCTCGGGCCAGTAGTTGGATTCCCAGCAGCCTTCTTCTTCCTCATCGCCCAGCTGGTCAAATACGTCCTTCCCGGTTTGTGGCTTGCCATGGTGCGCTCCTGCTACCGATGCAAGCCCGTTGGGGCATTTCAGCCACCGCAAGATGGCCTCACTCGCCAACGCGTGACGTGAATACTTGCGGTTCTGTTCCCGGTAACTGAGCGTTGTATATTTTTCCAGGCGCTGTCTGGGCTCCGGCAAAAGTTCCATAATAGGCCCGGCAAAGCAACAGCTCAATTTACCAATATCATGCACCCACCCCAGAAAGCGGGCGGTCTGTGTCAGCAGGTCCTCGTCCAGCTCGATATGCTGACGGACGCTTTCCGGCAGCCACCTCTGCACCAGATATACCATAATACCCGCCGTATCCCTCAGGTGCATCCAGAGCGGCAGCCAGAAGCCGCTGTTCACCGGGTCTGTTTTGCCTGCAAACAGCCGCACTTCGTAGGGAACACCTCGTTGTTTCATCCTGTTCCACCTCCACTGCAGTCAGGAAAATCGCATTTTCCGCATCATCGGGGTTTCTCTGAGGATAGAATAACACGCAAAAAGTCCTATAAAGCGGATGCTTGCTGCTTTTTTCAGGGTTTTTTCAGTTTTTTTGATGTTTGCCGTTTTCCGGCTATTACCCCCGCAAGGCGGGGAAAGTGTTGCTCCCTATCAAGCATTCGGAGCACATCCGCTGATGCAGATCACAGAGACATTACATATCATGCATTGTTCTAAATCTCTGTACACCAATATTACACCTTTTTTCCCAACTTTACAAGCGAATCCTTCAGATTCAGCAAATGACACAAAACGCCCCCGGCTTCCTGTTACAGAAACCGGGGCGGTTCACTTGCATTATTTGTGTTTTTTCAAGCGCTCACGCAATTACTTGCGGGGGTTCTTGATCGCAGCCTGAGCGGGTGCCAAAATGACAGAGCGTTCGGAGTAACGATGATACGCTATTTGTGAATTTCCAGTGTGTTTTACCCCATCTCCGCAATGATCTTCTCCAAATTTTCTTCCTGCAAGTAGAATTCCGGCAGCTTCGCCTTGTCATACCGCATATAGGGGATATTCTTCGTCCACTGCTCCAGTAAGTTTGTGAAGAACCGCTCCCAGCTGAAGAATTCGCTGCTCTCAATGAAATCTGCCGGGTGTTCCAGAATTTCAAGAATATCCGGCTGTCCGAGCAAATCTGCTTTCAGAAGCAGCCATTCCAGCGATTCCGGCAGGTACAAACTGAACTTTGCGCTTTCTTCCTGCATCAGACGATAGATGTCGTTCATCTGCGGTCCAAACGCTGCGCCATCCGCAATTATCAGAACCTTCTCTGATTTCAGCGGAAGAATCTTTTGTTTGATGTTATCTTTTCCTGCCGCAGAAATGCAGACAATGCCGTATTTCTCGCCGACTTTTGTAAACAGCTGGTACCCGGAGTTTGCATCCTCCGTCAACAGCTTTTCAATATTTTCCAGATTCACGTTGCTGGCAGACAACGAATCATAAATCGGATACGCTTTATTGTAAGTGCACTTGAATTTGCTTGTCGTTTTTTTTAGTTCTAGAATGGCATTTACACTGTACGGCAGCGTGCTCAGATTTTCTCTTGTCACAAGCACATAGTAGTTATCTGTCCGCTTGAACGCACGTGCAAAATCCAGACTCGAAACAAACGTACTGCCCTCATCCACAAATACAATGCTATCTCGAATCGTATTCAATTGTGTCTCCCAGTAAACGCCAGCCAACACTCTACATATCTTGTCACAAACAACCGTTACACCACTTTTTCTTCCGTAGGTTTCATAATCGCTCAACATCTTAATCAGCGTTGTTTTTCCTGTCGCGCTGTCTCCTCGTAGAATCGTGATGTTGCGTTCCAGCTCTATTGTAAAAACGATCCGTTTGCTTCGGACTTCGATCTTATGTTTACCCTTCATCTTATAGCCTCACACGAACTTGAATGCAATCGGCATCAACTCTTCCATGCTGTGCACCACATCACCTGTGTTCAGAACTTTTACGTCCACCGGGAATTTTTTCTTTCCGAAATCCATCAGGTGACGCAGATTGATTGTCAGATCTCGCTTCTTCGCTAATTTCAAAATAAAGGGTGCACAGTTATCTCCACAAGTTGAGGCATTGTAAATTTCTTCCGGGGCATTTTCCATGAGCAGCAATGTCTTCGTACCACCAGACAAGTTTTCTGGTGGAATCACTCCTAAAACCGGGCTTTCGATTGCATGAGGCCCCAGAACATTGGATTTATCTATCTTTTTGATAACCTCTTTTGCAAAATCGGTGGTTAGCCATTCGTCCTCATAAGTATAATTGAAATAAACCGACGTATCGTAGATTGCTTCCAGCATATCTCCAAAGTAGATGTTCAGCATCGTATCACCTCGCAGATGTGAGTCACTTGCTATTATTGTACCTTCTTTCCACTCACAAAACAAGACATAAAATGCCCGCTGGCTCTTGATAAAGAAAAACTCGCCTGTCTGATCGGACGAAAATCATCCCAAATGTCGAAACTGGATTTATTGCAGCCTGTAATGATTTTTCCATTCGGCACAATGAATTTGAAGGGCAGAGATCGGAAATACGCTGCCTTTGATCAAATTGCCCTATAAGAAGTCCCAAAAAGCAGTTTATTATCATTCTATTAGATTTCGATCTATGGATAACAGTGTCATAAATCA
>OHZY01000652.1_pt1 | contig 10968 bp, 5 predicted proteins | sample 1580621 | NCBI WGS metagenome assembly OHZY01 (sample SAMEA3882535, study PRJEB24775) | human gut metagenome | biome: human-associated habitat; feature: intestine environment; material: feces | place: Netherlands | collected 2009/2010 | reverse complement strand
CTATTGAAGTTACAGACGAAATGGTGGATAACCAGGTCAAGGCTTACACTCAACGTAACGGCAAGTATGACAAGGTAGACGTTTACGAGGACAATGACATGCTGAAAGGTTTGGAGCACCTTTCTGGTTTGATTGATGCCACCATAAACCATCAGACCATAGAACTGTCTTACCAATCATACGGAAAGGACAAAAGACAAGTATTAGTATATCCTTATCATATAAAGCAATATAATGGACGTTGGTTTCTTTTTGGCATGAATGATGCAAAAAAAAGGATTGAAAGCTATGCGCTGGACAGAATTGAGGACTACCTGTTGTCCGATAAGCCCTTTGTCAAGAATGATAGCGTAGATTTCTCTACCTTTTTCGATGACGTGATAGGCGTGTCCGTTCCGTATGACAACAGGGTTGCAACCGAAGAAATAGTTTTGAGGTTTTCCGAAAAAAGATTTCCTTACGTTGTTTCAAAGCCTATCCACCACACTCAGAAAGTAAAGGAAGAACCTTGTACCATCAGCATAAAGGTTAAGCCCAATCGGGAACTCTTCCAACAGATATTTTCGTTCATTCCAGACGTAGAAGTTATAGCTCCGAAGTGGTTTCGCAATGAAATTCGAGACAAAATCCAAGAAAATCTCAAGAAATATTTATCTATGCGGAAAGATTGCACAGAATAATGCGAACTTTGCAACCGTTAATCGATGTTTTACTTTAATTTTGATGTTGATGAGACAGAATCCGAGACTGAACAACGAGAACAGACAACTGATGGAAGATATTCTCCGTCAGACTGTTGCAATGTTTCCTACCCCAGAGTTTTGTTTGCCTTTTATTGGAACTATTTTGTACCTAAAAAAGATTGGTGCAGAATTGATCGATGTGCAGTCTGGTAATACTATTCTCAATCAGTCAGCAAAGTTAGAGAACTTGTTGGTTGACGATTCTCTTCGAGATGTTATATTAGATGTGTCAAGAATTGCAACATGTTCTGTAGGAGAGACTGAACTTGAGCATATACTGCTTCCATTTACTTTAGAAGAATTTCATCCAAGTGAATATTTGTATTGGTACGATTATGTCATAGAAAATACTTCACGAAATAAAAACCTTGTCAATCAGCCAACAGTTCCAAGAGAATTGACCATTTTGGTAGAGGCGTTCATCGGTAATAATGCTAAAAATGCACTCGTTCCGTTTGGTGGCATTATGAATTATGCGACTGAATTTGACTGCTTTGATAGTATTGATGCATATGAATTCAATCGCCAAACATGGCAGATAGGAATGCTACGTTTAGGATTGGCCGGCGTTGTATCAAAGGTACGCTTCTCAGCCCTCAATATTGAACATTGGCCGTCCAATAAGTATGACACCATTATATCAATGCCTCCATTTGGCATGCGGATTAAGATGTCAACTCCATCAACAAATTATGAAACTGCCACTACAGAAGAAGCTGAGCTTATAGCCCCCTGCAGATTCATTGAAAGTACTAACGAGAATGGGGTTTGTGTCGCTTTTGCCCCTGTGTCTTTACTATTCGATAGAGCTAAAAAACAGTTCCGTAAGTGGGCTATGGAGAAGAATATTATTGATACGGTTATTCTTCTTCCTAATAGCTTGTTGGTAGGCACAAGCATTCCTTTGGCATGTATCATCTTACGTAAGACCCCATATCAAAATGGAGGTATTCGCATGATTGATGCATCGGGATTCTACACGAATCATCAGAATCGCAATCATCTTGAAGTTGGAGATCTTATGGAAGCATATCACAGAGACATGAAAAATGTTTCACGTACAGTCTTGTATAAGGAAATACAGGATATGGACTTTTCATGGGATGTAAATGCGTATTTACAAGAGACTCCAATTTGCCCAGATGGCTTTAACATATCTCTATTAGAGAATTTGGTCACCTTACCACACTTAGAGACTGCTACAATCAGAGACAAAGGACCTGTCGTAAAGGTTTCAGACCTTTCTGATGACTGGTCACGTCCGTATGTGCATCTTGAAAATCTGGAGCAAGAAAACGTTTCACGTGCATACTCTTGTCTTGATAGAGAAGCCATACTTGTATCTACAATAAGGACACTAAAGCCATCCATCATCAAGGCTTCAAAAGAGTGTCCTGTGTGGATCAATCCCAATATTCTTGTAATCTGTCCCAATAATACGATTGATGCAGAATATCTATGTATGAAATTGGCAGAGTTGACAATTCACACAATTGGAGTTGGCGTGCCTCATATATCGAAAAGATATCTATTGAGACAAAGAATCGTATACCCAGAGCTTTCTGTTCAGAAAAGTCTATTCATAGAGGGTTCTCGTACTCTTGCTTTAGCAAAAGCAAGAGACATGGGACTTCAAGAGGTTATAAACCAAATGAAGGCGGACTACATAAATGAAGTTCGTGCTCGTAAGCATGACATGAAAACACCAATGACACAACTGAGAAATACTCTCACGTTGATAAAAGAACTGGTTGGTGAGATTCCAGAGGAATATGCATACAGGCTTAATAAATATGTTGAACGTCAACAGAAGGCAATGAATGTGCTGTCGGACATAGTAACTCACATCGCAGATGAAGATAAATTTGCGACTCCAGAGATTGTGGATATTGAGTCTGTCTTGAAGTCATTTGAGACCACTACGGACAGATACGTCATCGAGTATCGCCGTGACAATGCCTCACTTTTAGAAGCAGGAATTGAAACTCCACGCCTAAGAATAGGAAAGGTGGACTTTGTAAGGCTCTCTCAGAATATTATCTCCAATGCAATCAGAAGAGGTTTCGTTAAAGATAATGCAGAGTATGCACTAAACATCACGCTATCTGTTGAGAAGAATTTCTTTGTCATTGATTTCAGCAATAATGGCGAACCACTTCCAGAAGGAATGGATAAAGCTAGATATGGTACTAAGGGAGCCAAAGGTACTGACTCTGACGGTTCTGGCACAGGAGGCTACATAGTGAAGAGCATTACGCAACACTATGGAGGAGACTTCGATATATTCTCCTCTAAATTCGCCAATATGGATTTCACTAATGTTATCGTTAAACTTCCTATTTACAGAGAAGAAGATGAGTAAATATAAAATACTATGGATAGATGACAAATGGGAAGAGATGGATTCCTTCAAGGATGTCTGCGAACTTCCCAAGCATGGGATGGAAATCGTCCCATGCAAGTACTCCATTGATGGAATGCGACTCTTTGAGAAACATCTTGAAGAATGGAGTGGCGTTATTCTTGATGCTAAAGTCCTTATGGATAAAGACTCCAAGTTAGACCAACTCAAAGGACTTACATACAGTCTTAAAAAGATTCATGAGCTATCTCACAAAAGGGAGGTTCCGTATTACATATTTACGGGGCAGCCCGATACTGCATCAGGTACAGCCTTTGCGGAAGAGCATTATGAACACTACTACGAGAAAGACCATGACGAAGACAAGTTGATTGAAGACATAAAGCGTAATGCTGATGAATTGGGCAATACTCAAATAGTCCATAAATATCAAACAGTTTTTGACACATGGCCAGAAGTAAGACATGATCTATTAAGAATACTGAAAGTTCTTGAAAACGAAGATTGGCAGAACAACTCCGTCCTTAATGATATTCGTAAGATAATGACTAATGTTGTAAACTACCTCTACGACAAGGGTCTTTGTGGCGTACAACATGATGGTTCAAACTTAGGGCAATGTAGTAAAGACATTTGTCAACCTTACAAGGAAGAAATAATTCCTATATACATACAGAGAAGCATCCATTCCCTTGTTGCAATAACCAATCCCGGCTCTCATAGAACTGTAACGGATGATGATGTTGCTAAAGGCAGAGCTCCTTATTTGCTTAGAAGCCTTATCTTTGAGATGCTTAATGTCTTGCATTGGTGCAGGAAAATGAGTCACATTGAAAAAGACTTAGTACTTGCTGCTATTGAACTTGCGAAAAACAGATATGAGCAAGAGAGAAAAAGCAAGAATAAACAACAATAATTAATTAAAAATAAAGAGCAAACAAAATATGACAGAACAAGAATTAGCCAACGTGATTTGGGACATCAAAGAAGTTATCCGAAACTCTTATGATGACTCTGAGGTGGAGGATGTAATATTACCTTTCACCTTGCTTCGTCGCTTGGATTGTGTGCTTGAAGATAAATACGATGATATACTCGAAGAGTTAAACTCATTTGACGAGAAAGTACGTAAGTACAAACTTCAGTCGTTGATGAAAAAGAATGGTATCACATTCTTCAACATGTCTGGCTTGTCTCTGAAAAAGATGCTCAACGCTCCCGACCATGTAGGCGACTCCTTCAAGACATACCTTGAAGGCTTCACGGATAATGTGAAGGATATTCTTGCCAATTTTGTACATGAGGATGGCGATAGCGATGTCGTTGACCTTTCCAAAATCTATTCACGCTTAGACAGAGGCAACAAGCTGTTTGCTGTTATCCAGCAGTTTGTGGAGAAAGCAGACCTTCACCCAAGCAAGGTGAGCAATGCTATGATGGGAACCATCTTCGAAATCGTTATCCGTCGTTCTAAGGAGTCCACCAACACGAAGGCTGGTCAGTATTATACGCCACGAGAAGTGGTAAAGCTCTTGGTCAGCCTGACGATGTGTGGTAAGGAGCAAGAGTTGTTTATCCCAGGCAAGGCATTCACCATCTACGACCCATGCTGCGGTACTGGCGGCATGCTGACCGTGGGACGTGAACACTTGCAAGAGATGGCACAGAACAAGAACCTAAAAGTATATCTTTATGGTCAGGAACTGAGTGAAAAGACATATGCCATTTGCAAGGCTGACCTCTTGATGAAAGGCGATGACCAAAACCTTGACCAACAACTCTTCCAAGGCGACACCTTGGCTGATGACAAGTTGTACGGCAAAAAGTTCAACTTTATGTTAGCTAATCCTCCTTTTGGTGTGGATTGGGGTAAAGACACGAATGTAAAGAAAGCAGTTTTGAAGGACAACTGTCCAGGTGGCCGTTTTGAGGCAGGTCTCCCCTCGACCTCTGATGGTTCTTTGCTTTTCTTGCAACACATGATATCAAAGATGGACGACCAAGCAGGATCTCGCATTGGTATTGTGCTGAATGGTTCACCTTTATTTAATGGCGATGCCGGTTCTGGTTGGAGTAACATTCGCAAAATGTTGCTCGAACGCAATCTGCTCGATGCTATTATTGCCTTGCCTAAGAATCTCTTCTACGGTACTGACATTACTACATATTTGTGGATTCTCGACAACAAGCGTCCTGTGGAGAAATATCGCAAAGCACTCTTCATTGACGCTGCCCATACCAAAGAGTTTACTAATTTGCTCCAAAAGAATTTGGGCAAGAAGCGTTATGAGGTGAGCGATAGCGGTGCCAAGGAAATCTTCAAAATCTACAAGGAATACAAATCCTACAGCCGTGACATAGAGTATGAAAAGACTGGCGAGTTGGAGCAGTTGGAGATAGCCAAGTTGCTCGACTATGATGATTTTCTCTACACCAACGTTTCGGTTCGTCGTCCGCTTCGGCTTTGGTTCGAGAATATCTCTGACAAGTATGATGCTTTGTGCAAAAGCGAGGACTTCAATGCAGAAGACAAGAAGAACCTCATCTTGCGCGACATAGCCCAGCTGGAAGGTGTTGACGAGAAGCGCAGCGACCACGACTTCTTTGCGTGGCTCAAGGAAAATAAGATGAAGACCACTAAGGCGCAACAGAAGCTCATCCGTGATGCGTTTGGCGAAATCAATGAGGATGCTCCTATTGCCTACGTTGACCCGTTCAAGAATAGTGGAGAATCGGTGATTGATACGAATCTCAACGATACTGAGAAAATTCCGATGAAGCAAGACATCGAGGAATACTTTGAGCGTGAGGTAGTGCCTTTTGCTCCAGATGCATGGATGGACAGAAGCAAAGACAAAGTGGGTTGTGAGTTTCCTTTCACTCGTTTGTTCTACAAGTATCGTCCGTTGCGCCGCAGTGAGGATATTTTAGCAGAGTTGGCTTCGCTCGATAATACTTTGAACGAAGAATTGTCTCATCTTAAAGAAGATTAGGGTATATGAAGCAATATGATTCATATAAAGATAGTGGTGTGGAATGGATTGGCGAAGTGCCGAGCCATTGGGAGGTTATGAAAACATCCTTGGCATTTCATGGGATAGGAAGTGGTACAACACCTCCTACATCAAAGAAAGAGTTTTATGATGATAATGATGGATATTATTGGCTTCAAACAGGTGATTTGAATGATGGCTTAATAAATGACACGAGTAAAAAAATTACAAAATTAGCTATCAGTCAATGTAATTTGAAATTCTATCCAATAGACTCTATCGTTATAGCAATGTATGGAGCAACAATTGGAAAGGTTGGTATTTTGGGTATCAAAACTGCTACAAATCAGGCTTGTTGCGTCTTGCCTGCAAATAAAAACATGAATTTCAAATTTGCTTTTTATGAGTTCTTAGCATGTAAACCCGCTTTGTTGGTTTCTGCTATCGGTGGTGGCCAACCTAATATCAGTCAAGATGTGATAAGGAAACAAAAGATAGCTATACCTCCACTTCTTGAACAAAATATCATTGCCACTTATCTCGACAAGAAATGTTCCGAGATAGACAATGTTATATCTGCTCAACAGAAACGTATTGCTTTGCTTCAAGAATTGAAGCAGAGTGTCATCACTCATGCCGTTACAAAAGGCCTTAATCCGAATGTAGAAATGGATGCTACTGAAGAGGATTGGATTAATAGACTTCCAGCCTCTTGGGGAAAGGCTAAATTAAAATATTATATTCATTTGGTTAATGGTAGAGCCTATTCACAACCAGAATTATTATCGGAAGGCAAATATAAGGTATTGAGGGTTGGTAATTTCTTTACAAATGACACATGGTATTATTCTAATATGGAGTTGGAAGAAGATAAGTATTGTAACAATGGTGATTTGTTATATGCTTGGTCCGCTTCTTTTGGACCTTATATTTGGAATCAAGATAAAACAATTTATCATTACCATATATGGAAAGTATGTTATAAAGAGTGCATGGATAAGATGTATGTTTATTATCTGTTGAAAGCAATAACCAATTTCAAATTGGGTGACATTCATGGTAGTACAATGGTTCACATCACGATGGAAAGTATGAATAATTCAGTAATACCTATTCCTTCATTTGATGAGCAAAAAGATATAGCAACATTTTTGGATAAAAAATGTGCATCAATAGACAACGCTCTTACCAAAGCTCAGCATCAAGTCGAACTCTTGCAGAAATATAAGCAGAGTCTCATTACCGAGGTCGTAACTGGAAAGCGTAAGGTCTGCTAAACAAAAAGGAATAAGATGGAACAGAAAAACGCCATAACATTATACGAATCTGCTGCCGAAACCATCAAGACAGCCATCTTGCAAGGGCAGTATGAAGCTCTGAAAGGTGAAAACAGAGTGCAGCTTGCTGTGTATTTCGGTATTGGAAAATACATATCGCTCAACTCTCGTAATGGAGTTTGGGGGACTGGTGCACTTGCCGCTATTAGTGAGCGGTTAAGAAAGATATTGCCAGGACTAAGAGGGTTCTCCGCTACACAATTGAAGGAGATGCGTCTGTTTTATGAAGGTTGGATTGGGCTTGATAACAATTTGCCAGTCATGACCGACGAATTGGAAAAGGTAAATTCGTCGGTCGCAACCGACGGAATACAATTAGGCTCAAAACCTATCGATATATACAATTCCATAACTATATCAAACCTGTCGGATTTTCCAATAAACGACTTCTTTCGAGTTCCCTTTACACACCATTCTGTCATTTTGCGAATGGCTAAAGAGAAGGAAGAACGCTTTTACTATATTCATCGTTGCGCAGAAGAGCATCTTTCTGTAAATGCGCTGAAGAAGCTCATTAAGTCGGAGGCATACCAGAACCGACAGGCATTGCCTAATAATTTCGAGCATACCATCTCGACACCAAATGACGCTCGCAAAGCAGTGATGATGTTTAAGGATGAGTATATGCTTGACTTCATTAATGTGGAGGAATTAGGAGAAAGAGACATCGAGGATGTGGATGAGCGAGTGGTGGAGCAAAGTATCGTGCATAATATCAAGAAGTTTATTATGACCTTCGGCAAGGATTTTGCTTTCATTGGCAATCAGTACCATTTGGAGGTGTATGGGGTGGAACACTTCCCTGACCTTCTGTTTTTCAATCGAGAACTGAACTGTATGGTTTGTATAGAATTGAAGACTGGAGCGTTCAAGTCTTCCTATCTCGGGCAGCTGATGGCCTACCTTCGAATTCTTGATGACAAGGTGAAGAAGAAGCATGAGAATCCGACCATTGGCATTGTACTCTGTACGACTGCTAACAAGGACTATGTTGAGTATGTCATACAAGACTACAACAAGCCAATGGGTGTTGCAACATATAAGACCTTTGATGATATGCCAGAGGAATTACGCAAGGCATTGCCTAATATGGATGATTTAACAAAACTATTAAAATAGAGTTTCGCTATGGACAATTTATTGAACGAAACAACCTTTGAGGAGCATATTGCAAAATGTCTTGCAAACAGCGACCTTTACAATCAAAGAAGCAGCGCACAGTTTGATATAGAAAAGCTGTGTGATGCTGAATTGTTGGAACAGTTTCTGCGCCAACAGCCTGTAGTATGGACAAAGCTAACAAAGCGTTTTCCTGGACAGGAAGTAGCAACTGTCATTCGTGAATATAACAAACGCCTTGACCGTGGCGAAAGCATCCTTACCATTATGAGAAAAGGTTTCACGGTCAGTGGTGCTAAAGTGAAGTTCTGTCAGTTCAAGCCGGTGCTTGAAGGCGAAGGTACGGACAATTATCGTTTGTATCGCGCCAACCATTTTAGCATTGTACGTCAGATGCGCTATTCTACGGGAGAAGATAGCGGTAACGAATTGGATATGTGCATTTTACTGAATGGCATACCTCTGTTCACGTTTGAACTTAAGAATGAAGGAACAGGCCAAAACTACACCCACGGTATATACCAATATAAGAACAACCGTGATCCACAGAACCGTATGCTCCGCAACTGTTTAGTGCATTTTGTGATGGACAATCAGTATGTGTTCATGACTACAAAACTGAATGGCGAAGAAACTTCGTTCTTGCCGTTCAACCGTGAGGCTGTCAATCCTCCGATTGAGGATGAATATCCTGTAGCATACATGTGGCAGAACATACTGCAAGCAGACTCATTGCTCGATATTCTCGAAAACTTCATCAAACGATACGAGGAAAGCTATGAAGACAAAGAAACTAAAGAGCAGAAGAAGCGTATTGTAGTTATCTTCCCTCGTTTTCATCAGCTTCGTGCCGTGCGCAAGCTGCGCCAACTGGTGCGTGAAGAAGGACCGGGCAACAATTACCTCGTACAACACTCGGCAGGAAGTGGCAAAACAAAAACCATGGCATGGCTTGCTCATCAGCTTGCCAATATGACCAATGCGGATGGAACTGCCATTTTCGACAGTATTATCATGGTGACAGACCGCATTGTGCTCAATCGTAACATGGCTGAGGATGTGGTTAACTTTGAAACCACAGCAGGAACAGTGAAAGACATTCGCAAGGGTTCAAAGAAACTTGCAGATGCCTTGAACGGTGAAAACAGAATCATCATATCCACAGTACAAAAATTTGCCTATGCCCTCGATTATCTCAAACATGAGAAGGCTAAGAAATATGCCATCATTGTGGACGAGGCACATACGGCTGTAGGAAACGAAGCTGCAAAAGATTTGGTAAATGCCCTTTCTACGAAAGAGGACCTGGAGAAAATTGAGGACTACGATCCTGAAGAGTATGACAGTCCACTGGATGCACTGATGGCTCAGATGCAGAGCTACAGAAAAATGATGAAGCACATATCATATTTTGCCTTCACGGCTACACCCAAAGACAAGACTTACGTGTTGTATGGCAAGGATGGCAAAGAACCACACGACCTGTACTCCATGAAACAGGCTATCGACGAGAAATTTATCCTCGACGTAACACGCAACTATGTCAGTTACAAAACCATGTTTGAATTGATAGCAAAAGATACTACGGAGGACCAGAAGAAGCAATTTGAAGAGAAAAAGGCTCTGAAAGTTATTGCAGCATGGTTAGGAAAAGAGAAGTATATCAAGTTGCGTAAAGCGAGCATGATTGTTGACCAGTTCATGAAGTTCACAATCAAGAAGATAAACCATCAGGCAAAAGCTATGGTTGTTTGCGATTCGCGTCAGGCAGCTGCTGACTACAAGCAAATCATAGACCGTATCATAGCGGAAGAATACTCTGGAGCAATCAAGACGTTGGTGGCATTCTCTGGCGAAGTAAAAGATAGCAACGGTCGAAAGTGCACTGAGGCAAACATGAATGATGACGGTGTGACAGATAACGACATTGCTGAGAAATTCAAAGAAGATGACTACAAGATATTGATAGTAGCAGAAAAGTTTCAGACCGGATTTGACCAGAAGCTGCTTCATACAATGTTTGTGGATCGTACTTTGGGTGGAATACAGTGCATACAGACGCTTTCCCGTCTCAATCGCACCTATTGGCCATACAAAGAAGATACACTTGTGGTGGACTTCCGCAATGACGCAGATTCCGTACGAAAAGCTTTCAACAAGTACTATACTGTAACAACCCTTACCGGTGATGTGGACAAACAACGCGTATATACTCTGAAAGAAGATGTTGAGAAATGGAACATATCCAATGAAGACGAGATAAATGATATTTGCAGTCGAATGGTAGACAAGACAAGAGTAAGCGGAGTTCCGTCTATCATATTGAAGATTGTGAAGGAAAGAGTTGCTCCATTGTCTGACGAAGACAAGGATAAGTATCGTAAACAAGTAAATCGTTTTGTTCGACAATATGG
>OHZY01000642.1_pt1 | contig 11101 bp, 10 predicted proteins | sample 1580621 | NCBI WGS metagenome assembly OHZY01 (sample SAMEA3882535, study PRJEB24775) | human gut metagenome | biome: human-associated habitat; feature: intestine environment; material: feces | place: Netherlands | collected 2009/2010 | reverse complement strand
CTGTATGCCCTGCCCCATGGGCGTGGACATCCCGGACAACTTCAGCATCTGGAACAAGCTGGGGATGTTCGGCCAGCCCGAGGCCATCAAGCACCAGTGGGAAGCCCACTTCCCCGATGCCGAAAAGGCCAGCCACTGCGTCCGCTGCGGCAAGTGCGAGGCGGCCTGCCCCCAGCATCTGCCCATCCGCAATGCGCTGGCCCAGCTGCAGCAGGAGCTGGATCAGCTGTAATCTGCATCAGAAAAGCCACCGGTAAAAACCGGTGGCTCTTTTCTCTTATTCGCTCCACTCCATCCCGATCTTATCCAGCATTGCGCGGCGCTCAGGGGTGAGCTTGGGGTCGTGGGTGGTATCCCACTCCCGCATCCGGCGGAGCCAGTCGCCCAGGCAGAAGCCGGTTTCGTCGGATTTGTAGTTGGCGGCGGCGTGGAGGTTGCCGTGTGCCTTGTAGTAGGCCTTGGCCTGCTGATAGGCAGTTCCCCACTTGGCATCCCGGGCATCCCACACCATGCCGATGCTGTTCAGCTTTTTGATGTGGGCGGGCGTGACCTGATAGGAATCCGGGCGGTTCTTGCGGGCTGCACGCAGGTTGGAGACCCACACGCCCAGCCGGACACCGTCGCTGTCCACATAGCTGGCGGGGACCAGCAGGTGCTTGTATTTGCGGGCATAGCGGGCGGCACTGCGGAAGTTCCGCTCCCAGTTGGCCTCGCGCACGGTGCCGTGGTCAGCAGCGGGATCACTGGGGCGGCGCTCGCCCTTGAACAGGGTGCGCAGCAGCTTGCGGCGCTCACTGCTCAGGGCGCTGCTGCCGGAGTTCAGGGCCTGCCGCTGACGGCTGACCCAGCTGCCCAGCCAAACGCCGTCCTCAGTCTTGTAGACAGAGGGGATCTCCAGATCGCCGTGCTCTGTCTTGTAGGCCAGAGCCAGATCATAGCGCTCCTGCCAGGGGTCATACTTTTCCCACACCATGCCCAGCTTGTCCAGCAGGGCTTTGCGCTCAGGGGTGACCCGGGCGCTGGAGCGATCCGGGTTCAGGTAGGCATAGCGCTGGCGCGCCACCCACTTGCCCAGCAGTACTCCGTCCGGCGTGACATACTCCGAGGGGACGTTCAGGTTGCCGTGCTCATGGTAGTAGGCGGCGGCAACATCGTACAGGGACATCCACTTGCGGTCGTTGCGGTTGGTCCAGTCCATGCCCAAAGCATCCAGCCGCTCCACCTGTTCCTGAGGCAGCTCGCCTGCCTTGTGAGCGGCGCGCTGGGCCCCCAGCCAGACCCCCAGACCGAAGCCGGAGGGCGTTTCGTACTTGATGGGTACTTCCAGATCACCGTGCTCCAGATAATACTGGGTGGCGGCAGCATAGTTCTGTTCCCACAGATCGTTGGAGGTGCTCCACACCATGCCGATGGCTTCCAGCCGCTCGACCTGCTCCAGGGTCAGCTCGCCGTTCTTATAGGCGCTGCGCTGGCTGCTGAGCCAGACGCCCAGCGCGAAGCCATCCGGCGTAACGTACTTGATGGGCGCTTCGAGGTCTTTGTGTTCGAGATAATAGCGGGCGGCTGCGGCGTAGCTCTGCTCCCACAGGTCGGTGGAAGCGTTCCACACCATGCCGATGCTCTCCAGCCGCTCGATGCGGGCGCGGCTCAGGTTGCCGCTGACGTAGCGCTGGCGGTTATAGACGATCCACTCGCCCAGGGCAAAGCCGCTGCGGTCGCGGTAGCGCACCGGCACCAGCAGGTCGCCGTGGTCGTCGCGGTACTTCTGCGCCGAGGCAAAGGCCTTTTCCCAGGCCAGCTCCGAGCGCTGCTTCCAACCGATGTTCAGCTTGTCCAGCCGGGCGATGCGGTCTGCATCCAGACGGCCCGGCTTCTGCCCGGCCCGGACCTGGCGCTGCGTTTCCAGCCAGCGGCCCAAGGGCAGGCCGTCCTCGGTCAGATAGTTATAGGGCAGTTGTAAATCGCCCCGCTCTGCAGCCACAGCCGCCGCCGCTGCATAAAAAGCCTCCCACCGGGCTTCCAGTTCCTTTTTCAGGCGGCAGTACAGGTGATAGCTCTGGCGCATGGGCTTCTGCTGCTGGAAACCGGGGTGTTCGCTGCCTGCGCGGAGCATAGCGGTGGTGCATTCCTTTTGCAGCACACGGCCATTGCCCAGACCGTCGAACCGGGCGGTCAGGTCGAACACCGGGATGGGCTTGCGGCCGCAGGCCACCAACGCCCGGCAGAGCATCTGGCGGAACCGGCCTGTCTCGCCGGTCTCGCGGACCAGAATGGCACCCGCCAGCCCCTCAATGGGCTGCTGGACGCCCGGCGAGTTGACGCAGAACAGCACCTTCGGCCCCGTTTCGGTGGAGGTGCAGAACTGTTTTACCGCCTCGGCGTCGCGCAGGCAATCGCACTCGGCACGGTAGAAATGGGCATTCGGATCCACGGTGCGGAGGAACTCTTCCAGCTGTTCCTGCACCTCGTCGAGGTAGTCCTCCGACTCAAAGATGGCCAGATAGCGGCCCTGGGTGTCGGTCAGGACGCGGGGCATCAGGGCGATGGGGTTCTCGGCCTGCCGCACCGACCAGTTGATCTCATCGTATTGTGCGCTCAGCGCGTTGGTCTGCGCGGGCAGGTGCAGGTTCTTGATCCGGGCGCGGAGCAGGTTCATCTGCCCTTCCTGCGGCCAGAGCATCGCGGCGTAGTTCGACGGCACCGGCAGGGTGCCCAGCGCCATTCCCTCGCCGACCGTCATCCGGGAGACGACCGTCCCCTCGAAGAGTTCCGCAGCCGCCTGGCATTTCTGGTCGGTGCTGTTGGGCACTGTCAGGCCCAGCAGCTTTGCCTCCGGGCACAGACGGAGCAGCCGCTGGGCCGATTTTGCCCAGCAGGCCGCCGTCACTTCATGGTAGCAGTCGAAGATCAGGTAATCCGGCTTGCGTGAGGCCAGCCGGACCCACTCCTCGGCCGACGCCTCGGCCAGCACACCGCAGTCGCAGAAGATGAGGTTCTCCGGCAGCACACCGTCGTTGTAGCGGCGGACATCCTCCCTGCGCAGGGTCAGCCGCGCCGCACCGTACACCAGCCAGATGAACGACGCCTGCGGATGGTCCGCGATGAGCTGCCATGCAATGCAGCTCTTGCCCGTGCCGGTGGCATGTTCCACCGCCGCTTTTCCGTTTTGTTCCAACGCAGCGGCAACCTTTGCATATGCCTCCGCGTTGACCTTGTTCAAACTGATCGGCATCGTTTTTCTACCTCCAGGATCGATCTTCTTGCAAAGAATTTTTCTTATAAATCTATTATGGCAAAAAGCACTTTCTTGTCAAGCATTCCCGGCAAAAAAGAAGATTTCGGATAAAAAATACGATATTTTTTCCATTATTTTTTGGTCATCCCAACCAACTTCCGGCATAGCTTCGGGCATCCTCAAAACGAAACACCGCACAAACACCGAGCGCAGCCCTCCCGCAATGCCCGGTTTTTCCGCAGCACAGCGCCTCCGCCTGCGAAATGTTCCGCCGCCCCGGAGGCAGCTGCAAACACAAAGACCGCCTGCCGAACGTTTCCTTCAGCAGACGGTCTTCAGTTGCGCCAGCGTGAGTCGAACACGCGGTGGGGGAGTCAAAGTCCCCTGCCTTACCGCTTGGCGATGGCGCATTGTCGTGAGTATAAGTATAGTAGAATGTTCCCCATTTGTCAAGCAAAAACATCGTTGACAAAACCGGCCCGGTCCCTTATGATAAAAGAAAAACGAAAGGGGGATGGTCTATGGGCCCCTGGTATTATGAGGTCGTCAGCTTTGACGGCGACTATGTCAACCTGCGCCGCACCGACATCGCCAGCGACGAGCTGAACCCCGTTGCGCTGGCGCTCCTGCCGCCGGAGATCGAGGTCGGCAGCAAGATCAAGTGCGAATACTTCCAGTACGAGATCATCGGCTGAACGCAGAAGAACGCCCGGAGTGCAGATCGTGCGCTCCGGGCGTCCGTTTTTGCTCTTCAGTTGCGGTAGCAGCGGTCCTGCCCGACGAGCCAGTCCTCACACAGGCGCTGGGCCTCCTCCACGCTGCGGCTGACACAGTGGAACAATGCACCGTGGAGCGAGCAGTAGGAGTAGCGGACTTTGGGCACCCCATTGGGATCTCGGAATTTTTCACAGCGTTCCTGTCCGGGCATCAGATAAAGTTGTTCCATAAAGCCGCAGCTCTCCTTTGTTTGATTTTTGGTGTGCCGTGCACACACTGCGTTCTATTGTAGCACTTCCCGCCGCCGGGCGCTATTCGCTGTTTCCACAAAAAACAGGACGGAACTTCGGGGCTTCTTCCCTCTTGACAATTCCAGATCTTGTGATAAGAAGCAGGCTGCAGCTGCTTTCCCTCTTGTAAAATCCGGCCAAAACGGTTATGATAGAACCAAATAAAAAACAAAGGAGCATCAACCTATGCGTGCTTATGAGCGACTGTTAAAATATGCCCGCGTTTACACCACCTCTGACCTCAATTCCGGCACCCACCCCTCTGCCGAACGGGAATTCGACCTGGCCCATATCCTTGTGGAGGATATGAAGGCCATCGGCATCGAGGATGCCTTTGTAGATGAGCACTGCTACGTCTACGGCACCCTCCCCGCCACCCCCGGCTGTGAGGACAAGCCCGCGCTGGGCCTCATCGCCCACATGGACACCGCACCGGACGCTTCCGGTGAGAACGTGAACCCGATAAATCCGGCGTTGCTGAGATCCTGACCGCTGCCGAGACCCTTATCCAAAAGAAGCTGCCCCACGGCAAGCTCTGCATCGCCTTTACCCCCGATGAGGAGATCGGCGAGGGCGCTTCCCTGTTCGACATCCCCGGCTTTGGGGCCGACTTTGCCTATACCGTCGATGGCGGCGATGTGGGCGGCATCGAGTACGAGAACTTCAACGCCGCATCTGCCACTGTCACCATCCACGGCTTCTCCGTCCACCCCGGCAGCGCCAAGAACTCGATGATCAATGCGCAGAACGTGGCCATGGAGTTCCACGCCGCGCTGCCCGCCTTCTCCCGCCCCGAGCACACCGAGGGCCGTGAGGGCTTCTTCCACCTGACGAGTATGCAGGGTGACGTGACCACCGCGCACCTGGGCTACATCGTGCGCGACCACGATGCCGCCAAGTTTGCCGCCCGCAAGGCCCAGATGCAGCATATTGCCGCCTGCCTGAATGACCGCTACGGCGCAGGCACGGTGGAGCTGGACATCAAGGACAGCTATTATAATATGTTGGAGAAAATTCAGCCCCACTTCCATCTGGTCGAGAACGCCCGCAAGGCCATCGAAAAGGCCGGTCTGACCCCCGAGGAAGTGCCTGTGCGCGGCGGCACTGATGGTGCCACCCTGAGCTGGAAGGGCCTGCCCTGCCCCAACCTGGGCACCGGCGGCTTCAACTTCCACGGCGTGTGCGAGTGCACCACTGTGGAGCGGATGGACAAGGCAACCGAAATCCTGCTGAATATCGTGGAGATCTACAGCAAATGATTCCGCTCCCGGAACGTTTCCACGCTGACTGCACATAAGAAATGGACGGCTCCCGAAAACGAGAGCCGTCCATTTTTTCTTATCCCACGTTGATTTGTCCCACAGGCAGGATCTTCCGCTTGTTGTCGTCGGGCTTACTGGTCAGGCTGATGGCAAAGGATACCGGGCCCACACGGCCCATGAACATCACCAGCATATACAGCAGCTTGGCCCCGGTGTTCAGCTGGCTGGTCACGCCCACCGAAAGGCCCACGGTACCAAAGGCGGAGCAGGATTCAAAGATCGCGTCAATGACCGTTACAGCATCCGAGGTGTTGTAATAGACCACCACGGCAGAGCCCAGCGCCGCCACCATGCCCAGCATGATGATGGTCAGCGCACGGTAAACGGTCTTGGATTCAATATGGTGGCCGCCGATGACACAATCGTCCCGGCCCTGCGCCACGCTGCGCATGGTCAGGATCAGAACTGCAAAGGTGGTCACCTTCACACCGCCGCCGGTGGAACCGGGAGCCGCGCCGATGAACTGCAGAACGCTCATCAGCAGCTTGGTGATGGGCCCACAGGCGGCCAGGTCGATGGTGTTCATACCGGCAGTACGGGTTGACACCGACTGGAACAGGGCCGCCATCACCTTGCCCGGCACGGACAGCCCGCCCATGCTCTTGGGGTTGTTCCACTCCATCAGGCCGATGAGGACGGCACCGCCCACCCACAGGATGCAGGAGAAGAGCAACACCATCCGGGCATGGAGAGACAGGTGCCGCTTCTTGCGCCACTCGCCGATCTCCACCCAGACCATAAAGCCCAGACCGCCTGCCATGATCAGGAACATGATCACAGCCTGTACATAGTAATTGCTGACATAGGGAGCCAGCGAGGAATACTGCCCGAACCGGCCAAACAGATCGAAGCCCGCATTGCAGAACGCCGAGATGGCCGTGAATGCACTAATCCAGATGCCCTCCGCACCAAACTGCGGCACAAAGGCGATCATCAGAAGCACCATACCAATGATCTCAAAGGTCATCGCCAGCTTGACCACGATCTTCAGCACATCGGTAGCCTGCGAGTAACCGCTGGCCGAAACGCTTTCTCCCAGCAGCCGCAGGTCCTTAAAGCCCATCCGGCGTTTGGCAGCCAGCGCAAAAAAGCTGGTCAGGGTCACCAGGCCCAGACCGCCCACCTGGATCAGCAGCAAAACCACCGCCTGCCCAAAGGGCGTGAACTGCGTCCAGGTATCCCGCACGACCAGACCTGTCACACAGGTGGCACTGGTGGCAGTGAACATGGCATCCACCACGCCCAGCCGACCGCTGCGGCTGGAAATGGGCAGTGTCAGCAGCAGCGTTCCCAGCGCGATCAGCAGCACAAAGCTGATGCAGATGACCTGCGTTGCACTGCTGCCCAGCAGCCAACCGCGCCGACGCGGTGCTCTCTTTTTCCGTTTCATCCCCATAAGTTGGCTCCTTTTTGTGCCGGGCCGCCTGTGCTGCACCTGCACTTCATTCTGCACCCATGCCGCGCATGAGCACCTCTCCTATAGGATACACCTTTTTTCTTTCCGATTCAACTTGATTTTGTGGGGAAGTTGCGGTATTATAATATGGTATCCGTCTTCATAGCTCAGCTGGATAGAGCGTTCGCCTCCTAAGCGAAAGGCCAGCGGTTCGAATCCGCTCAGGGACATCTCACAAAAAGCGCAAAGGTTGTTTTCCAAGCGGGAAACAAAGCCTTTGCGCTTTTTTGATCTGTGATTTTAAGATAAAATATTTGACATTTCTGTACGGCTGCGGTATGCTATGCGGTGGCAAATAAAAAGAGAATCATCAGAATGCTGGAGGGGCCTTATGCTGAGAGGGTTCACACCCGACTCCCTGCACCTGATCCGGATAATACCGGCGTAGGAAATGCATTTCTGCTGCTTGATACAGTGGGCCGTTGGACTCGCTGGCAAGGGGGATGCTTTCCGGACGAAAAGCATCCCTTTTATTTTGCACAAACAAAAAAGAAGGAAAGACTATGAAAACTGAAAACTGCTGTACCGGCTGCAACCGTCCGGACCTGCCTTGGGCAGGCCGTGGCACGGAACTGCCCATTGCAGGCTGCCGCTTTACCCTGTACCCGATGTCGGATAAATACATCGAGATCATTCTGGGCTCGCTGGAAAAGACGAATACCTCTGCGGTGTGGAGTGAGACGGATGCCCTTTCGACCGTTTACCGCGGCAAGCTGCCCTATGTGGCAGACGCTGTACAGGCCCTGTTCCTGAACGCTTACCGCCCCGGCGTCCACATGGCGCTGGAAGGACAGTTCTCTAAGGGCTGCCCGGGGGACGTGTCCGGGGATACGGTGCTGAATCGTGAGGGCGAAGCCCCCAATGCAGAGCTGGTGAAGGACATCCACTTCCCGGTCCACTGCAAGCTGGCTCTGTATCCGCTGGGCGATGCCCAGTATATCGACGAGATCGCCAAGGTGTGGTATATGGCACAGGAGGAGGGCCTGAACCCCAAGACCATTCACTACGCTACCCGCATTGACGGCGACGTGCAGGATGTGTTCACCTACCTGACCCATGTGTGTGAGCTGATGGAGAATGCCCCGGCAGTCCACCACTATGTCCTGCACTTTACCATGAACTGCAACAGCCCGACGGAGGAAAACTAAAATGAATACGAAAAACTGGAAACTGAAAGACGTTCTGCTCATTGCCATCAGCGCTGTGCTGTTCGGTGTGGTCTATCTGGGCTGCACTTACATTGGCGGCGTTCTGTACGGGATGCTGACCCCGTTTGGCATGGCCTCTCTGGGCTATGAGCCGTTCTACGGCATCTACTTCATGGCAGGCGCATTCGGCATCTATGTCATGCGCAAGCCCGGCACCGGCCTCATCGCGGAGCTGCTGGCGGCTGTGCTGGAATGCCTGTACGGCAACTATTTCGGACCCATCATCATCCTGTCCGGTCTGGTGCAGGGCCTTGGCTTTGAGCTTATCATTGCGCTGAAACGCTACAAAAAGTTTGACCGGTTGACCATGATCCAAGGCGCAGTCATCTGCTCTGTCCTCACCCTGATCTACAACCTGTTCATCAGCGGCTACAACAAAATTGCCATCCCCGTGCTGGCCATCATGCTGGTGGTGCGTATCATCAGCGCCATCGTCTTTGATGGCTTCATCACCCCGATGCTGGCCGATGGCCTCGTCAAGGCAGGCGTCCTGAAGGGCTATGCTGTGGCACAGGGGCAGGACATGGATCTGGAGGACTAAGGAATGTCGGCTGATCTCGCGCTGGAGCTGGAAGATGTCGTGTTCCGCTATCAGGAAAAAGGCAAACGCAACATTCTGGACCATACCAGCCTGAGCATCCCGGCCGGGACGCTCACGGTCCTGATGGGCGGCAGCGGCTGCGGAAAAAGCACGCTGGCTGCGGTGGCCGCAGGACTCTACCCTGAGAACGGCGGCTTTTTGGAAAGCGGCATCATCCGGCTGTACGGGCAGGACCTGAAAACGCTGGACCCGCAGAAACGGGCCGCTTACCTGACGGTGCTGTTCCAGAATCCCGACTTGCAGTTCTGCATGAATACCCTGCGGGAGGAGATGCGCTTCTGTCTGGAAAACATCCGCGTCCCTGCCGGGGAGATGGATGCCCGGATCGACCGGGCCGCCGCGGAGCTGGGCATTGCGCCGCTGCTGGATCGGACTCTTTCCACCCTGTCCGGCGGCGAGAAGCAGAAAGCGGCCCTTTCCTGCCTCTACGTTATGGAGAGCCGCTGCATCCTGCTGGATGAAAGCTTTGCCAACCTGGATCACGAGGCGGCAGCCCAGCTGCTGGAAATGCTGCTGAGGATGAAAACTTCTGGCCGGACGATTCTGGCCATCGACCATAAGGCAGACCTCTGGCTGGAGGCTGCGGATGAAATCATCCTGCTGGAAGAGGGCGGCAAAGTAGCCGCCCGGGGCATCAACTGCAAAAATCTGCCGGAACACCGCGCGGACTTTGAGCGGCTGGGCCTGTTTTACCCGGGCTCCCGGCCGGAGCGAGCGGCCCGCCCGGTGGCAGAGGGCAAGCCGCTTTTGCAGTTCCGGGGAGTCAGCATCCGCAAGGGGCTGCCCACCCGCCGCAAGTGGGGCCGCACGCTGTACGACGCACCCTTTCTGGTGCAGAATGCGGACGCGGATTTCCCGGCGGGCTGTATGACGGCAGTTCTCGGCCCCAGCGGCACCGGCAAAACCACGACCTTTCTCTCGGTGCTCAAGCAGCACCCCTACACGGGGCGGATCCTGTTTCAGGGCCGGGACATTGCAAAAATGAAGCCGAAAGAGCTGTACCGCCACATCGGCATCGTGTTCCAGAACCCGGCCAACCAGTTCGTCACCCAGAATGTGGAGGACGAGGTCTGTGTGGGGCTGCGACTCTGGGAGCCGGGCCTCTCTGACGAAGCCTGCCGCCAGCGTGCCGAGGAACTGTTGGACCGCTACGGCCTGAAACGGCAGCGGCGCTATTCGCCCTATATGCTCAGTCAGGGCCAGCAGCGGCGGTTGGCTGTCCTCTCGGTGTTGGCAGGCGGACAGGAGCTGCTCTTACTGGATGAACCTACCTATGGTCAGGATTCCCGCTCGGTGAACGCGATCATGGAGCATCTGCGGGAAAAAGTGGAGCAGGAGGGACTGACGGTGATCTTCATCACCCACGATACCGAGCTGGCTGCGGCTTGGGCCGATAAAATCTACCGGCTGGAAGACACCATGCTGGTGGAAAAAACCGCCGGGGAGGTGCTGTAAATGCTGGAACGCTGGAACCCTACCGTAAAAGCATTTACGGTGCTGGTCTGTGTCATTCTGCTCTCATTCGAGTATCTGGTCAGCCTGAACCTGCTGGTACTGGCCGTCTGCCTGCTGCTGTTGGTGTTCTGCTCCCGGGTAAGCCTGAAAAAGATCGGCGTTATCCTGCTTCCCGCCTGCGTCGCGGCATTTGGCTTGTTTGTAATGGGCCTTTACTATGCCCGGGGCGGCAGCACGCAGACCGTAGATATGAGCAGTCTGTCGGCCATGCCTTACAGCGTGCGTGCGGCAATGTCCCAGAACCTGTATACGGCATTGCAGCTGGCGACCCGTCTGCTGGCCTATGCGGGGCTGGGCATCCTGTTCGCGCTTTCCACCGAGGGCGATTTCTTTATTGCGAGCCTGCTCCACCAGTGCCACCTCCCGCCTAAGTTTGCCTATGGCATCTTGGCGGCGTTCCACCTGATGCCGGGAATGGCGCGGGAGTATGCGCAGGTGCGCACAGCTTTTGCGGTGCGTGGTCTGAAAATGGGGCCGCTCTCCATGAAGCCGGTCTTCACGATGCTGGTCAACAGCGTCCGATGGTCGGAGTCCATCGCCATGGCCATGGAGTCCAAGGGCTTCTGCGGGGAGGCACCGCGTACCTATTATACAGTGCCCCGGGTGCACTGGTACGACTTGGCCGCTGCTGCGCTTATGGTGGGCGGCGTGGTGCTTGGAATGCTGTTTCTAAAGCTCTGAGGTGGATTTCCATCATAATAAGGAAGCCGCCGAGAAGGTGGAGGCAGAGATCCGCAAGAGTGCGGAAGCATACCTG
>OHZY01000635.1_pt1 | contig 11280 bp, 10 predicted proteins | sample 1580621 | NCBI WGS metagenome assembly OHZY01 (sample SAMEA3882535, study PRJEB24775) | human gut metagenome | biome: human-associated habitat; feature: intestine environment; material: feces | place: Netherlands | collected 2009/2010 | reverse complement strand
TTCTCTTTCGTTGCGTCCTCTACAGTATCTATATTTTCAAGTTCTCTCTTGTCTTTATTCTCTGCCATATCTGATTCTCCTATTCTCTCAAATCTGTTTTAAGATTCTAAAACATTGCTTTTATTATAATTCAAGCCGGTTTTAATCTCAACCTTCGCAGCCATAATTTTATAAAATCTTCATATATGACAAAACCTGATGTTTTTTACTATTTTTCGAAATTTGCAACCGTTATTTGACATTATTCCATATTAACGATAAACTTTTTATGTAATTTATTAAATTTTTATAAACCAAGGAGGACTTGAAAATGGGCGTTGCATCATTAGTATTAGGAATTATTGCAATCGTTGTTGATGTATTCACTATTGGTGTTTACGGATGGATTGGAGCAATCTTAGGTCTTATAGGAACTATCTTAGGTGCTATCGGACATAAGAATCAGGCTAAATGTGCTACCGGCGGACTTGTATGTTCTATCATCGGATTAGTATTAGGCTTACTGCTTTACATCGCATGTGTTGCATGCGTTGCATCTGCAGGTTTGTTATAATAGAACCGACTTTTTAAAAGGGTGATACTATGTCGATTTATCTTAACATTCTGGGATTTCATATCCCATCATACGGACTTATGATTACCCTTGGGGTAATCCTTGCAAATGTATTTGCACTTTACCCCCTTAAGAAATATAAGTTGATTTTTGATGATTTTCTTATATTAGAAGCATACACATTACTTGGCGCCTTTATAGGCGCCAAGCTTTTGTATCTTATCATTTCTTATCGGGAAATTGACTGGTCCCGTTTTTTAGAACCCAGGTATTTTAATTATATCATGTCAAGTGGATTTGTATTCTATGGTGGACTCATTGGCGGACTTCTCTGCTTTCTTTTTGCAGGAAAATTCCATCATATCAACAGCAAGCCTTATATTACACACCTGATTTATCTGATTCCATGGATTCACGGTTTCGGACGCATCGGCTGTTTTCTTGCCGGCTGCTGTTATGGTACTCCATATGACGGTCCTTTTGCTGTACAGTTTCCGGAAGGCTCTCTGGCACCATCGGATACAACACTGTTTCCGGTTCAGTTAGTAGAAGCAATCTGTCTTCTGATTCTTGCGATTGTACTTGCTGTGCTGGATTTAAAGAAATCTTATCCCCATACCATTGCCGTTTATTTCATCGTCTATGGTATTCTCCGGTTCCTGTTAGAATATGTGCGTTACGATGCCGTCCGCGGCCATCTTTTAGCACTCTCCACTTCCCAGTGGATTAGTCTTGGATTTGTAGTGGGAACCGTATGCTATCTTATCCGGGCGGCACATAAGCAAAAGAAAGATATGGTTCCATAACGGGAAACAAAAAATCCTGCAATATGGAAGTTTGTTCTTACATACTTTCCATACTGCAGGATTTTTTATAAATTTGAATGTGCTTTCGAAACACATTCTGTCATGCTCTTTTCAAAGCTTTATCACAACTCTTATAACAGTTCTTTTAAGATTTTATTTACCATTCCAGGATTTGCTTTACCCTTCATAGCTTTCATGGTCTGACCTACTAAGAAGCCAATTGCCTTTTCTTTCCCATTGCGGTAATCTTCTACCGACTGTGGATTCTCTTCGATGACTTTGGCAATGGTATCACGCAATGCACCTTCGTCATTTACAGTCTTTAATCCATACTCTTCTACATATTTATCCGGGTCGATATCCTCTGCAAAAATCTGCTCAAATACTTCTTTTGCCACATTGCCATTGATGGTTCCGGCATCGGTAAGCTCGATTAATTTTGCCAGATTCTCCGGTGAAAATGCGATATCCTCCGGGTCTTTATTCTGCTCCTTTAAGATTCGCATGGTCTCACCCATCAGCCAGTTGGATACTTTCTTTGGCTTATTGCAGATTGCAGTTGTTGCCTCAAAAACATCTGCCATTTTCTTTGCAGATGTTAAAATGTTGGCATCATATTCCGGCAGGCCAAATTCATCCTGATAACGCTGACGTTTTGCTTCACGAAGCTCCGGCTGGCTGTCTTTTATGCGTTGTAACCATTCATCACTGATGACGATTGGAACCAAATCCGGTTCCGGGAAATAACGGTAATCCTGTGCATCCTCTTTGGAACGCATGGCATAGGAATATCCCTGGTCATCATTCCAGCGTCTGGTCTCCTGAACCACCTTTTCGCCAGACTCAATCAAATCAATCTGTCTTGCTGTCTCTGCTTCAATGGCTCTTGCAATTGCTTTAAAGGAACCGATATTTTTCATCTCGGTACGGGTACCAAATTCTTTTGCTCCTACTTCACGGACAGATAAGTTGACATCTGCACGCATGGAGCCTTCCTGCATCTTACAGTCAGATGCACCAAGATACTGCACAATCATTCTTAATTTATCAAGATAAGCAATGACTTCCTCTGCAGAACGCATATCCGGCTCAGATACAATCTCAATCAGTGGCACACCGGAACGGTTATAGTCCACCAGGGAAACATCTTCCCAGTCATCATGGACTAATTTTCCCGCATCCTCTTCCATATGAATCTCATGGATTCCAATGGTTTTCTTTCCTTCGGAAGTCTCAATCTCAATGCCGCCATCGTGGCAGATTGGAAGATAAAGCTGGGAAATCTGATAGTTCTGAGGATTGTCCGGGTAGAAATAGTTCTTCCGGTCAAATTTACAATACTGGTTGATTTCACAATTCATGGCAACACCTACTGCCATGGCATATTCTACCACCTGTTTATTTAAAACCGGAAGAGAGCCCGGCATACCGGTACAAACCGGACAGGTGTGTGTATTTGGTGCACTTCCGAATGCAGTAGAACAGCCACAGAAGATTTTGGTCTTAGTTGCCAGTTCCACATGGACTTCCAGTCCGATGACGGTTTCATACTGTTTACTCATAATCTTCTTTTCCTCCTATTCTGCTGCTAACGGGCTGTGCTGATATGGTCTTGTCTGTTCAAAAGCATATGCGGCACGGATGATATTCTTCTCCTTGAAGCAGTCTCCAATCAACTGCATGCCAATCGGAAGCCCCTTGCTGTCGATGCCGCATGGCAGGCTGATTCCCGGAAGTCCTGCCAAGTTCACCGATACGGTATAAATGTCGCCTAAATACATTTTCAGCGGGTCGCTTAAGGACTCTCCCAACTTCGGAGCGGTGGTCGGTGCTGCCGGTCCTAAGATAACATCATATTTTGCAAATGCTTTATCAAACGCCTGCTTAATCAATGCTTTCGTACGCAGTGCTTTTAGATAATATGCATCATAATAACCGGAACTTAAAACAAAGGAGCCTAACATGATACGACGTTTTACTTCTGCTCCGAAGCCTTCGGAACGGGATTTCTTATACATGTTGTGAAGTCCTTCGTAGTCTTTCGTACGATAGCCATATTTTACGCCATCAAAACGGGCAAGGTTGGAGCTTGCTTCTGCATCTGCAATTACATAGTAAGCAGGGATTGCATATTCTACCAGGCTCAAATCGAACTCTTCTACGATAGCACCTTTTTCTTCTAATTTCTTAGCGGCTGCTAAAATAGCATCCTTTACTTCTGCATCCAGTCCTTCTCCAAAATAATCTCTTGGAATACCGATTTTCATTCCTTTCACATCATCGACTAATGCACTGGTAAAATCGGTCTCTTCTCTCTGAATGGAAGTAGAATCCTTTTTATCATAGGAAGTAATTGCCTCTAAAATAGTTGCGCAGTCTGTCACATCCTTGGCAACCGGTCCTATCTGATCCAAAGAAGAACCATAGGCAATCAGTCCATATCGGGATACGGTTCCATAGGTTGGCTTAATTCCTGTGACACCACAAAATGCACTCGGCTGACGGATGGATCCACCGGTATCAGAACCCAATGCATAGAAGCACTCTTCTGCTGCTACTGCCGCACAGCTTCCACCGGATGAACCGCCCGGTACATGCTCGGTATTCCATGGATTTTTGGTCTCTCCAAAAGCAGAGGTCTCTGTGGTACTTCCCATGGCAAACTCATCCATGTTGGTCTTTCCAAGAATTACTGCTCCGGCTTTTTCCAGATTTAATACTGCTTCTGCGGTATAAGTCGGAATAAAGTTATATAAAATTTTAGAACTGCAGGTGGTGAGCATTCCTTTTGTGCACATATTATCTTTGATTGCTACCGGAACTCCTGCCAACGGTCCTGTCAATGTGCCGTCATCAATGAGCTTCTGCACTTCTGCCGCACGCTTCATTGCCCCTTCTTCATCTACGGTAACAAAACTGTGTACCGCATCCTCTCTTGCTGCAATGGCATCTAAGGCGGCTCTTGTAGCTTCTTCTACTGATACTTCATGGGCTTTGATTTTTTTCCCAAGCTCTACTGCTGTCAGTGATAATAAATTCATCTTCTGCCGCCTCCTTTACTGATCTACGGTCTTTGGTACAACAAATGCCCGGTCTCTGCGCTCCGGCGCGTTGGCAAGGGTATCCTCGCCGCCGTCACCATTGGTTACTACATCTTCCCGGAATACATTATGCACCGGAAATACATGGGACATCGGTTCTACACCGGATGTATCCAGTTCGTTTAATTTATCAATATAATCTAACATGCTTTCCATGTCTTTTTTTGCTGCTGCTTTTTCCTCTTCGGAAAGCTCAAGCTTTGCAAGGATTCCAACGTATTCCATGGTTTCATCTGAAATCACATTTGCCATTGTTTTTCCTCCTTAATCACGTACTTTGATATGAACTTCTCTTAACTGCTGCTCGGTTACTTCGTTTGGTGCTCCGCACATCAAATCCTGTGCATTTCCGTTCATCGGATAAGCAATGACTTCACGGATGTTATCCTCGTTACGCAGTAACATAATCATACGGTCAATGCCAGGCGCCATTCCTGCGTGTGGCGGTGCTCCAAACTGAAATGCATTGTATAATGCTCCGAATTTATTTTTCAGCACTTCTTTATCATAACCTGCGATTTCAAAAGCTTTCTCCATAATCTGCATATCATGGTTACGGACTGCACCGGAGGATAGTTCCACACCGTTGCAGACGATATCGTACTGGTATGCTAAGATGTCCAGCGGATTCATGGTATTGAGTGCCTCTAAGCCGCCCTGTGGCATGGAGAATGGGTTATGGGTAAATCCGATTTTCTTGGTCTCCGGGTCACGCTCGAACATTGGGAAATCATTGACATAACAGAAACGATATGCATCTTTCTCAATTAAATCCTCTTCTTTATCTGCCATGAAGAAAATGGTATCTCCTACTTCAAGACCTGCCAGATTTCTGAATTCTTCTTTCATGTCATCCGGGATAAATTTGTCAATCGGTCCCTTATAGCTTCCATCTTCTAATACTTCCAGATATCCTAAGCCGCCCATACCGATTCCGGTTGCAAATTTCAAAAGTTTCTCATGGAAACCTTTCGACATTTCTGCATGTACACGGATGGCTCTTACGGTCTTTCCGATAAATGGCTTAAAGGTACATCTCTGGAAGAACTCTGTCACATCGATGATACGAAGTGGGTTCCGAAGGTCCGGTTTGTCACTTCCGAACTCTAACATTGCCTGCTTATAACTGATGATTGGATATGGTGCTTTCGTTACTTTGCTGCCTTCCGGTGCGAATTTCTCAAAGGTGGCAGAAAGTACTTCTTCACCAATCTTAAATACATCTTCCTGGGTTGCAAAGCTCATTTCAAAGTCAAGCTGATAGAACTCTCCCGGTGAACGGTCTGCTCTTGCATCCTCATCACGGAAACATGGTGCAACCTGAAAATATTTATCAAATCCGGATACCATCAGAAGCTGTTTGTACTGCTGTGGTGCCTGTGGCAATGCATAAAATTTTCCTTTGTATTTTCTGGATGGCACGATGTAATCTCTTGCGCCCTCCGGAGAAGATGCACAAAGAATCGGAGTCTGAATCTCTAAGAATCCCATCTCTGTCATTTTCTCTCTTAAGAAAGAAATTACCCTGGAACGGAAAATAATATTGTCTTTTACTTTCTGGTTTCTCAAATCCAAATAACGGTATTTCAACCGGACATCCTCGCGGACTTCCCTACTGGTCATTACTTCAAATGGAAGCTGTGTATAAACCTCTCCTAAAATATCTACGCTCTTTGCCTCTAATTCAATGGTTCCGGTCGGAATCTTTGGATTGTAGGTCTCTTCATCTCTTTTTTCAATCAGACCTTCTATGGAAACTGCCTGCTCCTTGCGGATTCCCTCTAACAGTTTTCCATCCCGGATTACAATCTGCATTACTGCATACATATCTCTTAAATCAATAAAGGATACGCCGCCATGGTCACGGATATTTTCTACCCAGCCTGCTACCCGAAGTGTCTTTCCAATGTCGTTTTCGCTTACCTGATTTAAGGTTACGTCTCTGTAAATGTTGCTCATCTTATCTACTCCTTTTCTGATATGATTGTCAGCCCGGAGTATAAAAATAACCCCGGAATACTGACTCGTATTCCGGGGCGAATAATCTTCTTATCCGCGGTACCACCCGCATTGGAAAATGAATGCTTCATCTTCCCTCTCTTCGTGCGTAACGTGCACTACGTACTGACCTACTGTAATTCAGCCAGTCGGCTCCAGAGTGTTCCCTTTGCTTTCTCTTCCAAACAGCGCTCTCAGTCGGTGACGCTGTATTCCTGTCGGCCTCTAAAAGTAAGAGTCTCTTTCCCAGCTTTTGCAACTATATCTCCTAGTTGTTGACTATGATAGCACTGCTTTTTTTGTTTTGCAAGTATTTTTTACAAATCTGATGCTATTTTTTCACTATGTCCTTTATATTATCCAATTTTATTTTATATAATGAACATAATCTGCTTTTCTCGGAGCAGCTTCTTTTGCCGGTTCTTTTGCATAGCCGATGACACAGTTTCCAATGCCTTCGTAATCTCCTTCAATGCCAAGTTCCTTTAAAATTGCTTTTCCCTCTTCCCTCTCAAAAGTTTCTTTTGCACGGTGAATCCAGCAGCTTCCAAGACCTAAGGAATGTGCTGCCAGCATCAGATTGCCCATAACGAGGCTTCCATCATAAAGATAGGTGGGACGGCTCTTATCTGCTAACACCACCAGTACCACCGGTGCTCCATAAAACGGATCGCCGGTTGTTCCCATAATCTCAGCATTTACCTTGGAAAGTCTGTCCCTTACTTTCTTATTGGTAACTGCAAGTATAATCGGTGACTGCCTGCCCATTCCGGTAGCCGCATAAGTTCCGGCTTCCACTACTTCTGCAATCAGCTCTTCCGGCACCATATCTTCCTTATAACCTCTGATACTTCTTCTTGTCTCCATTGCTTTTATGATCTCGTTCATTCCTTACTGCTCCTTTCTGATGCTCCGGCGGAAAATTTCATCCGCCTCTTTTACTACTTCTATCTCTCCGGTCTCAATCATATGATTGATGCGGTTCATATACCAACTGTCACTGATTCCAAGGGGATATTTTAACAACAGATTTCCAATAAGTCTTGCCTGTATGATTTCGCCCTCCGGCAGTTCTCTTCGAATCAGGAAATCATAAAAATCCTCTTTTACGCCCACCAGACAGCCATTTATCAGAACCCGAAGAGGTGCATCCTCTTCTTTAAGTTCGTCCCATCTGGATGCAAATACTTTCTGATCATGCTCTGAAAGTTCCTTTTCCAATGGGAGGAATCGATAAAACTGTCCGGCATCTACTTCTCCCCAGGAAGAATAACGTACCGTCGTATTTTCCTCTTCTCTTACATAATCCGGCAGACGTACCACGGATATCGCACATTCATATTTCCGCAGCACACTGACTGCATGGCAGAGTCCGCACAGGGAATAAGGCTTGTTGCTGTACCAGATACGGAAAGATTCTCCCTGCTTTGCAAACTGCTCCATCCGCTGCAGCTCTTTCCCATAGGTTTCCACTGCCTGCTCTAATTCTTCCCGCTCCTCTTTCTCATCCTCATTCCAATAGACACCATACTGTTCTAAGATTATCTGCTTCCGGTATGTACTATCCAGCGGTTCCTTCAGGCTGCCAATGTCCAACATAAATGGCAGTATAATGACCTCCGCAGAAGTTCCGCCAACCGCTTCTCCTGCAAACATGTCTTCAAATGTGGCTTTGTCCGGCTTTTCCCCAAGCCATGCGGTTGGTCCATCCTCATAATCCGGCTGCTGATAGTTCTTCGCAAGCTTCATGGCTCCGCCTTCGCTCTCGCCAAATAAGATTTCTATCATCTACACTTCTCCCTGCTCTATGAGATATTCTAAGAATGCTTCGCATCCGCGTGTTACATCCGCATAAGTCTTATCGAACCTGCCGCTGTACCATGGGTCGGATATTGCTGCCTGCTCTCCGGCAAAGGAAAGCAGCATGGATATTTTACCGCCACGATGCCCGGTTATCCGCTCGATTCCCCGGATGTTGCTTTCGTCCATCCCTATGAGGTAATCATAAATCTCATAATCGGATTTTGTCAACTGTCTCGCCCGCTTGTCCCGAAAATCGGTCTCCGGCGTATTTCCGATTCCATGCTTCTTAAGCTCCGCCTGCGCCGGCGGATAAATCGGATTCCCGATGCCATTCCAGATTTCTTCGGTGCTGGTGGCAGCCGAGGCTATCTCGAATCGGTCGGTGAGGCCTCGTCTGGCGACGAGGTCCTTTAGGATGAATTCTGCCATGGGGGAACGGCAGATGTTGCCGTGGCAAATAAATAGTATTTTTATCATAGTTTTGTTTCTCCTTGTTTTGCCCCGAAATGCCTGTTCTGCAAGGGTTTCCGGGGGTATTGTGATATGCTCTGAAATTACAGATTATGGCAAATCAGAGCAGAATTAGGCAAGTTATTACTACCTGTTAGTAGTAAAATTGGTAGTAAAACGGGATGAAGTTACTACTAAGGATGTTCAAATGTCACTATCTAAATATATTTTCTTCAATATATCAAAAATTGGAACAAATGGCTTAAAGTCTACTTCATCAAAAGGAGTTTTTCCTTCTAACATCAAGTTAGCGAATGTCATTTTCGATAAAGCCATATTAATATTTTCATCATCTAACAAGGTTACCCTCTCGCCTGTAGAACCTTCAATGATATTTATTTTTTCTGGTCCACAAACAGCCTTTTTTTCACATATAACACCTAAAGATGGTGCATATCCACGTCTATCAAACTCATTACCCATATACAGTCTTCGTTTTACATTCGGATTCTGTGTTTCTATTTCTGTCTTAATCACTTCATCAGAATATAAATGCTCTATGCAAATTCCCGGTGTTGCAGTTCTAAAGTCCGGAATAGGAAGTATAAAAGAGTATACATTATTACCCCATTTTTTAAATTGGTTTCCATCTTTTCCACCAAGCTTCTTGTTAGTATCATTATGGTCTCTATCTGCAATAAATACCATCTTCCTCTTCTGCATGATTTTCGCCATATTTTCACATAATGAAACTAATTGACCATTACCCATTTCAAGCTTTACTTTAGTGCTTTGTGAACTATTATTAGGCTCATATTCAAGAAATTCGAATTCAAAACCTGTAAACAATTCAGCATACTCAGGCATATGTGACAATTTATTATATGCAGCTTTCATATGTTTCCAGTCTGTAGTCCCCTCCGTAACAATTAACATCTTATCTTGTTTATTACTTACAGCATCATATATAGCCTGCTCGTATTGTTGTGTATTGGTTAAGTATGTATAGGCTTTTTGAAATTCAGAAAAACGTTCAGCATTGATTTTCAAGCCTTGCGGCATCTCATATATCTCAAATCCTTCTGTTCCAAATTGTTCTTCCATTCCAAGCAGGAAAAGTGGTGAATGTGTCGTAATAATAAACTGAACTTTTGGAAACAACGCAATCAGTTTTGGAAGCACTTCCCTTTGTAATATAGAATGTAAATGAAGTTCTATTTCATCTACGACAACAACTCCAGTTATTTCAGATAAATGAATACTATTATTAATATTTATAGTATCTGCGTAACGTACAATCGTTGCGAACATATTGAATAATGCACTTTGTCCTGTAGATAATGAATCAAGTGAAGGCACAATAAGCGAATTATCGCTTCGCCTTTTAATATTAAATCTTGAGCCATGTATACTTCTAAAATTCAAGCCAAAATAGACTTCTTCTCCTATGATGTTACTCATAATCTGTTCAATATTCTTACGAGCAACACCAAGACTCATGATATCAACTGGGCTGACATTCTCCAACCTCAATCCACCTTGTTCATCTGTACCAATATCCCCTCTTGAATCAACTATTACATCTAACAGCCACTGAAGTGTTTTCGAAGTCATTGCATTAACTAAAATTGGTAATTCCATTTTACCTGCAAACCGGGTTTTTACAGCAATATGCTCATAATCTGTTGTTTCGTAATACTGATCACCTAGCCAAGACGGCTTTTCATATCTATCTGGTCCAAAATAGCAAATAATATCACTTGATATTATTTTTTCCGCATCTTCCTTACTTGCTGTAGTCTGCTTAAAATTTTCATCGTCTGTCCAAGATATTTGTTGAGAACAATCGTCGCAATTCTGTCTAAATTCTTCATTTGATATTCTTCCGCTCTTAAATACATAATCAATTGAAGGTATTTCTCCACTCAGACTTTCATATTTTATATATGAATATAAATATTTTTCACCAGTATGAATCTCTATAGGATTTATAATTTTATAAAACTCATATCCCTCTGTTTCACCATGTTTTCGTGCATCAGGATATGCAGCTCCTGCTATTTCATAAAAAGAGTCAACATTTGAGATAAGTGTGGACTTACCAGTTCCATTTTCGCCTACTAGCACTACTGGCTTTGGGACGCCATTTTCCAAAGGTAATAATAATTGTATTTTCTTTATTGGTCCTAGATTTTTAGAAACTATTTTTCTGATGTACATTTTTACCCCTCCAATACCAAAAATCTAATTCATATTATATCAACAAATGCCAATTATAGCCATAGAAAAAACGCCCCAGCCTAAGCCAGAGCGTCATCCCACTTCCATATTAAACTACCTTAAACATCTTCTGTGACATCGGTTTTTCGTCCTTCTTTTCAACCTCTGCCTGCGCCTTCCTAAATTCTTCCATCCGCTTCAGTTCTTCTTCTGCATCATCGAATCCGATATGTGTGTACACATTCATTATGACCGATATATCCGAATGCCCCATGAGGTACTTTAACGTCTTGGAATTCATTGCCGATTTTGCCATATTCGAGCAATAGGTGTGTCGGCATACATGAGG
>OHZY01000633.1_pt1 | contig 11300 bp, 8 predicted proteins | sample 1580621 | NCBI WGS metagenome assembly OHZY01 (sample SAMEA3882535, study PRJEB24775) | human gut metagenome | biome: human-associated habitat; feature: intestine environment; material: feces | place: Netherlands | collected 2009/2010 | reverse complement strand
TACACTGTGACTGGGCGTTTGGAAATATATAATGATTATTTGCTGAATATCATTAGAAGTAGATTCTGGTTTGGATATGGGTATAGCAATTCGATGATGAAGAATATGACAGGATTATATGCAAATGCACAGAATGGATTACTTGAAATCATGGTGAATATGGGATTTTTAAGTGTAGTTTCATTAATTGTTACTGTCTTCTGGTGCTTTAAAAATACTCTCAAGACAGATAAGTCTTTTTATATTTCAATTATTGTGTATGGAATGATTATTGCATCAATTTTTGAAGTGGCCTTGAACTGGTTTTTTTTCTTAGGTATATGTCTAATTCGATGGAATTGCGATGCCGATGGTTCAATACGGTCGAGTGATTGAAGGAGAAATTAAATATGAAGGTATATATTTTATCAATGCAACAGGTTAACAATTATGGATCCGTCTTACAAGCGTATTCATTAAAAAAAATGATAGAAAGTCTAGGTAATGAGGTGAGGTTTCTTGCGATAGAAAAAGGAACGAATGATGCTCTAAGTATACAATGTGAAAAAAAGGATATTGACAAAAAAAATGATAGCTGGTTAGAAACACAATGGAATCGCGTTAAGGGCAAAATACTTGGAAGAAATTTGCGGAGAGTTTTTTATGAATTTAGAAATAGCACAGGTCTGAATAGTGTGAACGGCGACGAGCATTTTGATACATGCGTAATAGGAAGTGATGAGGTTTTCAACTGCTTACAAAAATCCAAATGGGGTTTTTCTTCGCAGCTATTTGGGAAAGTTGAAGCTGCTGAAAGGGTAATCACATATGCAGCAAGTTGCGGATCGACAAAAGTGGATGATTTGTCGGACGAATTGAGAGAAGCTATTAAAAGTGCGATGTCGAATTTGTCAGTTGTATCCGTGCGGGATAGAAACACTGCAGACTTTGTAGAGAAAATTTCCGAAAAAAAGCCTGTATATAATTTAGATCCGGTGGCTGTAGGGAACTTTGATGATGAAATCAGGAATGTTACAGTGAATTCTAAACTTCCTAAAAAGTATTGCATCGTTTATTCTTATGCCGAGAGATTTAGTGACCCAGAGGAAATTAAGGCAATTTCTGAATATTGCAAGAAGTACAATTTGAAGATTGTGGCTCCGTTTGGAAGGCAGAAATGGATACCTTCGTATGAAACACTAACTCCGTTTGAGTTGTTGAAAGCTTTTCAGAATGCAGAATGTATTGTAACGGACACATTTCACGGAACACTGTTTGGTGCAAAATTTGGAAAGAGAATGGCGGTATTGATTCGGGAGAGTAACCAGAATAAACTGGAGGATTTAACGCAACGCCTTCAAATACAGAGTCATGTTATTACCGATATCTCTCAATTGGATACAGTGCTGAAAAAAGAGCTGGATAAGAAAAAAATCGGTGAGATACTGGGTTTGGAAAGAGAAAAATCATTGAAGTATTTGAAAGAAAACTTATAAATGGGTGACGAAGATGGAAAAAATAAATAAGATTTATAGAAGAATTCTTCGTATGCATATGGATAAAGAGTACCAAAGAAAAATAAAAAACAAGGATTGCTCGATTATTTCAATGAACTGCGTGGGGGGGTGGTGAGTCATGAATTGGGATTACGATTCAACTCACCAACTGTAAATCTTTGGTTTACTCCAAAGGAATTCATCAAATTTTTGAGTCAATTGGAGCATTATTTATATGATTGTAAAATCGAAATGGATGAGAAAAACAGTGAAAAATACGGTTATCCGGTTGGAAAGTTAGAAGATATCCATGTCTATTTTACACATTATGAAACGTTTGAACAGGCAAAACAGAAATGGATCGAACGTTTGAAGCGGCTGAATATGGACAATCTTTATATTATTATGGTGCAAAAAGATGGATGTACGGAACAGGATATTTGTTCATTCGATAGTTTAAAATTTAAGCATAAAGTCATTTTTACAGTAAAAGAATATCCACAGTATCGTTCGGCGTATTATATTCCGAAAAGCGAAGTAGATATACAAAATGTAAAAAATCTTTGTGATTATCAAAGTAAATTTACTGGAAAACGTTGGCTTGATGAATTTGATTGGATTTCATTTTTGAATGAAAGATGACTATAAAAATAATCAAGGAGCAAGCAGTAGAGAATGGGAAATAGCAGAAACAGTTATTTGATAAAAAACACTATTATATTTACTTTGGGAAATCTTGGATCAAAACTTATTTCATTTTTTTTGATTCCGTTATATACAAATGCACTTACAACTGCTGAATATGGAGTCGTTGATTTGGTTGCGACAGTTGGAACAGTTGCGGTTCCACTTCTTACTTTAAATATCTGTGAGTCTGTTATGAGGTTTGCATTGGATGAGGATGCAAATACTAGAAAAATTACCCAAATAGGGACGGGGATACTGTTAATCGGAATGATGGTTGGGTTATTGATTTTTCCGATATGTCGTTCTTTTGACAAGATTTCTGAATATGCCGTGTTTGTTTATTTCTATGTCGTTTCTTTGGCAGCAAGTCAGCTTTATTTGTGCGATTTGCGCGGGAAAGAGCTGTTGATTTATTACTCGATAGGAAATGTTCTACATACTTTTTTTATTGCGGTGTTAAATATTCTGTTCCTCTTGGTCTTTAAAGAAGGTGTTGATGGGTATTTAAAAGCTTACATTATAGCAAATACACTCACTGCCATATATGCAATTATTGTAGGAAAAGGATATAAATCATTCTCATTTTCAAGGATTGATAGAGATCTACTGATCAAGATGGCGAGATATTCCGTGGTATTAATTCCGAATTCATTTATGTGGTGGATTATGAATTCCTCGGATCGCATTATGGTGTCTAGCATGATAAGTGTGGCAGCCAATGGAATTTACGCCGTTTCATATAAGTTCCCTACGCTAGTTTCTACATTGACAACAATATTCAATCAAGCGTGGAGTTATTCTGCAATTCGTGAAGAAGGAACAGACGATGAAAGCGAATATAATAATAAAATATTTAGAGTTCTAATTGGAATTGTTATGTTGATTGGAATAGGTTTGTTAACATTTATGAAACCGTTTTTAAGTGTGTATGTGGGAAAAGAGTATTATTCTGCATGGAAATATACGCCGTTTTTGACAGTCGGATGCGTATATTTGACAATGGCTAGTTTTATGGCTACAAGCTATACGGTTCATAAAGATAGTTTTGGCTATCTTTTTTCTGGTACTTTTGGAGCAATATTTAATATTGCAATGAATTTTATATTAATTCCACAAGTAGGCGTTTATGGTGCTGCAATTGCTACGTGTATTAGTTATATACTTGTATTTGTCTTTCGACTTTTTCATACAAGAAAGTATATTCAATATAATATAAATAATAAAGAATTTATAGTGGGAAGTACGGCTTTAGTGTTGTCTGCGGGCTTGATGTTCATTGATAATAGGTTTGGTTTTTCACTACAATGCGTCATTCTAGCCGTTACAATATATTTGTTTTCAGATATCTGGCTCCCCATAGTGAGAAAAATACTAAAATTAAAAGGAAGACGATGATATGACTACAGTATGTGAAAAAGGTAAGTGCACAGGGTGTATGGAGTGTATTGATGTTTGCCCTAAAAAAGCTATAAAAGTAATTGATTCGTGGATGGAATATAATGCAGTAATTGATTCTGAGAAATGTATTCAATGTAATGCATGCCATAGTGCATGCCAAAACAACGCCGAACAAGTACTAACTAAACCGATTTATTGGAAACAGGGATGGGCGCAAGATGATTGCGTTCGTATGCGCTCTTCATCTGGAGGAGTTGCAACAGCAGTAGAACGAGCTTTCATAAAAAATGGAGGGATTGTTTGTAGCTGCACATTTAGTTTTGGAAAATTTGAGTTTGATTTTGCTGAGACAGAAGATGAAGTATGTAAATTTACAGGTTCAAAATATGTGAAAAGTAATCCTGAGGGAGTATATAAGAAAATTTTAGAAAAACTCAAATTGGGAAGAAAGGTGCTTTTTGTTGGGTTGCCATGTCAGGTTTCAGCGGTCAGGCATTATACAAAGAATCATCAAAATTTATATACCGCTGATTTAATTTGCCATGGAACACCTTCACCACAAATTTTGGACAGCTTTTTGTCTGATTATGGGATTCGATTAACAGAAGTTCAAAGCATTAGATTTCGGGAGAAAAATAATTTTAAATTGGAACAGAATGGAAAGCGTTTTGCGGTTCCGATAACAACCGATAATTATTTGATGACATTTTTGAACTCGACAACATACACGGAGAATTGTTATCAATGTCAATATGCCAAGATTGAAAGGTCCGGTGATATTACCCTGGGGGATTCATGGGGAAGTGAACTTGAAAAAAGCACCCAAGATAAGGGTATTTCTTTAGTGCTTTGCCAAAATGAAAAGGGAAAAGAACTTATAGATCAAGCAGATTTAACTCTTGTAGATGTTGATTTGAAAAAAGCGATAGAAAGCAATCATCAATTATATCAGCCCTCTCAGAAGCCTAAGCAACGGGAAGTGTTTTTTAAGGAATTGAAAAAGGGGTATGGATTTAAGAAAGCAGTAAAAAGATGTTACCCTAAGAAGTACTTGAAAAATATCGTAAAGACCGTGTTATATAATATGAAATTTATGGGGGGGGGCAGAACCGCTATCAAGTAATAGTTGTTATGGCTACAAAGGGCAGGTTGAAATAAATACTTCGAACGCTTGCAAAAATTATACTCAACTGGTTTATGAAAAGCCAGAGAAAACAGGATGTACATTTTCTGTCGTTAGAAATCCTTTTTGGGAGATGGTTTGCGATGGCTTCACTATAAAATGTCTTAATCTTCATAAGCTAAAATACGCGATTTGTGAAAGTAGAATCCGATTGGTTTGTTAGGATTTTATGGTTTGCAAATATATCTTATGAAGAAAGAGGCATAATATGAAAAAAGTAGTGAGCGTTATTATACCTGTGTATAACGTAGAAGAATTTATTTTTAGAACAGTGGAATCGGTAATGAACCAGGACTATAAGAATATAGAAATTATTTTGGTCGATGATGGTTCACCAGATAATTCAGCAAAAATAATTGACGAACTGGCGAAGAAAGACGATAGAATTACCTGTGTACATAAAGAAAATGGTGGCGTTTCGTCCGCAAGAAATGCGGGGCTTAGAATAGCTTCAGGTGAGTATGTGACATTTATTGACGGAGATGATTGGGTAGAGCCAAAGTATATTTCATATCTATTAAATCTTGTGGAAAGTAATAAGTGTGAAATTGGCATGAATAAAAATAATTATTCAGATTATAATACAAAATCTAACGAAGAAGAGTATGTTGTATCAGCCGAAAAAGCTATTGAATGGATTTACTTGGGTGATATTTTTGTTGCGGTTTGGAATAAGATTTATAGCATGCAGTTTCTAAAAAAAAATAATATTCTTTTTGATGAAAAAATTTGGTACGGTGAAGGAATGCTGTTTAATATTGACTGTCTTCAATTTGTAGATAGTATTGCCGTTGGAGAAAAAAGTGTTTATCATCAGGTAAGTAATCCAAATTCAGCGATGCGAAAATTTAATGTTGATAGCAACCTTTGTGGAATCAGATCATTGGAAATTCAAAAGAAACATTGGAGAAAATCAAATCCGGCAATAGTAGATGCTTGGAATTATCATAGGAGAGCATTCAATTTATCAATTGTGAGAGGACTTTTAAAGAGCGATATAGAGCAGGAATATCAGGAATTGTACGACTCCTGTATGAATAACTTGAAAAAGCAACTTTGGATTAGTTTAAAAGTGCCGATTCCATTAAGAGAAAAGTTATCATATATTGCATGGGCGATAATTCCGAGCTTTATGTCAAAACGCTGTAAAAATAAAGTTAGAATTAAAATAAGGAAGAAGTAAAAATGTCAAAATACTTTGGAACGGACGGCTTCCGTGGTGAAGCCGGAATTACTTTAACAGCCGACCACGCCTATAAAGTGGGGCGTTTCCTCGGCTGGTATTACAATGCTCTCCGTGAGCGCAATGGAGATACCGAACCCGCCCGTATCGTCATCGGCAAGGATACTCGTCGGAGTTCGTACATGTTCGAGTACAGCCTGGTTGCGGGTCTGACAGCCTCCGGGGCGGATGCCTACCTGCTGCATGTTACGACTACCCCGTCCGTGGCCTACATTGCCCGCGTGGATGACTTCGACTGTGGCATTATGATTTCCGCAAGCCACAACCCCTACTATGACAACGGTATTAAGCTGATCGACTGCTACGGTGAAAAAATGCCCGAGGAGACCCTGCTGCTGGTGGAGGACTATATTGACGGCAAACTCCATGTCTTTGATAAGGACTGGCCGGAGCTGCCCTTTGCTCATCGTGAGCATATCGGCTGCACTGTGGACTATGTGGCGGGCCGCAACCGTTACATGGGCTATCTGATTTCTCTGGGTGTCTATTCTTTCAAGGGTGTCAAGGTCGGTTTGGATTGTGCCAATGGTAGCTCCTGGAACATTGCGAAGTCCGTGTTCGATGCGCTTGGCGCAGATACCTATGTCATCAATAATAATCCGAATGGTCTGAACATCAATAACAATGCAGGTTCAACACATATCGAGGGTCTTCAGAAGTTTGTTGTGGAGAAAGGTCTGGATGTTGGTTTTGCATACGATGGCGATGCCGACCGCTGCCTGGCCGTGGATGAGCGCGGTCGCGTGGTAGACGGCGACCAGATCCTGTACGTGTGCGGCGTGTATCTGAACAAGCACGGGCGACTCTCGGGCGGTACCGTGGTGCCGACGATTGCCAGCAACTTTGGCCTGGTCAAGTCGCTGGAGCTTGCCGGTCTGAGCGCCGTGACCAGCGGCGTGGGCGACCGTCACGTGTATGCCAAGATGCGCGAGGGCGGCTACAGCTTGGGCGGCGAGCAGACGGGCCATACGATCTTTGGCGATATCGAGCGCACGGGCGACGGCATTATGACTTCGCTGCGCGTGATGGAAGTGATTCGTGCCGAGCGCGAGACGCTCTCGCAGCTCACGGCTCCGTGCAAGCTGCTGCCGCAGGCGCAGGTGGCCGTGCACGTGGCGGACAAGGACGCCGCGCTCGAGAACATGGGCGTGCAGAACGCCATCGCCGAGGCCGAGGCCGCGCTGGCAGGCGAGGGCCGCGTACTGGTGCGCAAGAGCGGAACCGAGTCGGTTATCCGCGTGCTGGCCGAGGCGCCCGACCAAGCATCCGCCGATGCCGCCATGAAGCGCATCGCCGCCGCGCTGGAAGCTCTGTAAGGTAGTCATTGGGGACGTTCTTAAACGACTAGGTGAAAAAAGGGGACGCTGCGGATTGGTTCCGCGGCGCCCCCTTTGCGTTGGCGTGTCGGTTATGCCTTACAGCTCGTAGAGCGTGGTGAACTTGTCCTGCAGGTAGCTGCAGTAGTAGCGGGCATCGAACGCCATGCCGCAGGCGCCCTTGATGAGCTCCGGCGCGTCCTTGGCGCGGCCCCACTGCCAAATGTGCTCGCCCAGCCAGGCGCGGACGGGCGCCAAATCGCCGCTCGCACAGGCGCCGTTGAGGTCGACGCCGTCGCGGCACATGGCCGGCACGAACATGGCATCGTAGGCGCTACCCAGCGCATAGGTGGGGAAGTAGCCAAACGAGCCACCGCTCCAGTGCGTATCCTGCAGGCAGCCGTGCGTGTCGTCGGGAACGGGAATGCCCAGGTACTCGTTCATAAAGCGATTCCAAAGCGCGGGGATGTCCTTGGCCGTGGCCTCGCCGGCAAATAGCATGCGCTCGATCTCGTAGCGCACCATAACGTGCAGCGGATAGGTGAGCTCGTCGGCCTCGGTGCGGATCAACGACGGCTGCGCGATGTTCACGGCGCGGTAGAGCGTGTCCTCGTCGACGTCGCCGTAGACCTCGGGTGCGTGGCGGCGCAGCACCTCGAGCAGCGGTCCCATAAAGGCGCGGCTGCGACCCACGGTGTTCTCGAAAAAGCGGCTCTGGCTCTCGTGGATGCCCATGGAGGTGCCGCCCTCCAGGCAGGTGCGCGCATAGGCGGGATTGACGCCCAGCTCGTACATGGTGTGTCCCGCCTCGTGGATGATGCTGTAGACGTTGGAGATGCAGTCGTCCTCGTAGATGTGCGTCGCGATGCGCGCGTCGCCCACGGCAAAGCCCTCGCTAAACGGGTGCTCGGTAAAGGCAAGCGTGGTGTCGTTCAGGTCCAGGCCTACGAGCTTCATAAGGTCGAAGCTCATGGCACACTGGGCGGCCTCGGGCACGCGGGCGTGCAAAAAGTCGGCATCGGGCTGCTGGCCGCGCTCGCCGATGGCGTGCACGAGCGGCACGACCGTCGCCTTGACCTCATCGCAAAACGCGTCGAAGCTCTTGGCAGAAAGGCCGCGCTCGTACTGGTCGAGCCAAACGTCGTATGGGTCGCGCTTGGGGTCCATGAGCTCGGCCTGATGCTTAAGTTGGGCGATGATTCTATCCACATAGGGCTCAAAGCTTGCCCAGTCGTTGGCCGCCTTGGCCTTGTGCCACACGGCGTCTGCCTCGCAGGTGAGCCTGGTCCAGGCCTCGGCCTCCTCGGTGGGGATGACGCTTGCCTCGCGCTGGTCGCGGCCGAGCACGCGGATCTCGTCAAGCAGCTGCGGGTCGTCGATCTTGCCTCCGGCGACCGTCTCACGCGCGAGAGAGCGCACAAGCTCAACGGACTTCTCGCTGGTCAAGAGTTTGTGATGCTCGCCGGCAAGGGTGCCCATGGCATCGGCGCGGGCCGCGGCGCCGTTGGCGGGGGCAATCGTCGCGCCATCGAACTCGGCAATTTTGAGCAGGTACTCGCGGGTCCACAGTTTGCCTTCGAGCTTGCGGAATTTTTTGACGGCCTTATCGACCTTGATGCCGTTGGGCGTCTTGCCCGCTGCGGGTTTGGCTTTCTTATCGTGCTTCTTTCCCATACCGTATCCTTAATCTCGCATGCCGAGCGCCGCAGACGGGTGCACGGCCGGTTTGCACAGCTACCTGCCTTGTACCCAGCGCGAACAAAACGGAACGCGGCGATGCGCTCGCGAAATGTGTTATCCTATAGCCCAATGCGTTGACGGAGAGGGTTTTGCCCGCCGTGTCGCCGGCAAGAGAGGGAAGGTCATGGGCTGCAAGCCTTCCTGCGGTGGCAAGGGCCAAGCGTTCACTCCCGAGCAGCGACCTCAACGGGCGCGCGGCCAGTGGCAGCAAAGCCTCAGTAGGGAAGCCGTGAGCCTCGCGACAAGAGGCGCAGAGTGGGCGCGGCGGGCCAGACATCCGCCGGGTCAAACAAGGTGGTACCGCGGAATTTAACCGTCCTTGGGCAATGCACATGCCCGAGGACGGTTTTTTGTTACCGAACCGGGCCGCGTTTTCGCAACGCCAGGCGGCGGCAGTCGTCCCGGCGAGCGGGGAACGCGAGAGACGAAAGGGAAGACATGAGTCTGATTGATGATCTGGTCAAACTCGAGGAAGAGGCCAAGGAGCTCGTTGCAGGCGCCGACGACGCCGCCAAGCTCGAGGCTGCACGCGTTGAGCTGCTCGGTCGCAAGGGCCGCATCACCGGCCTGATGCGCATGATGGGCAAGCTCGCCCCCGAGGATCGTCCCGTGATGGGCAAGCGCGCCAACGAGATGCGCCAGCTGATCGAGGGCATGCTCGACGAGCGCACCACCGAGATGAAGGCCGCCGCCCTCAAACACGCACTCGAGCACGATGCCGTCGACATCACGCTGCCGGGCATCCGTCCGCAGATCGGCCACCAGCACCTGATCAAGCAGATCATCGAGGAGGCCGAGGACATCTTCTGCGGCATCGGCTACACCGTCGAGTCCGGCCCCATGGTCGACACCTCCTACTACAACTTCACCGCGCTCAACGCCCCCATGGATCACCCGAGCCGTTCGGCCCGCGATACCTTCTACGTGGTCGACAACAACCCCGGCAGCGTCGCGCACCCCGAGGCTCATGCCCACGGCGAGTCCGACGTGCTGCTGCGCACCCAGACCTCGGGCGTGCAAATCCACACCATGGAGTCGCAAAAGCCGCCCATCTACATGATCTGCCCGGGCACCGTCTATCGTCCCGACACGGCCGACGCCTGCCACCTGCCGCAGTTCAACCAGATCGAAGGCCTGGTCGTCGACGAGGGCATCACCTTTGGCGATCTTAAGGGCACGCTCGACTACTTTGTTAAGTGCATGTTTGGCGAGGACCGCAAGACGCGCTATCGCCCGCATTTCTTCCCCTTCACCGAGCCTTCCTGCGAGGTGGACGTGAGCTGCCACGTGTGCGGCGGCAAGGGCTGCAACTTCTGCAAGCACAGCGGCTGGATCGAGATCCTGGGCTGCGGCATGGTCGACCCCAACGTCCTGATCAACTGCGGCATCGACCCCGAGAAGTACACCGGCTTTGCCTTTGGTATTGGCGCCGAGCGCGTCGCGGCACTGCGCTACGACTTGCCCGACCTCAGAATGCTCATGACGGGCGATATGCGCTTCTTGAACCAATTTTAGGCTTGCCCAGGCACCCCATCTTGGCGTTCAAACCGTCGCTCGCGTACCTTTAGTACGCGTCGCTCCTCTTTCACGCCAACCTGGGGCACCTGGACAACCCTAAGGCGAACGTCTTCATTTGATATTTCCTCCCTATGCGGAGATTAAGAACTAGGAGAGCTACATGCGCGTTTCTTACGACTGGCTCAAGACCATGATCGATATTCCGGAGGATCCCAAGACCCTTTCGGACGAATATATCCGTACCGGCACCGAGGTCGAGGCGATCGACACCGTGGGCGAGTCCTTCGACCACGTGGTGACCGCCAAGGTGCTCACCAAGACCCCGCACCCCGATAGCGACCACATGTATGTGTGCTCGGTCGACGTGGGCGACAAGAACCTCGACCCCGACGGCAATCCCGCTCCGCTGCAGATCGTCTGCGGCGCGCAGAACTTTGAGGCCGGCGACCACATCGTCACGGCCATGATCGGCGCCGTGCTTCCCGGCGACGTCAAGATTAAGAAGAGCAAGCTTCGCGGTGTCGTGTCCATGGGCATGAACTGCTCCGCGCGCGAGCTCGGCCTGGGTGGCGACCACTCCGGCATTATGATCCTGCCCGAGGATACGCCCTGCGGCATGCCGTTTGCCGAGTACGTGGGCTCGAGCGACACCGTGCTCGACTGCGAGATCACGCCCAACCGCCCCGACTGCCTGTCCATGATCGGCATGGCTCGCGAGACCGGCGCCATCTTCGACCGCG
>OHZY01000626.1_pt1 | contig 11351 bp, 7 predicted proteins | sample 1580621 | NCBI WGS metagenome assembly OHZY01 (sample SAMEA3882535, study PRJEB24775) | human gut metagenome | biome: human-associated habitat; feature: intestine environment; material: feces | place: Netherlands | collected 2009/2010 | reverse complement strand
CACTCTGATGGGCTGGATTAAGATGCATTATTTACTAGAACTGCTATAATATCTCTTAGCGTCCGAAACCGCACACAAAATAAATATTATCCGGCGCGTCCCCTTCACTAACAATTGCATTTCCCCCTCCCTTTTATTATAATAACAACCAAAGCAGGCAAATCAGCTTGCAGACACACTATAACATTCTATAAACTCAGGAAAGGACACTATAATATATGAAGAAACCCAGCATGATCAGCATCCTTCTGTTTCTGACAGGACTCCTGTGCATCATAGCCCTGATCTTCTTTAACAGGACCACACTGCACCAGATCCTCACCACTGAAAAAGAAGTCGATACAATCTCCGAACAGATCACTGCAAAACACGACGAAGTCAAACAGGCAGTAGACAAGTACACTACCGCCATAGACACAGTCCAGTCAAATATCAATCGCATGAAACAAAAACAACAGACAGCCACACAGAAGAAAACAAAAGAAAAAGCTGAAATCCCGGAAGAAGCTTCATCAAAGCCTTCTGTATTCAGCCAGAACAACACCAGCGCCTCTTCTGATTCCAGTGCCAGCGTTTTCTCCTCCGATGCCGAAACAGGCGGACATATAATAGGAATCGATCCAGGGCATCAGAGTGAGTCCGTAGATATGAGTGCCCCGGAGCCCAACGGTCCCGGTTCTTCTGAAATGAAAGCAAAATGTACCAGCGGCACTCAGGGAACCTACAGCGGTGTTCCCGAATACCAGCTCAATCTGGAGGTCTCTCTTCAACTAAAGGATGAACTGGAACAGAGAGGCTATCAGGTAGTCATGACACGAACAGACAATGAAACAGCCATCAGCAACATGGAACGCGCACAATATGCTGCTTCACAGGGCGCAGAAATCTATGTCCGCATCCATGCAAACGGCGATGATTCCCATACTGCATCAGGGGCACTGACCATGTCACCCTCCCAGAATAACCCTTATATCCCACAACTGTTTGAACAGTCTGATCGATTATCCCGATGCATCATCGATTCCTACTGTGCTGCAACAGGTTTTCAGAACCTTGGAATCCAGTACACTGACACGATGACAGGAATTAACTGGAGCACTGTTCCTGTTACGATCCTTGAAATGGGATTTATGACAAGCCAGAATGACGATCTGAAAATGAATGACGCAGAATTCCAGAAAACAATGGTACAGGGAATCGCAAATGGCATTGACAGCTACTTTGCATCATGATGATGTAAGTGTCAAAAAGCATTTTGCCCTTGACTTGATATCTGCGGATTGCTACGCAGCTTCGCAGTTCCCGCAATCCTGATTACAATAATAATTACGAAAGGAAAACCGCAATGAATAAAAAGCCAAATGAAAAACCTATTTTTCTCTATATAGTGATCGGCATACTGACTGTTGCAGTGATTGCACTGGCAGCTGTTTCATTTTTATCACTGAACCATCTCGTCACACTACAGCAAAAAGTACAGACACTCTCCAAAACCGTAGAGGAGATTTCCACTGATGCAAATACCCTTATCAGTCAGGCAGATCAGTTAGATGAATTAAGAGAACAGGAAAGTTCTGTCAAGGCAGCCACCGGAGAAACATCTCCTGCACAGTCAGAATCCGCTGAACCCTCTTCAGAATCCGAACAGCAGAACGGAACACTTTCCCCTTCCTCCAACAACACATTTACCGACAACACTGATTCCAGCATGGACAATCTCCTGAAACAGGTACAGTCCCTGCTGCCGGCTGATAACGGAACCTGGTCCGTCTATGTCTGCAACCTGCCGAAAGATTCTGAAGGCATGATCAACGATACTCCCATGCAGGCAGCAAGCCTGATCAAACTGTATATTATGGGAGCTGTATACGAAAACTACGATACCCTCTCCCAGTCTCACAACGGAGACGAAATTGACAGTAATATTTCAGCCATGATCACTGTCAGTGATAATGATGCTGCTAACACTCTGGTAAACTGGCTTGGAAACGGCGATGACTCTGCAGGCATGGCAAAAGTAAATGGCTTCTGCCAGGAACATGGTTTCACCAGCACCCAGATGAACCGCCTGCTTCTCGCAGGTAAAGAAAACGGCGACAACTATACATCCGTCAAAGACTGTGGAACCTTTTTAAAGCAGATATACCAGACTGTCAATGGAACCCTTCCCGCTTCTACTCTTCCAAACGCAGATGCAATGTATTATCACTTAAAAATGCAGCAGCGTAAAAACAAGATCCCTGCACAACTTCCAGAAGGCGTCGGTACTGCCAATAAGACCGGCGAACTTGACACTGTAGAAAATGATGCAGCGATCATCTATGATACAGCCAAAGGAATTGATCTTGTAGTATGCTTTATGTCACAGAATCTTACTGATACCGGTGCAGCCCAAAGCACCATTGCTGCAGATGCACGTGCTATCTACGGATATTATAATGAATAAACACACTCTTCTGAATCTACAGTCTATCCAGACAATTGTCATAAATCAGACAGATATTCGCAACCTCCGCAGGGGACTTACTTGATTCGGTTAAAAGAAGGAGGCACATCCCTTAACGGGTTGTGCCTCCTTCTGCAAATTCAACAGGAAGAATCGTCAATGTCTCAATCTCTTCCCCTTTTATTTTCTTTAATAAAAGTTCCACAGCCTTTCGTGCCATATCCGGCACCGGCTGTACAATTGTTTATACCATTATGCCTCTTCAGCTTCCCCCTCTTCATAGGACTTCTCCCATATCTCCGAAAATACTGCCAGCGGACAGTCTGTGAGAAGGCACATGAGAAGGAAACATTCGTATGGATTTACTATGTATATCTCTCCCATTCCACATCGAAGCAGAATATCCTGAATCTCATCCAGAAAATGCTTGTATCTGTTAAAAGGATCATCATCCTCCATTTCCTGGGATACGATAAAGAATTCCAGTGTAATCAGGTCAAAGCGCTCCACCGGGAGTTTGTGGCTTAAAATATTTGTAATCCTCTGCCTGCTGAAACGCTTCTGGCTGAAATGCTTTGCCAAAATGGAAGCAGACATTTTCTTCAGATTGCCCATTTTGTTGATGGGGATTCCGCTGCAGATCACTTTTTCCACATCAGAAGGTGTAATTCTTTCTGCTGTCCACACCTTATCCCCACCTTTTTCCTCTTCATCATGCTGATACAGTCCGGCAATAATCTGCTTCGCATGATATAAAAGCTTTGTAAACTCCTGAAATGCCTGACTTTTCTCAGATATGGGATCTACTCTTTTTGATTTCAGTCGGGCAAGATAATCGATCAGTTTCTCCTCCGTATCAAGGCACAGGTTGCTTCCGTATAAAACCTGAGTATTTTCCACTTCCACAGGAGCGAGTATCTCATATTTTTTTTTCAATTCCTCTGCTTTATGATAACCCTGCTGCGTACTGTAACAATACCAGTAGATCACCTCGTCCGGATTGTGAAAATCAAAATCCTGTTCTTTCAGTACTCTTGTCAGGAAATCCGACACATCCTCTGTGGTCATTTTCAACCCAAACCCCAGAAGAAAAACAGTTTCTCTTTTTACAGATGCCTGATTCAGCCAGTTATTCACCAGTGCCGACAACTTGGTAGAGGTAGGATTCATGGATTTGGGCGTATAGGTTTCCTTAAAGGAATCTACTACGATCTCCTTATACACTTCCTGTGGAACCTCCGAGAAGGGTTCTTCCAGCTCTGCCCTTTCATAAATATATCTCTTCAGATGGTCGCCAAAGGACACCAGTTCCATCTCTTTATATAAATAGTGGAAAATAACATCCGCATCTTCGTCTTCAAAACTGTCCAGGCTTACCACCTGCCGAAATCTCTGTGCCGCCCTTCTGGTAAATTCATACTCCTGTACTTTATCAAACGCAACATTCTGTTCAAAATCCAGATCCTGCATACGGTTCTTCATGCTGCCCCACCTCTCATTTTTTATCTTTCAGATTTTTCATCCATTCTTTCATTCTGCGGACTGTATCCAGCTTCTGTACTTCACAGAGCACGATCGTCACATTATCTCTCCCACCTTTTTGGAGAGCATTTTTAAGAAGATCATTTACGATCTCCGGGATTTCCATATCCTGTGACAGAATCGCCTCTATCTCACTGTCCGAAAGCATATCTGTTACTCCATCTGAACACAGAAGATATCTGTATCCCTCCTTATGCTCGATTTCTGTCACAGAAGGTTCCAGTCTCTGCAGCTCTTCAGGAAGTCCAAGATACTGGGTTAACGGGGCTTTCCCAACTGCCGTACCACCAAAAACATGGTCTGTGGAAATCTGCTGAAGCTTACCACCATCCATAAAATAAATCCTGCTGTCCCCAAGATTGCAGGCAAACATAGACTCTGGTGTAAAGAGGAGCATCGCCATTGTGCTTCCCATGCTCCAAATATGATGCTCTGTTCCATATCTGCATACTGCCTGATTCATCTTCTCACATACATCGTCTATAAAATCTTCCGGCATATCCCTCAGCATTCTTTTATTCGCATTATAAAATTTTCCAAATTCTTCTGATGCAAGAAAGGCTGCAATCTCGCCGCAGCTTTCTCCTCCCATACCGTCAAATACCGCCATTGCCGGTACTCTGTTACCCGAAATAATCTTTGAGCAGATACCCTTTGTTCCTTCATTGTTCACCGGAAGGGATTCCCCAAAACACCAGAAATTATCTTCATTATTTGCCCGGATATTTCCTGTATGGCAGGTATATGCACATTCAATCTGATACATTGCCATTATCTGTCTTTGTTCCTTCTCCCTTCAATGCTTTCAATGAATTGTTCCAGTATTTCTCGCCACGTTTCACGAATTCCTCATTATCTTTTTCGTTATCGTGACACTTTCCATTGGAATCGATCCATCTTATCAGTTCGCCGTCGTTATAATAATAATATTCTGAAGTTTCATCATACCAGATATATGCAAAGAATAACTTCTCTCCCCAGTAGAAATATTCTTCATAAACTCCATCTCCGGATTCTGCCGGATAGACCAGAGCTTTCATGCATTCACTCTCAATATCCAGATTTCCATCTGCCTGCTGAGTGGTCTTTACCCTTCTCAGATATCGCAGAACAGTTCCTTCTGTTCCAACCCAGTCGTAACTGTTCAGATTATCTGTGATAGTTGTTGCCTGCTCCTTGATCGTATCCAGAGCTTTGGAGAAATCTTTGGATCCGGATTTTGTGGAGCTGTATTTCTCATCATCCAGAATTGCGATCGGATTATCCTCCTGTCCTTCCTGAGCATGATCTGTACTTACTCTGTAATAGACTGCGGCCATCATAAGTATCGCTGTACCTGCCACAATTGCAAGCAATGCCCTGCGCAGCAGCTGTTTCTTCCTGCGTCTTCGCTTTCTGGCTTCCACAGCACGCGCAGATCTTATCGCAACTGTTTCTGATGGCGTTTCCTGTGGCTGTATTTTCTGTTCTGCTACAACTGACATTGTTTCTTTATCTGTAAAGCTGCTCGCCGGAACATTGTTTACAGCACGTTTTCTTTTTGCAGCATTCTGAAAATCTGATGTTTTTTTATTTCCCCGGGTATTCTGTACTGACGTATTCTGCACTGTACTTTTTCGTACATTTTCGGCATCTGATGTAACATTCTGTGCTGCTCTGCCGTTCTGTGCAATTGCACTATATGATTCTGTTTTATCCGTTCCTGCTTTCTGAACACCGTTTTGTAACTGCCGGATTCTGCCAGATCTTCCATTTTTCAGATCATCCAGCGCACTATAAAGCTCCTCCGGTGTCTGATATCTCTGTGCAGGATCATAAGCACAGGCCTTCATGATAATACGGGCAAACTGTGTTCCTGCATCCACAGGTGCACTCATCTGCTCTCCTGCAACACGCTTATTTAATGCATTTTCCTTATCCCTGTAAGTGATAAACTGTTTTTCCAGACTCATAAATGGCAGTCTGTTATGATTCATCAGCCTGTACAGCACAATCCCAAGAGAATAAATATCTACCCTGCTGTCATATTTCTCACCTTTATACATCTCAGGCGCCATATAAGAGTAAGTACCTTTCTTGGAAAATCCGCTCATGGTTCGCTCAAGTTCACGTGCAATTCCGAAATCTCCAAGCTTAAAATCGCCAAATCTGGATACAAAAATATTCTCCGGCTTGATATCCCTGTGAATGATCTTAAGTTTCCGGCAATATTCCAGTGCCTTACTCAAATCCATTCCCAGCTTTATTACCTCTTTCTCAGTAAGCTGCTTTTCCGCACAGTAATCCATAAAACTTGTCAGATATTCCATCCTTATGGAAATCTCCCATCCAATGACATCCAGATATTCCATAACCTTAAAATCTTCTACAGAGACAATGTAAGAGTTTCCTCGAAAGTATTCCATGGTACTGATTTCCTGAATACATTCCTCAACCAGATTCTGAAAATACTGTCTTGTGGACTGCTCATCCCCTGTTTCAGAACGTACGCTGTTCAACTCGCTCTGGCTTCCGGGTATATTGATGATCTTGATAGCAGAATAGAAAGATTTTCCACGTTCTGTTCTCTGTGCCTTATACACCTTTCCAAAAGAGCCTTCGCCGATTTTCTCTATGATTTTCCATTCCGGCCATGCTGAAACCGGAAGTTCTTTATCCATATTGCACCTCCATTTCTGTTCAATTTCTATTTCCTTCCCTGTCCCGGTCAATGCTTTTTACAAGCTGTTACCGGAAACAAAAATGTATATTTATCATAACTGTAAAAATACTTCACAGTTCATTACCTGCTCATAATGTACTGGTATTATAACACAAAAAGCAGTTTCTTTGTATTTTTCTCTTTTTTCGGCAATGGAATGTTCCGGAAAATAAAAGAGAACTACCTCGCCGGCAAAATCTGTCGGCACAGATAGTTCTCTTGTGAATTCATATCAAATCAGTCCGGATAAGTTATCTACTCCGTTGGATCATTCGTTGTCTTCTGCATCGTCTGAAGCCTGATCATCAGCTTCGTCTTCAGCAGCCTCTTCTTCATCAGATTCTTCAACATCGAATTCTTCGTCTTCCGGAAGTTCTTCATCCATTGTGACCATCTCATCATCTTTGATTTCTTCATCTTCCGTAAGTTCTTCGGCTATATCTTCAACCTTTACTTCCGGTTCAGGCATTGTGCTGTTGAGCCTTACATCTCTGTAGCGTTTCATACCGGTACCTGCAGGAATCAGTTTACCGATGATTACATTCTCTTTCAGACCGATCAGCGGGTCAACTTTACCCTTGATAGCGGCTTCAGTCAGAACTTTAGTTGTTTCCTGGAAGGAAGCGGCTGACAGGAAGGAGTTTGTAGCAAGAGATGCCTTGGTAATACCAAGCATAACCTGTTTTCCATCTGCAGGCTGTTTGCCTTCTTTTTCCATCTGCTCGTTAACGTCCTCGTATTCAAGGAAGTCAACCAGTGTTCCAGGAAGGAATTCTGTATCTCCGTTATCTTCGATACGGATTTTCTTCAACATCTGACGAACGATAACTTCGATATGCTTATCGCTGATCTCAACACCCTGGAGACGATATACACGCTGTACTTCACGGATCATATAATCCTGAACTGCACGTACACCCTTAATTCTCAGGATATCATGCGGATTTACGCTACCTTCTGTAAGTTCATCACCTGCTTCAAGGATCTGTCCGTCTGTGATCTTGATACGGGATCCGTATGGAATAAGGTAAGTCTTGGATTCACCTGTTTCCTGATCTGTAACGATAACTTCACGTTTCTTCTTAGTGTCATTGATAACAGCAACACCAGGAATCTCTGTGATGATGGCAAGACCTTTCGGCTTTCTTGCCTCAAAAAGCTCCTCGACACGAGGAAGACCCTGTGTGATATCTCCACCGGCAACACCACCACTGTGGAAAGTACGCATGGTAAGCTGTGTACCTGGCTCACCGATAGACTGAGCAGCGATGATACCGACAGATTCACCAACCTGTACCGGCTCGCCGGTTGCAAGGTTCGCACCGTAACATTTCGCACAGATACCAACTTTACATTTACATGTAAGGATTGTACGGATCTTAACTTTCTCGATAGATCCGCCTGTCTGGTTGTCCACGCCTTCTTTCATGATGCGGGCAGCACGTTTCGGTGTGATCATATGGTTGGCTTTTACGATAACTTCGCCATCTTTATTCTTAATTGTCTCACAGGAGAAACGACCTGTGATACGCTCCTGAAGTCCTTCGATCTCTTCTTTACCATCTACAAAAGATTCTACATACATACCTGAGATCTCATCTCTGTTTTCACAGCAGTCTGTCTCACGTACGATCAGATCCTGAGAAACGTCAACCATACGTCTTGTCAGGTAACCTGAATCGGCTGTACGAAGAGCGGTATCGGACATACCTTTTCGAGCTCCATGGGCAGACATGAAGTATTCCAGTACGTCAAGACCTTCACGGAAGTTTGACTTGATAGGCAACTCGATCGTACGACCTGTTGTATCAGCCATAAGTCCACGCATACCTGCAAGCTGTTTGATCTGCTTGTCAGATCCACGGGCTCCGGAATCTGCCATCATGAAGATGTTATTGTATTTATCAAGACCTGTCAGCAGTGCCTCTGTCAGTTTATCATCAGTTGCTTTCCATGTCTCAACAACTTCTTTGTAACGCTCTTCCTCTGTGATAAGACCACGTTTGTAGTTCTTTGTGATCTTGTCTACTGTATCCTGTGCTTCCTGCATCATCTGCGGTTTCTGCGGTGGTACAGTCATATCGGAAATGGATACTGTCATAGCTGCTCTTGTAGAGAACTTGTATCCGATTGCCTTAACATCATCAAGAACTTCTGCTGTCTGTGTAGCTCCATGAGTATTGATAACTTTCTCAAGGATCTGCTTCAGCTGTTTCTTACCAACATGGAAGTCAATCTCCATCTTAAGTTCATTTCCCTCAACCTCACGGTCTACAAAACCAAGATCCTGTGGAATGATCTCGTTAAACAGAAGACGACCAAGTGTTGCGTCGATAGTTCCTGTCTTCTCTTCTCCATTTGCAAGAGTCTTTGTCACACGTACTTTAATCTGTGAGTGAAGTGTGATATATCCATTCTCGTATGCAAGAATAGCCTCGTTCACGCTCTTAAAGAACATGCCCTCTCCCTTTGCACCAGGACGAAGCTGAGTCAGATAGTAAATACCAAGTACCATATCCTGTGAAGGAACGGCTACCGGACCACCATCAGATGGTTTCAGCAAGTTGTTTGGTGAAAGAAGAAGGAAACGGCACTCTGCCTGTGCTTCCTGTGACAGCGGTACATGGACAGCCATCTGGTCTCCATCGAAATCGGCATTGTAAGCTGTACATACCAGTGGATGAAGCTTGATTGCCTTACCTTCTACAAGGATTGGCTCAAATGCCTGGATACCAAGTCTATGCAGAGTAGGGGCACGGTTCAGCATAACCGGATGCTCTTTGATTACTTCTTCAAGCACATCCCATACCTCTGGCTGAAGTCTCTCGACCATTTTCTTTGCATTTTTGATATTGTGTGCTGTTCCGTTCGCTACAAGCTCTTTCATAACGAATGGCTTGAACAGCTCGATTGCCATCTCTTTCGGCAGACCACACTGATAGATCTTCAGTTCTGGTCCAACGACGATAACAGAACGTCCTGAATAGTCAACACGTTTTCCAAGCAGGTTCTGACGGAAACGTCCGGACTTACCTTTCAGCATGTCAGACAGAGACTTGAGTGCTCTGTTTCCAGGTCCTGTTACCGGACGTCCACGACGTCCGTTATCGATCAGCGCATCAACAGCTTCCTGAAGCATACGCTTCTCGTTTCTTACGATAATATCTGGTGCTCCCAGTTCAAGGAGTCTTCTCAGACGGTTATTTCTGTTAATGATTCTTCTGTACAGATCATTCAGGTCAGATGTTGCAAAACGTCCTCCATCCAGCTGTACCATAGGACGCAGATCCGGCGGGATAACCGGGATAGCTGTAAGGATCATCCACTCCGGTCTGTTTCCGGACTCGCGGAATGCTTCTACAACTTCCAGACGTTTTACAATTCTCGCACGCTTCTGTCCTGTTGCATTCTCCAGGCCTGCCTGAAGTTCTGCATATTCTTTCTCAAGGTCAATAGACTCAAGAAGCTCTTTGATGGATTCAGCACCCATACCTACACGGAATGCATGTCTTCCCCATTTTTCCTTTGCTTCCTGATACTCTGCCTCTGAAAGAATCTGCTTGTAAGAGAGATCTGTCTCTCCCTTATCAAGCACGATGTAAGAAGCAAAGTAAAGTACTCTCTCCAGTGTTCTTGGAGAAATGTCAAGGATCAGACCCATACGGCTCGGAATTCCTTTGAAGTACCAGATATGGGATACCGGTGCTGCCAGAGCGATGTGTCCCATACGCTCACGACGAACACTGGCCTTTGTAACCTCAACACCACAGCGATCACATACAACACCCTTATAACGGATCTTTTTGTATTTACCGCAGTGACACTCCCAGTCTTTGCTTGGTCCGAAGATTCTCTCACAGAAAAGTCCGTCCTTCTCCGGCTTCAAAGTCCTGTAGTTGATGGTCTCCGGCTTTGTTACCTCACCTCTGGACCACTCCAGGATTTTTTCAGGTGAAGCCAGGCCGATCTTAATCGCATCAAATGTTAACGGTTCATATTGTTGTTCATTGTTATTTGGCATAAAAACGGCTCCTCCTTATTATTCCTCACCCAGGTAATCATCATCATCAAAACTTAAGTTCTCAAGATCGCTGTCGTCCGGCTCTTCGTCCAGTTCAACATCTTCCAGTTCTTCTCCGACAAACTCCTTCTCTGTGAATCCATGATCTCCGAAAGATTCATTCTCATCACGATACTTTCTGTCTCCTTCGATGATATGACGCAGGTCTGTCTCACCGTAATCAACGCTCTCCATGATCTTAACCTCTGTATTGTCATCACGCAGTACGCGGACATCCAGAGCAAGTGACTGGAGCTCTTTAAGAAGAACCTTAAATGACTCAGGAACTCCTGGTTCAGGAATATTCTCTCCCTTAATAATTGCCTCATATGTCTTCACACGTCCTACAACGTCGTCAGACTTCACTGTCAGGATCTCCTGCAGTGTATAAGATGCACCATAAGCCTCCAGGGCCCATACCTCCATCTCTCCGAAACGCTGTCCACCGAACTGAGCTTTTCCACCCAGCGGCTGCTGTGTTACGAGAGAGTAAGGACCAGTAGAACGAGCATGGATCTTGTCGTCTACCAGATGATGCAGTTTCAGATAATGCATGTGTCCGATTGTTACCGGGCTGTCGAAGTACTCTCCTGTACGTCCGT
>OHZY01000615.1_pt1 | contig 11538 bp, 14 predicted proteins | sample 1580621 | NCBI WGS metagenome assembly OHZY01 (sample SAMEA3882535, study PRJEB24775) | human gut metagenome | biome: human-associated habitat; feature: intestine environment; material: feces | place: Netherlands | collected 2009/2010 | reverse complement strand
AAGAAGGGCGAGACCATAGACAGGCTTTTATATGGCGGCTATTCCACTATCTCTTTAGGCTATGCAGGATTGTGTGAATGTACCCGTTATATGACCGGTAAATCCCATACTAATCCGGAAGCAACACCATTTGCACTGGCAGTGATGCAGCATTTAAATGATGCCTGCGATAAGTGGAAGACAGAGACAAATATTGCTTTCAGTGTATATGGGACACCGCTTGAGTCTACGACCTATAAATTTGCAAAATGTTTACAGAAGCGTTTCGGAATTATTCCGGGCGTTACGGATAAGAGTTATATTACCAACAGCTATCATGTTCATGTGACAGAGCATATTGACGCATTCAAGAAGCTTGGTTTTGAAGCAAAGTTCCAGGAGCTTTCCCCGGGCGGCGCAATCAGCTATGTGGAAGTGCCGGATATGCAGGATAATATTGAAGCGGTACTGTCTGTCATCCGTTATATTTATGACCATATTATGTATGCAGAAGAAAATACAAAATCTGATTTCTGTCAGGTATGTAGTTATGATGGTGAAATTAAAATCATTGATGAAGGCGGCGAACTTATTTGGGAATGTCCAAATTGCCATAATAGAGATAAAGACAAGATGAATGTAGCAAGAAGGACTTGCGGATATATTGGAACTAATTACTGGGGGAAAGGACGTACTCAGGAAATTAAGGAGAGATATGTTCATATGACAGATATAGCGGAGGATTTATAATGAGATACGCACAAATTAGGTCTATGGATATTTCTAATGGGGAGGGAGTTGGAGTCTCCCTCTTCGTTCAAGGATGTGACAGACATTGCTTTAACTGCTTTAATTCTGAAACATGGGATTTCAAAAGTGGTAAAGAATGGACAGAAGATATAAAAAATAAATTTATACAGCTAATTGATAGACCATATATTAAACGAGTATCTTTTCTTGGAGGAGAACCACTTCATGAAAATAATCTTAAAGAAGTTTTATCTCTAATTGAACAAATTCGTAGTTCATATCCAGAGAAATCTATTTGGCTTTATACTGGTTTTGAATGGAGTGGACTTGTTCAATATGATTCGTACAATAAATTTATTCCATTGGAATCCTATTTAAGAAAGGATGCTTATGAATTGTATATGAAACGACATCAGGCAATAGAACTATGTGATATCGTAATTGATGGAGAATATATAGATGAGCAGAAAGATCTCACACTCGCTTATCGTGGGAGTAGGAATCAGAACGTAATTGATGTAAAGCAATCTCTCGCTCAGAACAAAATGGTTTTATATTGCGATTAATAGGAGGAATAGCATGAAGAATAGATATTTATTCCGTGGCAAGCGGATTGATACCGGCGAATGGGTATATGGATTACCGAGTTGTGATGAAGATGGCGAGATTGAGGAAATTGAGGTATGGAGTGAAGATGATATTAATTTTTATTCAGCAGATTCCTCCACTATTTGTCAGTGTATCGGATATGAAGATAAGAACGGTAAGCTGATTTGGGAGCATGATATTGTTCATGTCAAGTATACAGACGGGCAAGAAAATTATCAAGAAATTGTAGAAGTCACATGTTCAAAACACGGATTTGTCCCGTACTCATGGGAATATGAATGCGAGGGTTGCAATTCGAGATGTGAAATCCTGGAAATTGAGGTAATTGGAAATGTTTTTGACAATCAGAATTTATTGAAAGAAAGTAGATGTGAATAACAATGAGTGTTTTGTGGTTTATTATTCTATCAATTGCATGGTATAACGGAATAAAAATTGACGACATATCATTTCTGATGATTTCAATTTTTTATATAGGAGATTGCATTTTAATGGGAAAAGGAGGAAGAAATAACGAGTTACATAATAGATAAATTCAAAGGTATTTACCGTATTAAAGTGCCATATAATCAATGGACAAAAGATTTCACACGAAAACTCAATGGGAATCTCGAAGATGTAGATTGCTACATTGATTGCCAATATGGTAATAAAATATTTCACTATGGTAGAGATGTTTTACAAGCATATATCCCCTCACTTGGAAGAGGACATAATATCTTAAAAACAATTAATGAAATAGACCAATCAATTATCTTTGATATAGAAGAAACCGATTCGGAAATTCTTTTCAAATTCAAATATGCCGATTCTGATAAGATTATTCCATTATTAAAACCGAAGACAAGCGGAGCTAATATAAGCCCGTTTTCATCAAAGAATTTGCCACTAAATAAAGACTTTAAGATTCCTGACGAAGAATTACAGTCTTATAAGGATATGTTAGCGAATATACCTGAAAACAAGCGATTAAGTATAGGAATAATCACTAATAACTTTATTAAAACATTAGCAACAAAAAAGAATCCGATAGAGAGCATTAAAGCAGATATGAAATTAAAAGGCTTAAAAGGTAAGGAATACATTTTCTCTATTGGGCAGTGGAATAACTATATTAAATATTTAAAGGAGAATTTATAAAAATGGGTATTATTAAAGAAATAAAAGAAAAAGTAAGACTTGCTAAGTGTAAAACAAGTGGATATATATGTGTTAAAGATGTATACACAAACATGCAAAAAATTAAGATTAAATATTTTGACAAGGAAATTGACAAATTGGAATACATTGGTGGAGGTAAATCTAATTGGATTGACCTTCGTTCAGCCGAGACAGTACACCTGAAGAAAGGCGAATTTCGTTTGATTCCATTAGGTGTAGGAATGAAGTTGCCGGACGGATATGAAGCCAATATTGTTCCACGCAGCAGTACATATAAGAATTTTAAGATTTTACAGACGAATTGTTTCGCTGTCATTGACAATTCATATTCGGGAGACTCAGATGAATGGAAACTTCCTGTAATTGCTATGGAAAACACAGTAATTAATAAGAATGATAGAATCTGTCAGTTTAGAATTAATAAAATTCAGCCAGAGATTGAGTTTGAAGAAGTGGAACACTTGGATGAGGTATCTCGTGGTGGAATCGGTTCTACTGGAAAGGCGTAAATATGATAATTATTCCAATAAGCGAAAAGTTTACATTAACTATTCAAGAAGCAAGTGCTTATTTTAATATAGGAAGAGATAAATTATACGAACTTGCGAATGAAGAAGGAAATACTTTTACTATACATAACGGCAAAAATATCCTTCTCAAGCGCAAGAAATTAGAAAAATATTTAGAGAATAAATCGTATATATAAAATTGTAAAAGATCAAGCTTTATGATAATATAATCATATAGGTTTGGTCTTTTGCTCATAGAAAGGAGTACAAATGGGTAAAGACTTAAAAGGTAAAGAACTTGGTAAAGGTTTAAATCAAAGAAAGGATGGAAGATATCAGGCTAGATTTACTACTTTAAACGGAAAAAGAGTAGAAAAGAATTTTGATAAAATTAAAGAAGCTCGAAATTGGCTCGATGAAGAAAAACACAAATTAAATTTGTTAAATAGTAATAATATAACAGTTGATGAGTGGTTTAATTATTGGATAAAAAATTATAAAGAAGGAATTGTCGCTGATAATACCAAAAAAAATTATTCAAATCGTTACGAATATAATATCAAAAAAACAATAGGTGATATGGAATTAACAGATGTAAAACAAATTCATTGCCAACAGGTATTAAAAAAGATGATTGAAGATGGCAAATATGCTTACGGAACAATCGAACTGACAGCTATAACTCTTCACGCTTTATTTAAGAGTGCGTTTGAAAATGGGTATATTGTTAGAAACCCAGCAGACAGCTTAAAAATAAAGAAACGAGATATTAACGATGATGAGAACGACAAAAGAGTTCTTACAAGAAATGAACAAAAAGAATTTATCCAATATGCAAAAAAATCCATTTATTACAATGCGTTTTCACTCGTACTTGAGACTGGATTAAGAGCTGGAGAAATTGGTGGATTACAATGGTCTGATATTGATTTTGAATGTCATCGAATTCGTGTATATAAAACACTGAATAGAACGACGATTTATTTTGATGAAGGAAAAAATCGATTAGAAAAACCAGAGTCAGTTAAACAGATAACGACGCCTAAGAAAAATTCCATTAACAGAAAATGCTAAAGCTATACTGTATGATCAACAAAAATTACAATATAAATTAAAAAATCAAAGCATTAAATGGCATAATGAATGGAACGGTCTTGTGTTTACCACAATTAATGGGAATCCTGTTGGTGCATCTACTTTTAGAATTACAATGATTCGAATAGTTAAAAATATCAATAAGGATAGAGAAGCAGATGCTCTTGGTAAAACATATAATATTTTTGAGCATTGTTATATGCATTCTCTACGCCATACATTTGCGACCAGATGCATAGAAAAAGGCGTACAACCCAAAACTCTTCAAAAAATATTGGGGCATTCAAGCATACAAATAACAATGGATTTATATGTTCATGTTACAGATGAACATTTAGAAGAAGAACTTGATAAAATGAACATTGCAATTTAATAAAAAATTTTGGTGCAAAAATGGTGCAAAATCAGTAAATATGTAAAAAACAAAGCTGTAACTCCAATAAAATCAACACTTGTATAAAAAAAGATACCGATTACGCAAAATAAGCAGGAAATAAGTGTCCGAAGAGTGAAAGCTTTTTGGACGCTTATTTTTTTGCAAGAAAAACAAGTAATGAGGAAAAATCTGTAAGAAAAAAGGAGAATACAATGGGACAGAATCATCAGGAAGAAAAAAGAATCAGAAGAGTTAACAGGGAGTTAAAATATCAGGGCGCAATCGTGGATGTTTATTCAGACACCATCGAGACACCGGATGGAAATATTGCATACTGGATTATGTGGAACACAGAAAAGGAGCGGCGGCAGTTGTGCCGGTTACACCGGAGGGCAGAATCTTAATGGTACGCCAGTATCGGAATGCATTAGACCGTTATACTATTGAACTGCCGGCAGGATGCAGGGATTCCCTGACAGAGGATACGAAAATAAGTGCCATGCGGGAATTAGAGGAAGAAACAGGCTTTCAGTGTGGTCATATCGAAAAGATGCTTTCTTTAAAGACGACCGTAGCTTTCTGTAATGAGTTTATTGATGTATATCTGGCAACGGATTTAAAACCGGGCAAACAGCATCTTGATCCGGAAGAATTTATTGAAGTAAGGGCATATGACCCGGAAGAATTATTAGAAAAAATTTATGCCGGAGTAATCCAGGACAGTAAAACCGTAGCTGGTATCTTGGCATATTGTTACCGTTACCGGAATAATATGAAATAAGAAAATTAAGACAAGTGAATACATGGAAAGAGTATCGGGGATAAGAAGAGAAAAGCATCTTCATCTGTTAGAGGTGTTATTTTTAGGCTGTTTTGTGATTGGCATTATAGCTGCCAATCTGTATGGAAGAAGCCGTCTGCAGCAATATGGCATATTAAATGATTATTTCATACAGCAGTTAAAATATATTACGATAGAAAAACATGATTATTTTATTTATGTACTATCAGCAAGAGCACCGGTTGTCCTTACATTAATTTTTTTTGGAATGACACCGTGGTACCGGGTTGTGAATAGTATATTTCTGATATGGAGCGGCTTTTCTTTTGGCTTTCTGTGTGTGATGGCAATCAGCAATATTGGCGCAGGTGCCATCTGGCTTATGATGATTGCGTTATGTCCACAATTTATTTTCTATGTGTCCGGATACCTGCTGTTATTAAAGTTAGAAGAAAAGTACCAGTGCGGAAAGGAACATGGAAAGCTTGGGGAATGGATTCTTTTGTGGGGGATTATATTATTATTGTTCTTTATCGGATTTTTAACAGAGGCATATCTGAATCCAGGTATGGTGCACTTCGTGTTGAAAAAAATATAAAAATTTTTACGAAATTTTTACAACATATTGTGGGTAGAAAAATAGAAATAAGATACATGTGGTAGATTTATGTAAAACAGCAAAAAACAGACGAAAATATGAATTGCTTTTCCAAATTAGAATCATTATAATAGGGATTGTACCTGCCTTTTGGAAAAGAATAGAAGGGCATGAGAGAAAAAGAGTTAGGTGGTTACAGTTATGACACAGGAAATAGATGCTTTTATGAAGTATCTTCAGGAAGTAAAGAAAATATCAAAAAATACAGCGGTTTCTTATGAGACGGATTTGCGCAAAATGAAGGAATTTCTGTATTCTGAAGGTGTGCTTTCTGTTGAGGATGTCAGACAGGAACACTTAAAAATATATATGGAAAAGCAGGAGCAGGAAGGAAAGAAACCGGCAACGATTTCCAGAGGACTTGCATCCATGAAAGCCTTTTTTCAGTATCTTGTGGTACAGAATTATGTAAACCAAAATGTGACGGATGGATTAAAGGCACCTAAGTTAGAGAAGAAAGCTCCGGTTATTCTTTCTATGGAAGAAACCAGCCGGCTTTTAGACCAGCCAAACGGAAATACACCGAAGGAATTAAGGGACCATGCGATGTTAGAATTGCTTTATGCGACGGGAATCCGTGTCTCTGAATTGATTTCTTTGAAGTTAAGTGATATTAATTTGAAACTGGAATATGTTACCTGCAGAGATGCTCATAAAGAAAGAATTATTCCTTTTGGAGAAGCAGCAAAAGAGGCTCTGCAGCATTATCTGGAAGAGGGAAGATCATATCTTGTCAGTGAAGAGGGCAGTGAATATCTTTTCACCAACTGTTCCGGCAAAGAAATGAGCCGTCAGGGTTTCTGGAAATTAATTAAAGCCTATGGAAAGAAAGCCGGAATTGAGACAGAGATAACACCGCATATGCTGCGTCATTCTTTTGCAGCTCATCTGGTAAGCAATGGGGCAGATTTGAAAGCGGTTCAGGAAATGTTAGGACATGCAGATATTTCTACCACGCAAATCTATGCACAGATGAAACAGAGCAGAATCCGTGAAGTATATGCCAAGGCACATCCCAGAGGATAAAGAAGAAACTACGGGAAACACGCTTTGCGAGTTTCTTACTACTTGCATAAATAGAAAAAAGGGAGCAGTCATTTCTTAAAAAAATGGCTGCCCCCTTTTTTTACTTTACAGGAAATTGCTTTCCTGTAAAGTAAAAAACGCTCCTGTAGATGAAATTATTATTTATTCATTTCTGCAATGTCATAGATAAGACGAGCGGAATCTTCCCAGCCTAAGCATGGGTCAGTAATGGATTTACCATAGATGTGTTCGCCGATTTTCTGATTGCCCGGTTCAATGTAGCTTTCAATCATAACACCCTTAATCATCTTATGAATTTCAGGGGAGAGTTGGCGGTTATGCATCACTTCTTTGACGATACGGATCTGCTCGAAGTACTTTTTATTGGAGTTAGAGTGGTTTGCATCTACGATAGCAGCTGGATTCTTAAGGTCACGTTCATTATACATTTCAATCAGACGCATAATATCTTCGTAGTGGTAGTTCTGTGTGCTATTACCATGTTTGCTTACAGCACCACGGAGAACAACGTGAGTTAAGTCGTTACCAGGAGTCTCTACTTCATATCCGCGATATACGAAATGATGTGGATGCTGGGCAGCATATACGGAATTGAGCATAACGGAGAAGTCACCACTGGTCGGGTTCTTCATTCCGGATGCAACATCAAACCCACTGACTACAAGACGATGCTGCTGGTCTTCTACAGAACGTGCACCGATAGCAACGTAGGAGAGCAGGTCGTCAATGTAACTCCAGTTTTCCGGATAAAGCATTTCGTCGGCAGGGGTCAGACCACTTTCTTCAATGGTACGGATGTGCAGCTTACGCATTGCAATCAGTCCGGCAACCATATCAGGAGCTTTCTCAGGGTCAGGCTGGGTAGCAATACCTTTATAGCCTTCGCCGGTTGTTCTTGGCTTATTGGTGTAGACACGAGGGATAATAATCAGACGGTCTTTGACATCTTCTGCAATTTTGGTCAGGCGGCTGACGTAGTCGCAGACAGGTTCTTCGCTGTCAGCGGAACAAGGTCCGATGATAACTAAGAAACGGTTATCTTCGCCGGTTAAGACTTTACGAATTGCAGCATCCCGTTCTTTTTTTATCTGTGCCAGTTTCTCCGGAAGCGGATACTCTTTTTTGATTTCTTCCGGACTTGGTAATTGGTTTAAAAAATTAAAACTCATATTTTTAGTCTCCTTTAGTAAAAAAAACTTGCTTTTTTTATATTATAAGATTCGTTTTTAACTGTCAATGATATGATTTAATAATAATTTTATACTTTTTTAATTGACCTATCTTAATCATGGTGCTATTATTGTTTTCACATGTTAATAGTTAACAATGTTAAACAAATAGAGGATATAAAATGTAAAGAAATGGAGGTGAAAATGATGCAGGGTTGTGGAAATGAAATATTTTCCATATTTAATCGTTTTCATCGTTTGAAAATCTCATCAATTCTGCCGGGGGTCTCATCCGTGGAAATGGGAACCTTAAAGACCATCGAGCATTGTCGCAAAGAAAAAGAGATGGCTACAAAAGAGACAGATGCCAAAGAGCCGGATAGCAAATCGATAGATGCAAAGGTTACGGTATCGGAAGTGGTACGTTATATGCGTGTGGCAGCACCGGCGGTGTCCCGGACACTTCGTTCCCTGGAAGAGAAAAATTATGTCGAACGTATGGTGTGTGAGGGTGACCGGCGGAATGTTTATGTGAGAGTAACTGAGGAAGGAAAAGAGGTTTTAAATGAATGCAACCGGATTTTGAGTGAATTATTAAAGTCGGTTACGGAGAAAATGGGAGAAGAAGATATGAACCGGCTGATTGGCTATCTGAATAAATTAGAGCAGACAGCAGAGCTTGAGATTGAAAAGAGAAGACAGTTGAAACAGCAATTAAAATAGAAATATTTTATAAATAATATAGAAAAGGAAGGAACAGGAAAGATGCGGAAAATATTTAAAAATATGCTCCCGTACTGGCATATCATCGTGGTAATATTTCTCCTCCTTGGAGTGCAGGCTTATTGCGATTTGTCGTTGCCACAATATACATCCGATATCATCGATGTAGGAATCCAGAATAAGGGAATCAAACATATTTTGCCGGAAAAGATGCCGGAGGAAGAATATCAGCTGGCAGAACTTTTTATGACAGATGGTGAAAAGGATACTTTTGAAGCGGTCTATGAAAAAAAAGACGATACTTATGTATGTACTGCGGATAAAGAGACATTAGAAACATTGGATGATGAACTACTGACACCAATCGTACTGACTTACCGTATGGCAAATATGAGTGAAACGGATTTTAAGAATACGATTGCGGAAGCATTGGAGCAGAATCCGCAGAACCAGATTACCAAAGAAAGCTTAGATGAGATGTCCATTGAAGAAATCGGACAGATGATGCAGATGGAACTGACCACATATGAAGCGGAAAATGATAATGGCGAAATGGTAACTTATGTGGATATGCGTCCGATGATGCAGCAGCTGATTGCAAGCGGTGCAATGACGCAGGATGGTATAGCACAGTCCAGAGAATATATGGAAAATATGATAGATTCTGTGGGGAGCAGTACCTTACATGCCATGGGAACAGCATATGCAGCATCCTGTGACGAAAAGGCAGGACTTGATGTGGAGCATATCCAGAAGAATTATCTCTGGTCAGAGGGTGGAAAGATGGCAGCTATGTCATTACTCATGCTGGCAGTTGCAGTGGTAGTCGGATATCTTGCATCCAGAGTCGGCGCAGGAGTCGGAAGAGACTTAAGAGAGAAAATCTTTGGTAAGGTAGTAGGCTTTTCCAATACTGAGATGGATAAATTCTCTACCGCTTCCTTAATTACAAGAAGCACCAATGATATTCAGCAGATTCAGTTTGTAACAGCAATTATGCTTCGAATGCTTTTATATGCACCAATCATCGGAATTGGTGGAATTTATAAAGTATTAAAGACCAGAGCACATATGGAATGGATTATCGTAATGGCAGTACTGGTAATTTCCGGACTGGTTATGGTGTTGATGTCCATTACACTTCCGAAGTTCAAAATAATGCAGAAGTTAGTGGATGCCCTGAACTTAGTATCCAGAGAGATTCTTACGGGACTTTCCGTAATCCGTGCTTTTGGAAGAGAAAAAAAGGAAGAAGAGCGGTTTGATGAAGCAAACCGGAATCTTACCAGAACACAGTTATTTACCAACCGTGTCATGACTTTTATGATGCCGGGCATGATGTTTATTATGTATGGAGTAACCATACTGATTGTCTGGGTATCGGCACATCGTATTGATGCCGGACAGATTCAGGTTGGAGCAATGACCGCATTTATTACTTATACCATGCAGATTGTTATGGCATTCCTGATGCTTACCATGATGTCTATTATGCTGCCGCGTGCCGGTGTTGCAGCAGACCGGATTGATGAAGTTATTACTACAAATTCTTCTATTATAGAAAAGGCAGAAAAAGAAACAATTGAAAAACATACCGGAAAAGTGGAATTCCATCATGTAAACTTCCGTTATCCGGGTGCGGATGAAGATGTATTGGAAGATATTGATTTTACAGCAGAACCGGGAAAGACAACAGCGATTATCGGAAGTACCGGCTGTGGAAAGTCAACGCTGGTTAATCTGATTCCGAGATTCTATGATGTAACAGCCGGTAAGATTACCTTAGATGGTGTGGATATCCGGAATTTAAGCTTAGCTGAATTAAGAGATGAAATCGGATTCGTACCACAGAAGGGAATTCTGTTTTCAGGAACCATTGCATCCAATCTGAAATTTGGCAGACCGGAAGCTACGGAAGCAGAAATGACAGAGGCTGCAGAGATTGCACAGGCAACAGAATTTATTAATGAAAAGCCGGAAAAATATGACAGCGGGATTGCACAGGGTGGAACGAATGTTTCCGGTGGACAGAAACAGAGATTATCCATCGCCAGAGCAATCGCAAAGAATCCGAATGTTTATATCTTTGATGACAGTTTCTCTGCACTTGATATGAAGACCGATGCGGCACTGCGTAAAGCATTGGAGTCAAAAACAAAAGAAAGCAGTGTAATTATCGTGGCACAGCGAATCAGTACCATTTTACATGCCGACCAGATTCTTGTATTGGATGAAGGTAAGATTGTCGGAAAAGGTACTCATGAAGAATTATTACGGGATTGTGAAGTATATCAGCAGATTGCACAGTCACAGTTATCCGCAAAGGAATTGGGATTAGAAGAGGGAAAGGAGGAAAAATAACATGAGTAATGAGCAAAGTTATCGTGCACCACGTCGTAGAGGTCCGAGAGGACCAATGGGCGGTGGAATGATGCCGGGTGAAAAAGCAAAAGATTTTAAGGGCTCTTTCCGGAAACTTCTTTCTTATATTGGAAAATATAAAATTGGAATTGTTGCAGTTATGATACTTGCAATCTGTTCTACCGTATTTTCTGTATTAGGACCAAAGGTAATGGGTAAAGCTACTACGGCATTGGCAGACGGTCTGATGAATAAAGTAGCAGGAACCGGCGGAATTGATTTTACACTGATTGGAAAGATATTATTATTTACTCTTGGCT
>OHZY01000606.1_pt1 | contig 11717 bp, 11 predicted proteins | sample 1580621 | NCBI WGS metagenome assembly OHZY01 (sample SAMEA3882535, study PRJEB24775) | human gut metagenome | biome: human-associated habitat; feature: intestine environment; material: feces | place: Netherlands | collected 2009/2010 | reverse complement strand
TCTCAAGTGCCGTAGAACCTGTTAATTCGATTGTATGGATTATAAATTCGAAATAAGCGTTCTCATCTTCCTCGTCTACCCAGCGGTAACGGATAAAGTTCTCCGGCTTGGAGTCGATCACTGTTGCCTCTTGGGCCTCTTTACTCCATTTAAAGGTATAGAGATTATCATTTATAATGACCTCGTCGGCGAACCAAGCGGAAAGTCCCAAAGCGGTGGTTAGGTGATTCCACAAGCTTCGTCGTGAAACTTTATCGAAAATGTATTCGATATGAAACTTCTCTTTCTTCATTGTTCTTATCCTTATATTTGCCGCAAGATACGTAAAAGATTTGAAAACGACTAATTTTAATGATGAAAAAAGTAACTAATAACTAACTGTTTAGGTGGAGACCTTAAAAATTAAGCGAATTTTTTTATTGAAAATGAGTTTCAACACGATGGACTGACAAAACTGATTGTGACTAAGGATATGTCTGAGAGAAAAAACAAAATGATTGAGTTAGGAGAAGCCTTTATTGCCTTCCCAGGCGGCACGGGAACATTGGAGGAAATTGCAGAGGTAATGTCGAAGGTGTCTTTGAAACATCTGGAGGCACCCTGCATTCTCTACAACCTGAACGGTTACTACGATGATTTGAAAGCACTTCTAAATCATATGATTGAAAAAGGATTATCTTCTAACGAGCGACAGGAGGGAATCTTTTTTGTTGAAAATCTGGATGATATAAAGCGAATCTTGAGATGGGCATAACTTATGTTTGCACAGTAAAATGGAGTTGCATTAACTTGCGTTAGGGACGTTCCTTTTGCCACAAGGAGTGTCCCTTTTGGCATCGACAAGCAAAGAGAAAGAGGTAAGTTTTGATAGAAAAGATTAAGAAAAAATATATAGGAACCGGGGCGTTTTATAGACGATATCTGTATTTGGCATTACCGATGATTGTACAAAATGCGATTACAAATCTGGTGAGCTTTTTAGATAATATCATGGTAGGACAGCTTGGCACAGAGCAGATGTCAGGTGTAGCCATCGTCAATCAATTGATTTTTGTATATAATCTTGCGATTTTTGGAGCTGCGTCAGCAGCAAGCATTTTTGGTGCACAATATTTTGGCAAGGGCGATCATAAGGGACACATGTATTCCTTCCGTTTTAAATTGTATGCGACGCTTTTGGTAACGTTTGCAACCATTGTGTTGTTTATCACAAAAGGAAGTGATTTGATATCCTTGTATCTGACCGATACCGCCGGAAATGGTGCGACAGATGTGGCATTACACTATGGAATGCAATATATTACGGTGATGATGGTCGGATTGATTCCGTTTGCCGTCAACCAGTCGTACGCAACCAATATCAAAGAAACGGGACAGACCGTGATCCCAATGATTGCGAGTTTTGTAGCGGTTGGAACGAATGCAGTGTTAGATTTGTTGTTGATTTTTGGTATTGGACCATTCCCAAAATTAGGCGTGATTGGAGCAGCGCTGGCAACGGTTCTTTCCCAGGCATGTTCCTGTATCTGGGTGCTGGCTTTCTTATGCGGAAAGAAAACGCATCTTCGCCTGAAAGGAAAAAATATGGTTTTGCAGGCAAGTATTATTTGGCCGAGTATTGCACTTGGAACAGCAATGTTTATTATGCAGGCAAGCGAGAGTGTGATTTCGGTCTGCTTTAATTCTTCGTTATTACGATATGGCGGAGACATGGCAGTAGGAGCCATGACCATATTAACCAGTGTCATGCAGTTTGCACTACTTCCGTTACAGGGATTGGGTCAGGGAGCGCAGCCGATTATCAGCTATAATTATGGAGCCAAAAGAGCAGATAGGGTAAAAGAAGCCTATTTCTTATTATTGAAAATTGATGTTGGATTTTCCTTTGTTTTATGGGCACTGGTGATGGCATTTCCAAGAGCATTTGCAGCCATGTTTACCTCAGATGCGGCACTGATTGCGTATACTGGAAATGCACTCCGGATTTATCTTATGGCAATTATGATATTCGGAATCCAGATGGCGTGTCAGATGGCATTTACATCACTGGGAAAAGCAGTATCTTCCATTATTGTAGCGGTCATGCGTAAATTCGTATTATTACTGCCGCTTATTTATATTATGCCACACATTTTTACCGGCAATCAGGCAATGGCAGTTTATATGGCAGAGCCGGTAGCGGATGTGCTGGCGGTAAGCTTTACGTCTGTACTGTTCTATTTCCAGTTCCGCAAGGTGCTGCGTCAGATAGAAGAATAGTCCCAAAAGAGCCTTTTTGAGGCTCTTTTTCGTTGACAAAAAGTTATCATATATGATAACATAGAGACAGTTGTTGAGGTGAGAAATGGAGAAGAATAAGAGCAGGGAGCAGTCGACGCGTTCGGATGTGGTGCGTCAGTTGAAGGCGGTGCGCAAGGAACAGCATATTACCCAGGAAGTGCTTGCAGAGCGGGCAGGCACGAAGAAATCCAATATTTCCAGATTGGAGAGCGGAAGATATAATCCAAGTCTGGATTTTCTAGTGAAGGTAGCAGGCTGTCTGGGGAAGACCGTAGAGATTCAGATCATGGACAAATAGAAGGAGACAGGGTATTATTATGAAGAAGAACAAACCGAAGACCATGGGGAAAAATATTGACCGGGATGTGGAATTATGCAGAACTACCAATGCCAGAGTCAGCAGTCAGATGATGCGGACACTGGTAAGCCATGAGATTCCATTTACACAGAACTGGGTGAGAGTTCCATTTTATAAGAGAGTTGCTTATAATGGGGCGAAGGAAGTCTGCGTTATCAGCACACATTATAACCAGTATCAGCGGGCGAGAAGAGTATTAGACCATATGGAAGTGGTATATCGGGAACGCATGATTTTGCATGCGGTATAAGACAGGAGGAAAAAGAGATGGAGAGCTTAACAAAGCAGTTTCCGGATAAGGAGACCTTTGACAAATTCTTTGTAGAGAATTTCAAGACCATGACTTACGAAGATGTAAAAGAAGGCTTAGAGGAATTGGTCAAGGCAGAAGGATTAAATATATTTCAGGATGATTATGTGAAAAATGTACGGAAAGAGGATTTTAAAGAGCATCTTTCCAAGGGCGCACGATTTGAATTTGAAAATGCCATGACAGAAGCATTTTACGATAAGAATCCGGAAGTATATGAGGCGGCATTTGGACTTTACGAAGAAGTTCCAAAGCAGGCAATGGCAATTACGGAGACTTTTCACCGTACGTATCAGGAGATATATGAAGAGAGTTTAAATTGTATGTTTGATGCAGTGATAGCTCCGTTGTTATAAGAAAAAATTTTTCGGATATTTGAATGTATAATCCACTTTTTTAGAATAGCAGATTCTGACTGTGATTCTAAGAAAGTGGATTTTTTGACTTTAGAAAAATTTAATTTCAAAAAGTGAAAAGATTGTGCTACCATTACAATAAGCAGGTAACAGGTGATTGTGAAGGGGATAGATTTTGTCATCAGGACTATCTTTCCAATGTTTGTAAGAAATGCTGCCTGGTTCGTCGAAGTACAGATGCCTGATAAAGGCTGTTAGGGACACTGGGAATTTCATCAGGAAACAGGCAACGCTGGTACAGGGATGTACCAGCGAGGCACAACTGAACATGGATGTGAATTTGTGCCGGTTGCCGGATGAAATTAATACGATAACGAAATTCCCAGTGTCCCTTGCAGGCATTATGTGGCATCTGTCTTCGACGGACAGTGCAGCGATTCAGCCAAAGCAACCGGAAAGACGGTTTTTATAACTTTCCGTTTGCACAATCACCTGAATAACCAGAATAAAAGGAGGAAGCTATCAAATGGCATTTGTATCCTTTCAGAATGTAAGTAAAGTATATAAAACCGGAGAAGTTACGATAGAAGCATTACATGATGTGAATTTTGAAATAGAAAAGGGAGAATTCTGCGTTATCGTAGGAGCGTCCGGAGCAGGAAAGACAACAATATTAAATATATTGGGAGGAATGGATTATCTGACCACCGGAAAAGTATATCTGGATGGAGAAGAAGTCTCAGCATATAATAAGCGGCAGCTTACCAGTTACCGGAGATATGATGTGGGATTTGTATTCCAGTTTTATAATCTGGTGCAGAATCTTACAGCATTGGAAAATGTTGAACTTGCAGCACAGATTTGCAGGGAACCGTTAGATGCAGCAACAGTTTTAGATGAGGTGGGCTTAAGTGAACGGAAAGCCAATTTCCCGGCACAGCTATCCGGTGGAGAACAGCAGAGAGTAGCAATTGCAAGAGCACTGGCGAAGAATCCGAAGGTGCTGCTTTGTGATGAACCGACAGGTGCACTGGATTATAATACCGGAAAAGCCGTTTTAAAACTGCTGCAGAATACCTGCAGAAAACAGGGCAAAACCGTCATTGTAATTACACATAATCAGGCACTGACTGCAATGGCAGACCGTGTCATTACCGTAAAGAGCGGAACCATTCAAAAGATAGAGAAAAATGAACATATCGTGGATGTTGATGAGATTGAATGGTAGTCCATGTGGAAAAGAAAGGGTTTGAAATATGAAATCCATGATGAAGAGAAATACATTTCGTGAGATAAAGAAAAGCTTTGGAAGATATTTTGCTATCCTTGCCATTATTGCACTGGGGGTTGCGCTTTTTTCCGGACTTAAGATTACCCAGTCGGTAATGGTGCATTCTGCGGATGTCTATTTAAAGGATTTGCAATTCTATGATTATCGTCTGGTATCCACACTTGGCTTTACAGAAGAAAATGTAGAAGCACTGGCAGAAAAAGAAGATGTCCGGGCGGCGGAGGGTGCCATATCGGCAGAGGTTCTTTATAAGGATGCCGGAGAAAATGAGCGCGTTATCAAGATGCATTCCATCTCAGAGAAGGTCAATAAACTGAAGCTGGTTGCCGGAGAAATGCCGCAGTCCGCTGATGAATGTGTGGTAGATTCCGCACTTTTTTCAGAAGATGCCATTGGAAGCAAGCTGGTTCTTTCGGAAAATAATACGACAGATGATTTAGATAAATTTGCATACAAAGAATATACGATTACCGGACTGGTACAGTCACCGTGCTATATCCAGTTTGAACGTGGCAATACATCCATTGGAAATGGCAGAATCAGCGGATTTGCCTATATATTAAAAGATGGATTTGCAGTAGATTATGACACAGAAATCTATATTAAATTTGATGAAGATTATGACATCTATTCCGATGAGTATGATTCCTATATGGAAGCAAAGGAAGCGGACTGGGAGGCCTATACAAAGGAACAGGCAGAGATCCGTTATGACAAGATAGTAAAAGACGCACAGGACGAACTGGATGAGAAGAAGGAAGAGTTAGAGGAAAAGCGGGCAGAAGCGGAAGCGGAATTAGAATCGGCAAAGCAGCAGCTTACGGATGGAGAAACAGAGATCTCCGATGGAAAAAATCAGATTGCTTCTGCAAAGACAGAGCTTTCTGCTAAAGCATCGGAGCTGCAGTCCGGGAAGGATGCATTGTCTTCTAAGGCGGCAGAATTAGAGAGCGCATCGCAGCAGATTTCCGGGCAGGAAAGTGTACTGGCAGCAAAAAAGGCAGAGTATGAGCAGGGATTGAATGCTTATTTGGCAGCAAAGCAGCAGGTGACGGATCAGAGAAACAGCCTTGAGACCGCAAAAGCACAGTTGACGGAAAATACTCCGGGCTATGAAGAGATGCTGGCACAGATTGAAGCCGGTTTAACGGAGGTTGCCGGTGCAGAAGCAGAATTAAATGCAAAGAATGCGGAATTAGAAGTAGCCGCAGGTCAGCTTTCTTCTGCGGAAAGCCAGCTGGCAGCCGCAAAGCAGCAGATAGAAGATGGAAAAAATGCACTGGCAGCTGCCGAGGCAGAGCTTACGGATGGGGAGAACCAGCTTGCGGCAGCAAAAGAACAGATAGAAGAAAAAGAAGATCAGCTTGAGGCTGCAGAAACAGAGCTGGCAGACGGCTTACTGCAGTATCAGGAGAAGCAGAGTGAATTTGATGAGCAGATGCAGGATGCGGATGACCAGATAGCAGATGCACAGAGTAAGATAGATGCAATCGAGAAACCGGAGACTTATGTACTGGACCGGAATACCAATGTAGGTTATGTGTGCCTGAAAAATGATTCCGGTGTAGTAAAAGGAATTGCCAATGTATTTCCGGTATTCTTCTTTCTGGTGGCAGCATTAATCTGTATGACTACCATGAACCGGATGGTGGAAGAACAGCGGACACAGATTGGAGTATTAAAGGCACTGGGTTTTAGTGAAGGAAAGATAATGGGAAAATATCTTTTCTATTCCGGCTCTGCAGCCATCAGCGGAACGTTAATCGGCTATGTGCTGGGAATCCATTTTTTCCCATTAGTTATCATAACTGCTTATGGAATTGTTTATAAAATGGGTGGGATTTATTATGTGTCTGACCCGCCGCTGGCACTGGTTTCACTTACCGTTGCAGTGCTTTGCTCCGTTGGGACGACCTGGCTGTCCTGCCATAAAGAGTTAAAAGAAGTGGCGGCAGATTTGATGCGGCCGAAAGCACCAAAAGCCGGAAAACGTGTATTCTTAGAGCATGTACCATTTATCTGGAAGAGACTTAAATTCTTACAGAAGGTATCCGTAAGAAATATTGTCCGCTATAAGAAGCGTTTCTTTATGATGGTAATCGGAATCAGCGGCTGTACGGCATTGCTGGTGATGGGCTTTGGTGTAAGAGATTCTGTAGTGGCAGTGGCAGACCAGCAGTATGAAGAAATCCAGCTTTACGACATCGGAGTTACATTAAAAGATGGAAAGATGCCGGGAGAGGCTGATCTTAAATCCTTGGATTCTGTATTGGAAAAGGAAAATGCAGCAGGCATGTATGCCATGGAAAAGACCATTGACCTGGTGACAGATAAAGGAACTAAGTCGATTCATATGGTGGCAGTGGAAAATCCGGATGAAGTAGGAGACTTTATTTCGCTGCATACAAAGAAACAGGAGCCGATTGCTTATCCAAAAGAAGGAGAAGCAGTACTTTCGAAGAAAGTGGCAGAAACCTATGGTGTGAAAAAAGGCGATACGATTCTGCTGCGTGACAGCGACAACAATGAGATGAGCTTAAAAGTCACCGGAATCTGTGAGAATCATATTTATAATTATGTATACATTGCACCGGAATCCTATGAGAAACAGATTGGGGATGTGGTATTTAAAAATGTATATGTGAGCCTGCCGGATGCGTCAGATATTCATGAAGTGAGTGCGGTACTGATGAAAGCAGATGGTGTGACGGCAGTAACCGTTAATTCCGATATGTTAAACCGGATTTCACAGATGATGTCCTGTATGAATTATATTGTCATTGTCATTATTATCTGTGCTGGAGCACTGGCATTTATCGTATTATATAATCTTAATAATATCAATATTACGGAACGGGTGAGGGAGATAGCTACCATTAAAGTATTAGGCTTCTATCCGAAAGAAACCGCATCCTATGTGTTCCGGGAGAATATGGTCTTAACTGCCATTGGCTGTGGACTGGGACTGATTTTGGGAAAATGGTTCCACCGTTTTGTAATGGGTGAGATACAGATTGATATGGTATCCTTTAATGTACAGATTAATGCAGTAAGTTATCTCTTTAGTGTTTTGCTGACGATGGGCTTCGCCTGGATTGTAAACTGTATGATGACAGGCAAATTAGAACGTATCAACATGGCAGAATCCTTAAAATCAATAGACTAAAGCAGGCTGTTTTCTGGCGATTTTTTTCTGGCAAACCGAAGGAGCGCAAGAAAGGATAAAAAAGTAGTCAGCAGTTCGCCTGCAAGCATGCCATAGAGGTAGCAGCGGATGCCATATGTTGGAATTAGTGCATAGATAAAGAAAATGCGTAAAGTGCAGCCGCTCATATTAATGTAGAACGCACGCCCCGGTTTCCCTAGACCGTGAAGAACGGAAGTAAGGGTGGTGGACAGATAGAGGAAAGGGCAGATCCAGCTTAATATGAGTATGAAACTGCCGGCTAATGTGTTCTGGAAAACGAATTGTCCAATCCATTTTCCGGTCAGAAGAAAACCGAAGGTACAGGAAAAGCCAAGAAGCAGACAATAAAACACCGTTTTTTTAATAGTACGGCGGATTAAGTGAAAATCCTTTCTTGCATAGGCTTCTGAAATAGCAGGCATCAGCAGCACCGAGACAGAATTTACAAGGACATTGGGAAAAAGAATCATTGGCATTGCCATTCCGGTAAAAATGCCGAAGACGCTCAAGGCATCCTGATTGCTGTAGCCATATTTTTTTAAGCAGATGGGAATCAGAATGGCTTCAATACTGGAAAATAAGTGATATGCTACGTGATTGGTGGTAAGGGGCAGCGCAAAGAGGGAAAGCTCCTTAAAAATTCTTTTTATATGCCTGCTGCACTTTTTGAAATGAAGGCAGCTTACGGAAAAGAGTGAAGAAGCCAGTTCACCGCAGACAACACCCCAGACAGCAATGGATGGGGTGATGGGATAACTTTTTTCCAGGCAGATAAGATAAAGTGTATAGACACTTAAGACCCGGACAACCTGCTCCATAAGCTGGCTTACGGATGGCACCAGAGTTTTCTTCTTCCCATAATAATAACCATTGATACAGGCATGGACACTGGCAGGAATCAGGCAGTAGGAAAGAATAACTAGGAGTGGAGCACAACGGGCTTCATCTAAAATATGAATGGCAATAAAATCAGAATAAGAAATCAGAATAACAGTAAGTGAGAGTGCAATTCCCACAGAAAGAACCAGACCGGCATAGAGGTAACTCATGCCGGTATTTTTATGGTCAGCTGCAGCAACAAAACGGGAGACAGCGGTCTGGATGCCTGAGGAACTGAAGGCAATACAGAGGGCAAAAACCGGAAAAATAAGCTGATAAATTCCAAGACCTTCTGCACCAATTATGCGGGAGAGGAATATTCTATAGAAGAAACCGATTACTCTGTTGGAAAGTCCGGTCACAGTAAGCAGGAGAGTACCGGCAATCAGTGGATTTGAAATGGATTTCAACGGTTTCAATTGGAGCCTCCATGAAAAAGCAGATTTGTCAAAAGTATATGATAAATCAGAGGCAGAAAGAACTATTCTCAGAGGGAAAGAAGCATGAAGAAAATGATTTATCTTGATAATGCAGCAACAACACCGACAGCACCGGAAGTAATCGAAGCAATGCTGCCCTTTTATGAGCGTCGTTATGGAAACCCATCTGCCCTGTATGATCTGGGGCAAAAAAGTCATGATGCCATAGAAGAAAGCCGGAAGATAATTGCGCAGAGCATCGGGGCGCAGCCGGAGGAAATATATTTCACAGCCGGAGGAAGTGAATCTGATAACTGGGCATTGAAATGTACCGCAGAAAGTATGGTTATGCGTGGCCGGCATATCATTACCACGAAAATAGAGCATCATGCCATTTTAAGAACCTGCGGATATCTGGAACAGAATGGTTATGAGATTACTTACCTTCCGGTAAATGACAAGGGAACGGTTTCCTTGGAGCAGGTGCGGCGGGCAATCCGGCCGGATACCATATTGATTTCTGTTATGATGGCAAATAATGAGATTGGCACCATAGAACCTATAGCAAGAATCGGTATGCTTGCCAGGAGATATGGAATCTGTTTTCATACGGATGCCGTACAGGCATATGGACATATTCCCATTGAGGTCAACAGAATGAATATTGATATGATGAGTGCCAGCGCACATAAATTCAACGGACCTAAGGGAACCGGATTTTTATATGTGCGAAAGAAAAAGAGGATACCTCCTTTTATCCATGGAGGAGGCCAGGAAAGCGGTGTCCGGGCGGGAACTGAGAATGTGCCGGGAATTGTAGGCATGGGAAAAGCGGCAGCCATGGCAATGGAAAGCTTAAAAGAGCGGATGGAAATCGAGACAAGGATGCGGGATTACTTGATTTATTCAGTATTAAAGCAGGTGCCGAAGGTAAGGCTGAATGGGGAATGGAACAACCGCCTTCCGAATAATGTGGACTTTTGTTTTGATGAGTTAGAAGGTGGGAATCTTTTGGTTATGCTGGATATGGATGGAATCTGTGCATCGGCAGGTTCAGCGTGTTCTTCTGGAGAACATGAGCCATCCCATGTGTTAACAGCCATCGGTGTACCGCCGGAAATTGCAAGGGGAGCATTGCGGCTTACTTTAAATGAAAAAATTACGGCAGAGCAGATTGATTATGTGACTGCCTGCATCAAAAAGAATGTCACAATCCTAAGGGGACAGAAGGAAACCGTAAAATTCACTTGACGGATGCTGACAGTGTGGGTAAACTGTGAGTGCAGCTAAAAATTTACCTGTAGGATAGGATTAAATATATGAAGGAAAAAGTAGTAGTTGGAATGTCCGGCGGAGTGGATTCTTCCGTTGCGGCATATCTTTTAAAGGAACAGGGCTATGATGTGATTGGTGTAACCATGCAGATCTGGCAGGATGAGGAAGAGACACAGCAGCAGGAAAATGGTGGCTGCTGTGGCCTCAGTGCCGTGGATGATGCCAGAAGAGTGGCTGACCGGTTGGAAATACCATATTATGTGATGAACTTTAAGCAGGAATTTAAACAGTATGTAATGGATTATTTTGTGGCAGAATATTTGGCAGTTATTATTATTTTATAAAGTATATGTTATAACTGATTATGAAAGCTTGTTCAATTTGCAGGCGCATCTATCCAATTATGAATCGAGTGTTTTGATTCGTATTATATATTATGTGATTTCAAATCCATCATTGAACATGGCTGGTCTAGTTAGTTGTATAAAATTGATAGACATAATGGGAATTGTAGGATTGCTGATTTTGGCTCAAAAATATCGAATTATTATGATTTTAAATGTATTTAAGTACGTTTGGTGTACCATTTGGATTGTAAAAGGTATGAATTCTGCAAGTGTGTATTTGGTAATAAATTGTTTAAAATGGCTTTCAATAGGCGGTTTGATCCTTGTTGGTATAGTGATTCTTCAATGGCTTTTTGGCTTGGTACGAATAATCTTAGAACACGATAGATTTGTTCACAATTTGTAGACAACGTTATACATTTTATAAATTATGTAAAATTTTTTACAAAATCACACAATTTACCACAATTTATATTGAGATGCTTTATATAAAGGCTATTAAGAAATATTTAAGAAATTAATTACTAAAAAGTGCAAATGATTTTTTTGCGAAAATTTGCAACAAAAATTAAATCTTGTTAAACTTCAGTTGTTGTAACGAAGAGGTGATATGATGAATTTTATCGAAAAGCACAGTAAAATTTTAGCCGTAAGCCTATGTCTATTGACTTCTGGACCAATTGTTTCGACAATGTATGCTAAAGAAGTTCAACCAGGATGGCATGGTGAAGGCGCAGATCGTTATTATGTTTTAAAATCAAATCGTCAGACAGCTACTGGTTTAACAAAAATCGATAAGGAACTTTATTATTATAATAATAAGTATACTCCTTTCTGCCTGCACAAAAAAAGAAAATGCTTCTCAACAAGCGTTGTTGCTTGAATTGGTTCAAGCGGAAGCGGTGATGTATGAACATCCGGATAGTGCACTGGGTGTATTGCAAGGGATGAAAGTTCCGGCATCATCGGACAAATTGCAAAATGCTACTTGGGCGTTGCTAACAGTGCAAGCCAA
>OHZY01000603.1_pt1 | contig 11759 bp, 9 predicted proteins | sample 1580621 | NCBI WGS metagenome assembly OHZY01 (sample SAMEA3882535, study PRJEB24775) | human gut metagenome | biome: human-associated habitat; feature: intestine environment; material: feces | place: Netherlands | collected 2009/2010 | reverse complement strand
GCCGGTTGCGTTAAAGGCCGAGATGTTGCTGCCGATGGCATCCATGTAGCGCATGCCCGTATAGCCGACCAGGCAGTTCGTCAGCACGCACGCCGCACACGTCAGCAGTGCCGTCATAATCGTTATGCGCCATTGAAGGGAAAGCCTTTTCATTCGCTATCCTCCATAACGTAGCCCTCTCCAATCCGATTGCGAATCGGGTCGTATCCCAAAGCGCTGCGTAGCTTTTTGCGGAGTGACGAGATGTGAACGCGGGTTGCGTTGCTAAAGCTGTTCACGCTGCTATCCCAAACGTGTTCGATAAGCTCCTCTTGACTTACCGGACGCCCCTGATTAAGCATCAGGTATTCCAAGATTCCCGTTTCCTTGCGCGTAAGAGATAAGGCCTCGCTGTCCACGGAAGCGATGCGCGCCTTGGTGTCAAAGCGGAGCTTTCCACAGGTTAATACTATGTCGCTTTGTGCGAAGCGTCTGAGGGTGAGGCTGCGGATCCTTGCCGCAAGTTCGTCCAGATGAAACGGCTTGGTGAGGTAATCGTTGGCGCCGGCATCGAGTCCGGCGACTTTATCGGATACTTCGCCACGCGCGGACAGAATCAGCACCTTGGTCTCGCAGTCGGTTTTCCTAAGTTCCCTAAGCACGGTCATGCCGTCGATACGGGGAAGGTTGAGGTCGAGTACCACGAGGTCAAAGACTTCGACGCCCAGCAGGTCGAGCGCCTCCTGCCCGTCGTGGCAGCAGTCGACGCTGTACGCCAAGTTTCGCAAGCTGCGCGCGATTGCATCGCACAGTGCTCGCTCGTCTTCGACGATCAAAATACGCATAACAGTCTCCTTGCACATTCCAAATCGCGCTTAACACGGATTTTATAGTCGATATGGTCCAATGGTCGCGTAACGAAAGGAGTGGTTGGGTTGTTCAAAGCGGTAAAACCCGTGGTACAGGTCGCTTTGTTGATCGTCGGAATTACCATGGTGTGCTTTGGTGTTATGCGTGGCGAGGCGGATGCCGTGCTGGCCAAAGCGATTAGGCTGTGCTTGGAGTGTATCGGAATTGGATAAAAGAGAAAACACTGCGTCGCATGTTTTGGCCCGATTTCGCGGATTCATTCAGGCGGCGGCGACGCTGGTCACCAACATTCACCTGCCAAACTTTGCCAAAGGCGGCATCTATCAGGGCGCGGGAAAAACAGTCTGCGTACCTGGACTTAACTGCTATTCGTGCCCCGCGGCATCGGGTGCGTGCCCCATCGGGTCGTTTCAGTCGGTGGTAGGTTCATCCAAGTTCAACTTTTCTTACTACGTCACCGGTACGCTCATTTTGCTCGGCGTGCTGCTGGGACGCTTTGTATGCGGCTTTCTGTGTCCGTTTGGCTGGCTGCAGGAGCTGCTTCATAAGATTCCCAGCAAAAAGTTTTCGACGAAAAGGGTCAAGACGCTTACGTATATCAAATACGTTGTACTGCTATTTGCCGTGGTATTGCTGCCTGTGCTGGTGGTCAACGATCTGGGGATGGGAGATCCGTTCTTTTGCAAGTACATCTGTCCCCAGGGTGTGCTCGAGGGCGCCATTCCGCTGGCGGCTGCCAATGCCGGAATTCGATCTGCGCTGGGACATCTCTTTACTTGGAAACTTGCCGTTCTCATTGCCGTGGTAGTGCTGAGCGTTTTGTTCTACCGCCCCTTCTGCAAATGGATTTGTCCACTCGGCGCATTCTATGCGCTCATGAATAGGGTGTCCCTACTGGGGATTCGGGTTGACGCATGCAAATGTGTCTCGTGCGGCAAGTGCTCAAAGGTTTGTCAGATGGACGTTGATGTGGTCCGCGCGCCCAATCATGCCGAATGTATCCGGTGCGGAAAGTGCATCGGGGCCTGTCCCGTCGACGCCATCAGCTATCGCTATGGCCTGGATGTGTCGGCGGAAAAGCTCCCCTTGACCGCCGATAAAAAGTAAACAAGCTTCGACAAAACGGAGGAATGACCATGAAGCTTTCTAAGATTGCGGCCCTGTTTATGGTGCCAGTATTGGCCTTGTGCCTTGTGGCGTGTTCGGCGCCCAGTGGCAATGCGAGCGAATCTGCGAGCTCCGATCCTAAGATCGCAGAACTCACTGCGCAGAAGCCGACCAATGCCGATGAGGCCGCCGAGCTGTATGCGAAGCTCATGAAAAAGGAGAACGATATCCTTTCGAGTGATAACGCGCTGTGGGAAAAGGTATTCAATGCGGCAAATAAAGACTCGGTAATGATTGAGGACGGCAGCAATTACGGCGATTTCCTGCTCAAGACCATCGACGGCGCCAAGGATGAGTTCACGGCGGATGAGCTCAAGACGCTCAAGGCCGGTGCGCAGCAGATCAAGGAGATCGAGGACAAGCTCGAGAGCTTGGAGAAGGAGTTCCCCGGCTGTGGAAGCACACCGAGCGAAGGCGAGAGCGTCGACGCTTCGGCCGCTGGCATGACGGCTGGTGCCAATGCTTCGAGCGAGGCGACGAAGTTCCCCAGCTTTACGGGCAAAGACCTGGATGGCAACGACGTGAGCAGCGACGAGCTGTTCGCTAAGAACAAGGTCACCGTCATGAACTTCTGGTTCACCACGTGCAAGCCGTGCGTGGGTGAGTTGGGCGACCTTGAGGACCTGAATAAGGAGCTTGCCAAGAAGGGCGGCCAGGTCGTGGGCGTCAATTCCTTTACGCTCGATGGCAACAAGGGCGAGATTACAGATGCCAAGGACGTGCTGAGCAAGAAGGGCGTGACATATAAGAACATCTGGTTCAAGTCAGATAGCGAGGCCGGTAAGTTCACGTCAAATTTGTTCTCGTTCCCGACAACGTATGTCATCGATCAGAACGGCAACATCGTAGGGGATCCAATCGTGGGAGCCATCAGCTCCGCCGAGCAGCGCGCAGCACTCAACAAACTTATCGACCAGGCGATTGCGAATAGCGAGCAGTAAAAAACGCGTAAAGCATAGCGAGGATCGTGTGTCGCTGTGCGAAGTAGTCCGCTACCTTTCAAGATAAGCTCCACCATATAGAGGTCCCGCTCGGGACCTCTTCTTTTGAGCACCGTCCCGTTCGTTTTTTGGCGCGGTTCCCTACATTCCTCACTGGCGCCGGCAAAAAATGGGGATAGAGTAGGACAAACACGTCGAATACGAACGGCGGGGGAGAGCGGGCAGGGTGCCTGCGCAGGAGAGGTTGCCGTCCATGCTGGAGCTCAAAGGTATTTGCAAAAGGTACGTCACGCAGTCGTTTACGCAGGTGGCGCTCGATAACGTGAGCCTGTCTTTTCGCGATAACGAGTTCGTGGCCATTCTGGGACCTTCGGGGTCGGGTAAAACCACGATGCTCAACGTTATCGGTGGGCTTGATCATTTCGATTCCGGCGACCTGCTCATCGATGGCATTTCAACCAAGGACTTTCGCGATCGCGATTGGGATGCCTATCGCAACAACCGCATCGGCTTTGTGTTCCAGAGCTATAACCTCATTCCACATCAGACCATTTTGGAAAACGTGGAGCTGGCGCTCACGCTCACGGGCGTGGGGCATGCCGAGCGCCGCCAGCGTGCGCGCGAGGCGTTGGAGAAAGTCGGCCTGGGCGAGCACGTTAACAAGCGTCCGAGTCAGCTGTCGGGCGGGCAGATGCAGCGCGTGGCCATTGCCCGCGCCCTGATCAACGACCCCGAGATTGTGCTGGCAGACGAGCCGACCGGCGCCTTGGATTCAACGACATCCGTACAGGTCATGGACTTGCTTAAGGACGTGGCGCGCGACCGCCTGGTCATCATGGTCACGCATAATCCCGAGCTGGCGTACCAATATGCCACGCGCATCGTCAACCTGGCGGATGGCAAGATCACCGACGATTCCGATCCTTTCGATGTCGCTGACGTCACGCGCCGCGAGGCCAAGCCTACGCGCAAAACCTCGATGAGCTTTGTGACGGCGCTGGGGCTTTCTGCCCGAAACCTCATGACCAAGAAGGGCCGCACGGCCATGACGGCCTTTGCGGGCTCGATTGGCATTATCGGTATCGCGGCGATTCTGGCGCTGTCCAACGGCGTAAACGGCTACATCAAAAAGGTCGAGGAGGATACGCTCTCGAGCTACCCACTCACCATTTCCAAGCAGGATTACGACTTGTCGTCCATGATGGGCGGGCGGGGAACTGCGGATGATGGCTCGCCTGAAAACGTGGATTCGTCCGTCGACAGTGCCGGCGGCAAGGCTAAGGGAACCGATAAAATTCCCGTGGTTACGGCCGTAAAGGATATGTTTGCGAGCGTTAAGTCCAACGACATGACGAGCTTTAAGGCATGGCTCGATGCCGGTGGCGACGGCATCGACAAAGAGGTCAACGCCATTCAGTACGGCTACGGTGTATCGCCGGTTGTCTATCGTGCCGGCAAGGGCGATGAGAAGCCTGTCCGGCTGGTGCCCAACGCCATGACCGAGGCCATGAGCGGAGGCGCGAGCTCGGCGGCAACGGTGAGCATGGAATCCATGGGAACCTCGGTCTTTAACGAGATGATCGACGACCAGAGTCTGCTCGACAGCCAGTACGATGTCGTCGCCGGTCATTGGCCCACGTCTGCCAACGAAGCCGTGATGGTGCTTTCGAGTCGTGGCACGGTGGGCGACTATACGCTCTACAGCATCGGTGCGCTGGATATCGATGAGCTCAACGATCTGGTAAACAGTGCCATGACGGCCGACGGTAAGATCGAGACGCCCGAGACCGGCGCCGACTTTACCTACGATGATGCGTTGTCCACGACGTTTAAGGTGCTGTCGCCGGCCGATGCCTATCGCAAAAACGAAGAGACCGGCATGTGGACCGACATGTCTGACGACGCCGACTTTATGGCTGCCAAGGTTGCCGACGGTATTGACGTGCACATTGTGGGCGTGGTGCGACCTAACGAGACGGCCAATGCGAGTGCGTTGTCTCCGGGCATTGCCTATACGCATGCGCTGACTCGCCAGCTTATGGAGCGCGCCGCCGATTCGCAGATTGTGCAGGAGCAACTCGACCACCCCGAGACGGATGTCTTTACGGGCAAAACCTTCGACGAACTACAAGGCGAGGCCAAACAAGGAGTGGATCTGGGCAGCATGTTCAGTGTGGACGAGGCAGCACTTAAGAGCGCGTTCTCGTTTGATGCGTCTGCACTCTCGGGTGCGGCCGGCGGTATGGACCTTTCTGGTATCGACTTATCCGGGCTGGACATTGACCTCTCGGGCGTTGGAAGGGACATCGACTTCAGCGACATCATGGCAAAAGCACCGGCTCCAGATTTCTCGGACATCTTTGACGGTCTGGAGCTCACGCCCGAGCAAATGCAGCAGGTGGGAATACTTGCCAACCAACTGTTTGAGGGCTTTTTGCAGTCTGATCAGTTTAAGGCGCTGTCGCCCGAAGATCTTAAGGACGCGTCAAAGCTCGCTGCCGCATTCTCGACGTATCTTGAGAGGGATACGGCAGCCCAGCAAATCTTGGCCCAGCTCAAAGCGCTCGGCGGCGATGCCCTGGCCGAGCGCCTGCAACAGGCGATGACCGACTATGTCCAAAAGCAACTGGCTCCGTATCTGCAGCAGGCTATGGACCAGGTGATGAAGGCAATCAGCGATCAGATTGCGGCGACGGTGTCAACTCAGCTCAAGGCAGGCGCGGCAGGGCTTATGGACCAGATGGCGACGCAGATGTCTTCGAGTTTTGCTAACCTGGCGAGCGCCATGCGCGTGGATGCTAGCGCCTTTACTCGTGCCATCCATTTCAACATGGACGCCGAGGATCTGAGTTCGCTCATGATGAGCTATGCCAAGGCTTCGAAGCTCACCTACGACAACAATCTGACCACGTTGGGCTATGCGGATGAGGCAGACCCCATCTCGGTTAAGATTTTCCCGCGCGACTTTGAGGCCAAAGAGCGCGTGCTCGATCACATCGATGCGTACAACAAGCAGGTCAAAGCCGCTGGTCACGATGAACAGGCAATCTCGTACACCGACTACATGGGCATCATCATGGGTTCGGTGACCGACATTGTGAACACCATCAGCTTGGTGCTCATCGCATTCGTGAGTATCAGCCTGGTGGTGAGCTCCATCATGATCGGCATCATCACGTATGTCAGCGTGCTGGAGCGCAAAAAGGAGATTGGCATTCTGCGTGCGATTGGCGCGTCGAAGCGTAACGTGGCAAACGTGTTCAACGCCGAGACCTTTATCGAGGGCCTCATTGCCGGCGTCTTTGCTGTTGTCGTCGTGGTGGCCGTGAGCTTCCCGGTCAATGCTTGGGCGCTTGCGGCCAAACAGGTCCCCAACCTGATGAGCCTGCCCGTGCAGGATGCGCTGGTGCTCATTGCAATTTCGGTACTGCTGACGGTTGTCGCTGGCCTGCTGCCGGCCCGCAGCGCATCCAGGAAGGATCCCGTGGAGGCCCTGCGCTCTGAATAATGTGACAAGGGACGGTCCCTTTGTCACATTGAGCGGCTTGTGAATTCGAGGTCTAATACTTTTCCGAGAAGTGAACGAGTCAAAATGGACCCCCGAAGCGTCGACACTTTTGAGATGCAATTTCCAGCGGTTTTGATTGTTGAATCCTGCGGTTTTGGCGTCAGAGAATGTCGATGCTTCGGGGGTCCAAATACAGCCGTTCACTTCTCGGAAAAGTATTAGACCTCGAGATATAGACGATGTTTGCGAGCGGCAATTAGAGCGTAAGCCTTTAGTTCTTCTTTGCAGAGAGCATGAGCCTAATTTCCGGGTGGGTGTATTCGTCGAACTCTTCCTTGGGCTCGGTGTCAAAGGTGTAGTACGACTTGATAGATTCGTCCTCCGTCTTGATGCTGATTTCTTCATATAGGGATCCGGCTAAAAATGCCTGTTTAAATTCATCCGACAGGCTGCATGGCGTGAGGAGGTCCGGTGTGGCAACGGAAATGTCCAACCCGTTGAGCGGGGCGCAGAGCGTCGCGATATCCTGCTCGGCGCGGGCGAGGTTGTCTGCAGGGCTTGCCTCGGGGTCGATCTGACTGGTGTAATCGACGTCCGTGAGCATGCCATCTGCATCGAAAGAAAGGTAGACATAGGCTGCTTGAGCGCCGAGGTCATTATCGCGCAGATAGCCGATAATGCGGTAGCCGTAGTCGTGATACGACTCGTATGGGTCGTCTGCCGCGACGCGTTCGCACACGGGCTCCAAGGCATCTTGCGCGATGGCGAGCTGCTCGGCGGCTGCAGCCTTTCTTGCCTGAAGCTCGTTATTTCCCTGGACAAACTGCGGGATGTAGACGCCAAGCAGCACAATGACGGGCAACACCGCGAGAGCTATGATCTGCTTCTTGACGCTTGGAATCGTCATACCGTATGCGTTTGCCATGGCCTCGGCATTGCTCGAGGTCTCGGCCAGCACGTCTGCCGCCGTGGTGACTGCCCCCACGGCGCCGGCGACCTCGGCGGCACCGCCCAGGTTGCGCGCGAGATCGTTGTCGCTGTTCTTGAGCAGGCGGCCGGCAGCTTGCGTGGCAAGTACGCCGGCGACCTCCGCGGAACGGTCCTTGTTGGTCTGGGCTACCGCAAGCCTGCCCTGCAGCTCCTTCCACTGTTTGCCCTGCATCCCAAAGCGTGGTGCAAGGGCGCAATAGCAAAAGATGGCGAGCTCGATTACGGTGAGTGCGATGGCGGTATATATGCCCGCGGGTTGGAATTCCTTTTGGTGGAACGCGATATCGTTGATCATTTGGAGCGGCAACATCAACAGGCATGCTACGAACGACATGATGAGTGCGGTCGCTGCGATCTTGGGGTACATGCAGTACCGCTGGATGCGTTTCTTTTCTCGTTCGGTGAGCTGCTGCATGGGGGCCTCGACTCTCATCGTTTTTGGGCGATGCGCACACGCTCTTGAGTATAGATGAGTGGAGGGTGTCTGTTGTTCATACATAGCGGTCAACAGCGTGCTGTTGGTGATCGCTTGATCGTGGGCGCCATCTTTTAGAGCATGAAGCCGTTATCTAAGGAAAAGTGGCGAGCGAGGGAGCCGCTGTGAAGCGGCCCCATTTGCTGTTCGTGGACACCGTTCACCTTCATTGCACAGGGACGGCTGGAGGGCTGGTTGGCATCAAGTAACTGCCTCCGCCTTGTGGGTCGCCTCAAGGACAAGGCATAATGCATGTGACAAAGGGGCAGTCCCTTTGCCGCATTGATCTGAGAGTAGATGTTGATGATTCTATCGTTGGCCCCCATGGAGGGGATTACCGGGCATGTGTTCCGTCGCGTGCATGCGGAGTGCTTTGGCGCGCTCGATTGTTATTACACGCCGTTTTTGCCGCCGCCGCGGGTGGGAAACCGCTTTGGCGGCAAGGCGTTTAAGGAGATCGATCCTGCCAATAACCAGGGGCTCAACGTAGTGCCTCAGCTGATGTCCAAGAATGCGGACGAGTTTGTGTGGGCGGCACAGGTGCTCGCCGACATGGGCTACCGCGAGGTCAATCTCAACCTTGGCTGCCCCTCGGGGACGGTTGTTGCCAAGGGCAAAGGATCGGGCTTTTTGCGCAACTTGGATGAGCTTGAGGTGTTCTTGAGTGACGTGTGTGAGCGCTCTCCGCTGCCGGTATCGGTCAAGACCAGGTTGGGGTTGGAGAGCGACGACGAATACGAGCGCGTGCTCGATTTGTATTGCCGCATGCCGCTGGCAGAGCTGATCGTGCATCCGCGCGTGCAGAAGGACCGTTATGCGGGCTCGCCGCGCAAAGAGTTTTATGGCGAGACGCTGGAACGTGCGCCGTTTCCGGTGGCATACAACGGCGATATTTTTGATCTTGAGGACATGGATGCGCTGGTGGAGGCCTATCCCGGCACACGTCATGTAATGCTGGGGCGCGGCCTGCTCGCGAACCCCGCTCTGGCTCGCATGGTTAAGGGCGGCCCTGCTGCCACGACAGCCGAGCTGTGGCGTTTCCATGACACGCTGTTTGCTGCCTATGCAGAAGAGATTGGCGGTAACGCGGTCTTTCGTATGAAGGAGTGGTGGTTCTACGCCAAGTGCGCCTTCACCGACCCCACTACCGTTCACAAGCTCGTACGTAAGACCAAAAAGGTCGACGAATACCGCGCCGCCGTCGAGCGCGTCTTTCGCGAGCAGCCGCTTGCGCCCATAGCCCGCTTCCACGGCTAGCTAGTCATTGGGGACGTTCTTTAACGACTAGTCATTTAAGAACGTCCCCAATGACTACCTCTGCAAAAAACTGTACAGCAGCATCCAAAGATGTCGAAAAATGTCGACTTTGGATGCTGGTGTACATGTTTGGGTGTGGTGGGTAACTAGGCAATCATTGCATCAAGCGTGATGAGCTCCCTGAGTCGCTCCGTGCGTGTTTGCCCATGGCGCTTTGCTTTTGCGTCAAAGGCTTCAAGGACCGATTCACCCACACGTGCGGATAAAACAACGCTTGGCTCGTCAGAAATCGGCGGCCTTCCCAGCTTGATGGTGCGACCCTTCGGCCACTCATCTTTTTCGTAGGCTTCCGCGGTTTTCTCCAACTCTCCAGGGGCAAATCCCATCATCTTTTCGAGTTGCTTAGCGTCCATAGCGCCTCCTATTGATCGATCCCGATTTCCCTGAGCACCTTGCGCGTAGGAGGGACAAGGGCGTGGTAAATGATGTAGCCATCTCGATTGGGGCAATATCGAGCGATGAGCTCCATGAGACGGCTTCTTCCATCAAGTCCAACGAGAACGTAATCGATACCTCCGTTTTCAAGATCACGCCTGAACCATGCAAAAGCTGAGTTCCAGGCGCAGGTGATATCCGTCTCCGTCAGCCCGTGTTTGAGGGCGTGGGGGTGGATTGCGATGAGCTCCATAAGGGCCTCTCTTTTTGTATACAGTTTTGTAGACAAAAATGCAAGCAGTTAATAGGCTTAAGCGGCTTGTTTTGATTGGACTTCTCGATGTAAAGCCGACGCCGGAGGCTCCACTACTCCTTCGCTTTTTAGCTCGGTATGTGAACGCCCGTTGAACTCCCAGAGGGGAGCGTCTTCATAGATTATCGAGAGGAGCTTGGAGACTTCGGCTGTTTTCTTGCGTTCGTAAAACTCGGGCCGTACGACAATCAATAAGAAAGCTGCGTCTTCGGTAATTTGCTGTGCTGTCGGCATACCGTTGAGTCCAACGGAACGCAAAAGCTTTGTCATGATGAAATCGAACTCATCTTCTCTTGCATGGAGATCGGATGCCTTAATCTCAGGGTCTCTCAGGACGTACTGCTTGAGTCGTTCGACAGATCGGCTGCACTTTATATGCCCGCAGATGACTTCGTCATAGCTGAGCCTTTTGATTGGAAGACGTTCGTGACCGGCGAAGATGGCTGCCACTCTGATGCCAACGCGCCGTTCGCGCAACGCGCGCATTTCACCGGTGTATTCGCTGCGTCGTTCATATTTTCGATAGGAGTATCCGTAGTCATCGTAGTAATAAGGGGCTTCATCGACAGCGTCATCGAGCTCAGGCGCTATGAGATAGAGTTTTCCATCTCTGGATATGACGCAGGGATTGTCGATTTGCCCCGATTCGTTCCTGATTTGCCAAAACGCTCTCCCCTCTCTTCCCGTTTCTGGGTACACTCAATAAGTTCATCGAGCGAAATGATTCCACAGACATCTGTGTAGGCGCGGGCGAAGCGCCGTACTTCTTGATTTGATTCAAGCGCACGGCGCTCCCAAGCATCCAAAACGTCCTGCGGACTTCGATAGCGGGCATGACGATCGATGCGCGATGCGCTCCAACGGTTATCAGCGGCAACGTTCATCAGATCCAAGCGCAGATCTTTGTCGGCGATGCGAGCGAGCGACTGATAGTGTTCTAGATCAAGCTCCGGTCGAAAACTCATGTCTTCCGGAACAGTTCGTGCGAGCTTTATGCAACGCTTGAGATAGGTCGGGCCCAGGCTTGGGCTAAAGTGCTGCTTGAGGTGGCAAGCGATGGGCGAGAGTAGGCCATTTAGATTGGAAATGGGGTATCCGGCAATCTCTTGCTCGAGACGGCGCCCGATGAGCAGAGCCCCTTCCGAAGAGGCCTCATGGTCGGTGCCTTTCTGGCCGAGGTGTTTGGCCTCGACAATCCTGCTGATATCCGAGCAGGTGTTTGAAATAATGTCGGGTGAAAGGGTTGGAATCTTTTTTGCCATAGCGATGCACTCCTGTGTGACTCACGGATAACGGAAACGTTTGGTTGTGAGCGCCGTTCTTTGATGGCGACGGCGAACAGGAGCGCAGCCTGTCTGAGATGGGCGAGTGCGGTAACCACCGATCTTACTTACCGAGCTCGCTCCAGCGTGTCATTGGGGACCTCCGCAGGAGCTCTCGACCAGTCTCATGCCTTGGGATGAGTATAACACAGAGAGCAAACATATGTTCTATATATTTGAGAAACTGAATCCCTATCTACTCATTTAAGTGCGTCCCCAATGAGTACGTCCCCAATGAGTACGTCCCAGAGACGTCAGACGGCCTCAAACAACCATAATCCAAAGGCCATCTCAAACAACTAGTCATTTAAGAACGTCCCCAATGACTACCTCTGCAAAAAACTGTACACCAGCATCCAAAGATGTCGAAAAATGTCGACTTTGGATGTTGATGTACATGTTTGGGTCGGTGGGGCTCCTTGGATGGACAGAGTGCGCGTGCTAGAGCAGGTTCTTCTGGACCCACGCGATGATGTCGCTCGACTCGTAGAGTGGCTTGCCG
>OHZY01000602.1_pt1 | contig 11788 bp, 9 predicted proteins | sample 1580621 | NCBI WGS metagenome assembly OHZY01 (sample SAMEA3882535, study PRJEB24775) | human gut metagenome | biome: human-associated habitat; feature: intestine environment; material: feces | place: Netherlands | collected 2009/2010 | reverse complement strand
GTACAAAATCGGAAAAATGAATGAAAAGACTTTTCGGCCTGAAAATCTGAAAAAGAAAGAGATTTTCAGAAAATGGGCCGTTTTTCCTCACTTTCTGTGCCGTCTGCACAGAAACCGGACCAAAAATGTGGGCAATGCGCCCCTTGCGGAGCCTGCGTTTTTTTCTTATACTTTTAATAGGAAGGTAAAAGAACAGCAGCGGCACCGGCTTTGCCCGGGGGCCGGGTTAGGAGAAGGAGAATGTCTACAAATTTTTGGGAGCTGCTGCAGCAGCATCAGGGCGACCTGACAAAATCCGGCCGCACGGTGGCCGAATATCTGGTGCAGCACGCTGCGGAGGCACAGTATCTGTCCATATCATCGCTGGCCAGAGAGTGTCAGGTGGCCGAGGCCACGGTGTTCAGGTTCTGCCGGGCGCTGGGCTTTGAGGGCTACCACGAAATGCGCATTGCGCTGGCACAGGCCAATGCCACCGGTGCGCTGGTCAACCAGCATGAGCCGGAGCCGGGCGCTACCACCGCCAGCCTGTGTGAGCACGCCAGCGGCCTGTTTCTCACTGCCATCAACGGCACCCAGAATTCTCTTTCGCCCGAAGCCGTGGAGCAGGCTGTGGACCTGATGCGTGCGGCGCGGCAGGTGTTCTGCCTGGGTCAGGGCGGCAGTATGCTGCTGGCCAACGATATCTGCGCCCGCTTTTCCAGCCTGTCCAATAAGTTCCGCACCGCAGGGGACAGTCATCTTCAGATCCTGGCTGCCAGCCTGATGGGCCCGGAGGATGTGGTGCTCTTTATCTCCTATTCCGGCGCGACCCGCGATATGCTGGAAACGCTGCGCACGGCCAAGGCATCCGGCGCAAAGATCATTCTGCTCACCCATTATGAGGATTCGCCCGGTGCAGCCATGGCAGATGTGGTGCTGCGGTGCGGCGCGCAGGAGAGCCCACTGGATTCCGGCAGCATCCCCATCAAGGTGGCGGTGCTTTATGTGGGCGAGGTGCTTCTGCTCCGCTATATGCTGGATGACCCCGAGCATACCAACGAAGCCCAGGACCGCACCAGCGAGGCGGTGGCCATCAAGTTGATCTGAACAGTAAAACAGGCGGCATCCAACTTTGGTTGGTGCCGCCTGTCTTTTCGTTATAAGAGCGCTATAGTTTCATCCGGGAGCTGCTTCTGGTAGTAGGTCACCTTCCACCGGATATTTTTCGGTTCCACCGGCGCAAAGTGGAGCGAGGAACAGGCGGTGCGGGTATCACCCTGCTGCTTTCCGCTCACAAAGATCGCCGTTGGGCCGTCTGCCCCGCCGATGATGCCAATGGCTCCATCTTCCGTGGGTGCGTCGCTTTTCCGGATGGGCTTATCACTGGAGGCGCAGTCGTTCACCTGCACCCAGCCGGTGGTCACGGCGGGGGTCAGGGTGTAAGTCATTTCCACAAATTCCCGGGGCCATTCCATGGGCGGCCCCATGTGGGGGAGGTCACTCTCTGGCAGCCGGGCCGGTTTCAGGTCTTTGACCGTCAGCACGCAGGGCACACCGGTGACGGGGTGGGCAAACTCCACGACCTTTCCGGGCGCTGCCATGAACTGCACCGCTTCGGCAGGCTGTTCCCGCTGGGTGAGGGTCAGTGTCAGGCTGGTGATGTGGGCCGGCCTGCGCTTTGTCGCCCAGGGAAAGCTCCACTGCCGGAGATCCCAGCCTTGTTCCGGGTCAAGCCCGTAGTGCTTCACGATGTCCCGCGCGGCCTGTTCACCGCTGCAAACGATCTCCTCTTCGGAGCGGAGGGGGTTATAATATTCCCCGGCACCGCGGCTGTACTCCACGGTTTTGCCGTTGATGGCTACACTTGGCAGATAGTCAAAAGAACCAAACGGGTCCTCGGCTTCGGCCAGTTCGACAACTTCCGGCGGGCATTCGTCAATATCCATCCCTTCATAAGCGGCCAACTTCTGGTAATGCGCTTCGATCGCTTCACGCTCCACCTGGCGGCAGATGTCTACAACCAGCCCTTTTCCACAAAGGTAAATCGCCGGGATGATGAAATGCTGCCCGCCCCACACCGAGTGTGCCCCGCAGGACACTTCCTGCCCGGGGCGGCCCCGATGCGGGCGGTGACAGCCCGGATTGTCCTCAAAATAAACCTTCCACTCCATCTGCGTTCCACCTTTCTGCTCAATTTTTCTCTATTGTAGCGCAGAGGGATTTTTCCGTCAACCGACGCTTTTTCGCTAGGTGCCGCTCATATATCGCCGCCTGTCCGAATAGACTGTTTCCGAGAAGTAGACGCAGAAGGTGCGGCCTTGCCGCCCGGTGCGGACGGGAGAGAGGAGAGAGAAATTTGGAAAAACAGGAGTGTTTGGAAGCTACTGTCTGCCGGGAGATCGGGGCACGCACCGGCGGGGAGATCCTGATTGGCGTGGTGGGGCCGGTGCGCACCGGCAAGAGCACCCTCATTAAGCAGTTTATGGAGCAGCTGGTGCTGCCCGCCATCGGCCCGGCGGACGCAAAGCTCCGGGCCCGGGATGAGCTGCCGCAGTCGGCGGCAGGACGAACGATCATGACCACAGAGCCGAAGTTCATCCCGGAGCAGGCCGTGCCGCTCCAACTGGAGGGCGGCGGGGAATGCCGTATCCGGCTCATCGACTGTGTGGGCTATATGGTGGAGGGAGCCATGGGCCACGAGGAGGACGAGAAGCCCCGCATGGTCAAAAGCCCCTGGTTCGAGGAAGAGATCCCCTTTGACCTTGCCGCTGAGACCGGCACCCGCAAGGTCATCCGGGATCACTCCACCATCGGCATCGTGGTCACCACCGATGGCTCCATCAGCGAGATCCCCCGGGAAAACTACCTGCCTGCCGAAAAGCGGGTGGTGGAAGAGCTGGAAGCGCTGGGCAAGCCCTTTGTCATCCTGCTCAACAGCACCCGTCCGGATGCTCCGGAGACAAAGGCTCTGGCTGCAGAGCTGGAACAGGCCTACGGACGCACGGTCCTGCCGGTGAGCTGTCTGGATCTGCAGAAAGATGACCTGCTGTCCATCCTGCAGCGTGTCCTCTACGAATTTCCGGTGCGGGAGCTGGATTTTGCCATTCCCCGCTGGGTGACGATGCTGGAAAAGGGCCACTGGCTCCAGAACGAGATCTACACAGCGGCGCTCCAGTTTTCAGAGAAGATCAGCCGGATGAAGGATGTTCCGGCCCAGAACAGTGCCGGAGCGCTGGCCGGGGATTCGGTGCAGGAGTCCGCCCTGAGCGGCATGAACCTTTCCGACGGCGTGGTGCGGGTGACCGTTCTGCTGAAGCCAGAGGTGTTCTACCGCGTCCTCAGTGAGCAGACGGGGCTGGAAATTGGCGACGAAGCGGGCCTGATGCCCTGCATCATTGAGCTTTCCCGGGCAAAGCGGGAGTACGAGAAGATCCGCAGTGCACTGGAACAGGTGGAAGCCACCGGCTACGGCATCGTGATGCCAAGCATTGAGGAGCTCTCGCTGGAGGAACCGGAGATCGTCCGGCAGGGCGGGCGGTACGGTGTCCGGCTGGAAGCCAGCGCACCCTCCATCCATATGATGAAAGCCGTCATCCACACCGAGATCAGCCCCATTGTGGGCACCGAGAAGCAGAGCGAGGATCTGGTTCAGAGCCTGCTGGGCGATTTTGAGGCAGACCCGGAGAGGCTGTGGGAATCGAACATCTTTGGCAAGAGCCTGCATGAACTGGTGAATGAGGGATTGCAGAACAAGCTCCTCCACATGCCGCAGGAAGCCCGCACCCGCCTGCAGGAAACGCTGGAACAGGTCATCAACGATGGCTGCACCGGATTGATCTGTATTCTGCTGTAACAGCTAAAAACCACTCGGTCGCAGCGTTTCCGTCTGTGACCGGGTGGCTTTCTGTTTATGCCAAGGGCTCCCCTATTAGGGGAGCTGGCGCGCGTCAGCGCGACTGAGAGGTTTGATCCGTTTCAAACAGCCTTCAAAACTGCTCAATGTATCATGGAATCGAATCCCCTGTGCGGCCAGCTTTGAGCTGTCCATCACAAGGTTGCGGGAGAAATCAGTAGGCTCGATCTGCACCTGTACGCCCAGCGCTTCGGCAAACTGCCGGGCCGTTGTGACCATGTCGGCATCGTTCCCGCTGCCAAAATTGTATATGCCGCCGGGCAGCTGCAAGGCGGGGAAGAGATGTTCCACCACTTCCCGCACCCAGCTGACACCCCGGTGGTCGTGTGGCGAAAAGCGAACGGGAGTACCGTTTTGTGCGGCCTGCAGCAGGTTCAGCGGCAGATTGCCCCGGAGGGGCAGGCCATCACCGGGCAGATCGTACATCCACGGGGCCCGCAGAAGCACCGCCTCCGGGCAGAGCGCAAGGACCCGCTCCTCGGCCTCCAGCTTGTGCTGACCATAGGTGTTGGCGGGGGAGAGCGGCAGCGTTTCGGGCAGGGGGCCGGGCTGGGTCACACCTGCGTACACCTGATCCGAGCTGAATGAGATCAGCTTGGCCCCGGTGTTCCGTGCAGCTTTTGCCATCCAGATGGGCAGTTCAACGTTGGCACGCTGGGATTCCTCCGGGTGCTGCTGGCAGTAGCCGGTATCGGACAATGCCGCCAGATGCAGGATGACATCCGGCGGCACGGTTTCCACAAAACGGCGAATGGCGGATTCATCGGCAGCAGCCAGAGATCCACGCGGGAAGGTGAAAAGCTCTGCATGGCCCTGCCACTGGTGCAGTACCCGGGAACCCACAAAGCCGGAGGATCCGGAAATTAAGATTTTCATGCTCAGTGCACCAAAAACAGTTCCAGCACAAGCACCACGGCACAGCAGGAGACAGACACCTGAAACAGACTGGCTCCGAACCATGCGGCGGCGATGCCCACTACCAGCGCGGCTGCACCGGCAATGGGGCTCTGGGTGGCGTTGATGATGGCTGGGAAGGTCATCACGGCCAGCGTCACATAGGGCACATAGTAGAGGAAGGACTGGATAAACTGGTTTTTGATGGGTTTGCGGATAAGGGTCAGCGGCAGCACACGGATGGCGTAAGAAACGGCGGCCATCACGGCGATATAGACCCAATTATTGTAGGTCATGCCTGCACCTCCTCAGTTCCGGCAGCTTCCGGTGCTTCGGGTGTAACAGGGAACAGAATGGCTGCCCCGCAGGAGATCAGCACCGTCAGCAGGATGGTGCGGGTGCCGTCCGAAAGGGAAGCGATGCCGGGCAGGCAGCCGCAGGCGAAGCTCAGGGCAAAGCTTAACATCACCAGCACGGCAACGACCCTGTTCTTCCGAGCGGGGGGAATGATGATGGCCAGGAACATGCCATACAGGGCCACACTTAGGGCGCTGACCACACGCACGGGCAGCAGGTTGCCCGCAATGATGCCCAGCGCTGTGCCCATGGCCCAGGCGGGGGCCGCCAGTGCTATGGCACCGTAGGTGTAGAACGGGTTCAGATAGCCGGGCCGTGCGATCGTGATGCCAAACAGCTCGTCGGTGACATCGTAGCCGATGATGAGCCGGTGGAAGAACGGCGTGCCGGGGGCAAATTTCTGGGCCAGAGCGCAGCTCATCAGCAGGTAGCGCGCGTTGGCGATCAGGGTGATGATGGCAACTTCCAGATAGGTGGCACCGGCAGCGATCAGCGAAAAGGCTGCATACTCACCGGCAGAAGCATTGTTGAACAGGCTTGCAAAAAAACCCTGAATGGGGGTCAGCCCCGCATTGCGGGCTGCAATGCCCAATGAGAACGAGACGGCAAAATAGCCCAGCGCAATGGGCACACCATCCCGCATCCCTTCGCAGAATACCTTGCGGCTGAATGCGTAGGGCTTTTGAGTGGTTTCCATGAGTGGTTACTCCTTTCCTACTTCAAGACACAAAAATAAGTATAGCACATCCGGTAGGAATTGACAAAAGAAAAAGGCTCAGGTTTTGATCAAAAACCTGAGCCTTTTTCAAAGAAGGGAGCGTGGCTTAATCCACAACATCCTCAAACTGGCTGTTGTACAGGTCGGCGTAGAAGCCGCCTTGGGCGAGCAGCTCGTCGTGCGTGCCCTTCTCGACGATGTCGCCGTCGCGAATTACCAAGATCACGTCGGCGTTGCGGATCGTGGACAGGCGGTGCGCGATGACAAAGCTGGTACGGCCCTGCATCAGCGCATCCATGGCACGCTGAATAAGCTCCTCGGTGCGGGTGTCGACGTTGGAGGTCGCCTCGTCTAGAATCAGCGCCGGGCGGTCGGCCAAAATGGCACGAGCGATGGTCACGAGCTGGCGCTGACCCTGCGAGAGGTTTGCGCCGTTGTTGGCGAGCTCCGTCGCGTAGCCCTGCGGAAGGCGCGTAATGAAATCGTCCGCGCCGGCGAGCTTTGCCGCTGCGATGCACTCCTCGTCGGTCGCATCCAGGTTGCCGTAGCGGATGTTATCCATCACGGTGCCGGTGAACAGGTTCACGTCCTGTAGCACGACGCCCAGCGAGCGGCGCAGATCGGCCTTGCGGATCTTGTTGACGTTGATGCCGTCGTAGCGGATCTTGCCGTCGGCGATGTCGTAGAAGCGGTTGATGAGGTTGGTGATGGTCGTCTTACCGGCACCGGTGGCGCCGACAAACGCGACCTTCTGGCCCGGCTTGGCAAACACGGACACGCCGTGCAACACCTCGTGGTCGGGCGTGTAGCCAAAGTCGACGTTGTCCATGACCAGGTCGCCGCGCAGCGGCACGTACTCGATCTCGCCGGTTGCGTGGTGCGGATGTTTCCACGCCCACATGCCGGTGTGGTGGTCGGCCTCCTCGAGCTGCCAGGTGTCGGGGTTCACCTGAGCGTTGACGAGCGTCACATAGCCTTCGTCGGCTTCGGGCTTCTCGTCGATGAGCTCAAAGATACGGTCGGCGCCGGCGAGGCCCATGACCACGGCGTTGATCTGCTGCGAGATCTGGCCGATCTGTCCGCAGAACTGCTTGGTCATGTTGAGGAACGGCACCACGACGGCGATGGACAGTGCCATGCCCGAGATGCTCAGGTTGGGCATGCCCAGCGCCAGGAAAATGCCGCCTGCCAGTGCGACCAGCACGTAGAGCAGGTTTCCCAGGTTCATAAGGATGGGCATGAGGATGTTGGCGTACATGTTGGCCTTCTGCGAGACCTCGAAGAGCTTTTCGTTGCGCTCGTCAAAATCGGCCTCGGCGGCAGACTCGTGGCAGAATGCCTTGACGACCTTCTGGCCGTTCATGACTTCCTCGATATGGCCCTCGACAACGCCGAGCTCGGTCTGCTGCGCAATAAAGAAGCGCGCGGAGTTGGAGCCGAGCAGCTTGGTCATAAAGGTCATAAAGGCGACGCCTGCCACAATGACCAGGCACATCCAAACGCTGTAGTACAGCATGATAAAGAACACCGTGACGATGACGATGGTCGTCATGAGCAGGTTGGGCAGCGACTGGCTGATCATCTGGCGCAGCGTGTCGATGTCGTTGGTGTAGTGGCTCATGATGTCGCCGCGCTGATGCGTGTCGAAGTAGCGAATCGGCAGGTCCTGCATGCGGTTGAACATCTTCTCGCGCAGCTTCTCGAGCGAGCCCTGCGTGACGATGGCCATGGCGCGGTTCCAGAACAGCGAGGACAGGATGCCGACGCCGTAGATGCAGGCGAGGGTGGTCACGAGCTGTGCGATCTTGGGCTGTGCAGCTTCCCAATCGCCCGACTGCCACGATTCGCTAATAATCTGCAGGGCGCTCTGAAGGAAGGTCGCGCCGATGGAGTTGATGATGGCGCAGAGCACCACGCCGACGACGACGAGGGGCAAAAGCACGGGGTAGAAGCCAAAGAGCGTCTTGATGAGGCGCGACATGGTGCCACCCTTGCGGTTGAGCGCGCGCTCGGCGGTCGTTGCCTTACTCATGTGCCTCGCCTCCTTCCTGGGTCTGAGCTTGTGTTGCGGATGCCTCGGTGTCGGCTTCGACGGCCTCTTCGCCCTCGGCAGACATCTTGTTCTGCGAGGTAAAGGTCTCGCGGTAGATCTCGCTCGTCTTAAGCAACTCATCATGGTTGCCGATCTGCGCGATACGGCCGCCCTCCATGACGATGATGCGGTCTGCATCCTGTACGGAGCTGATGCGCTGGGCGATGATGAGCTTGGTCGTGTTGGGCAGATAGCTTGCCAGCCCTGCGCGAATCTTGGCGTCGGTCTTGGTGTCGACGGCGCTCGTGGAGTCGTCCAGGATCAAGATCTTGGGGCGACGCAGCAGGGCACGCGCAATGCACAGGCGCTGCTTCTGGCCGCCGGAAACATTGGAGCCGCCCTGTTCGATCCAGGTGTCATAGCCCTTGGGGAAGCCGTCGACAAACTCGTCGGCGCAGGCCAGGTGCGCGGCCTCGCGGACCTCTTCGTCGGTGGCGTTCGAGTCGCCCCAACGCAGGTTCTCGGCAATCGTGCCGCTAAACAGCACGTTTTTCTGCAATACCATGGCCACTTGGTGGCGCAGGGCGTCCAAGTTGTAGTCGCGTACGTCTATGCCGCCCACGCGCACGGTACCTTCGGTGGCGTCGTACAGACGGGCGATGAGGTTTACGAGCGTGGACTTGGCCGAGCCGGTGCCGCCGATGATGCCGATGGTCTCGCCGGACTTGATGTCGAGGTCAATGTCCTCGAGGGCCTTCTCGCCATCCTTTTTATAGGCAAAGCTGACGTGGTCGAACTTGACGGAGCCGTCTCTGACCTCCATAACGGGATCCTCACCGTTCGTCAGGTCGGACTGCTCGTCCAGCACCTCGGCCACGCGCTTGGCGGAGGCTGCAGACATCGTGATCATGACGAACACCGTGGACAGCATCATCAGGCTCATAAGGATGTTCATGCAGTAGCTCAGCATGCTCATCAGGTCGCCGGTGGTGAAGGTCGTTGCGCCGGAGCTGACGATGAGCTGGGCACCGATCCAGGAGATGAGCAGGATGCAGCTGTAGACGGTCAGCTGCATGAGCGGGGCGTTCCAGGCCAGGATCAGCTCGGCACGCATCAGCAGATTGCGCACATTCTCGCTGGCCTTGCGGAACTTCTCGCCCTCAAACTTCTCGCGCACATAGGCCTTGACAACGCGGATGGCGGAGACATTCTCCTGCACGCTCTCGTTCAGGTCGTCGTACTTGCGGAATGCCTCGCCGAAGTACTTGGTGGCGCGGCTCATAATAAAGGCGAGCGCGCAGCCCAGCAGGATGACGGCGATCAAATAGATGTTTGCCAGCCGACGGTTGATCGTGTAGGACATGATCAGCGCCACGATCATGCTGGCGGGCGCACGCACCGACATGCGCAGCATCATCTGGTAGGCGTTCTGGATGTTGGTGACGTCGGTGGTCATGCGGGTGACCAGGCCCGCGGTGGAGTACTTGTCAATGTTGGCAAAGCTGAAGGTCTGAATGTTGCGGAACATGCCGCGGCGCAGGTTGCGGGCAAAGCCCGCGGCCGCGTGGGAGCCGGCCACCGCGCCCAGAATGCCGAACAGCAGGCCGAACAGCGCCGCGACGACCATCTGTGCGCCGACGGTGTAGATGACCTGCATATTGCCCGGCGTGACGCCGTTGTCAATGATGGAGGCCATCAGCTTCGGGATGATCATTTCCATGATGACCTCCGCGATCATAAAGATCGGCGTCAGCACGGAGACCAGGCGGAAGCCCTTGGTTTCACGTCCGAGTGTTTTTAACAATTGGTATTTCCCCTCTCTTGGTTGGTATTTTCCTCTTGCAGGATGTGCTGTGCGTTGCGCAGGGTCTGCTCCAGCACAGCGCGGGCCGCGGCGGCCTGCTGCGGGTCAATGCCGCTTTGCAGGTCATCCTCAAACCGCGCAATGCTTGCCTCGATCTGCTTGTGACAGGCGCGGCCCTTCTCTGTGGCGATAAGGCGCTTTAAGCGGGCGTCTTTCGCCACGGCGCTGCGGGTGATGAAGCCATCCTGCTCCATGCCCTGCAGCATGGCGGTGACGCTGGAGCGGCGAATGTTGAACCACTGCTCAATGTCGCGCTGGTAGACGTCGCGGCCCTGGCGCTCGGCACGGACGATGTCGCCCAGCACCATGCCGCGCACGCCCGACAGCTCCGAGCTGACCTCGGCGTTGATGCGGGCATCCAGCGCACGGCGGATGAGCCGTGAGGTCTGGTTCAGCAGTGCGCCGAAGTGGACATCCGCGCAGCAGCCGCAGTCATCATGCGATGATTCGTGCATTCCTTCCCTCCTTTACGATTTTTCGGTCCAAGAAGTTAGATTTCAAATTGTTCGTTGTCTAACTGTTCGTTTGCGTACTTTACCAGTATAACACCGGATCGGGGAATGTCAAGAGGGACGGCGCAGAGTTTTTTGTATAGTGCAGCGGCAAACGGGCAGAGCCCCGTCACCCTGCGCTTTCCCGATTCAACGTAGGGGCGGATTCCATATCCGCCCGTGCCCGGCTGTCTTTATTCGCCGCTTTCCCTCTCCACCCCCAGATACGGAAGCACCTTTCCCAGTACCTCGGCGCACACCGGCCCGGAGAGCGCGCCGCCGCTCGTCGTCCAGCTGTGGGGCTCATCCAGACAGACCAGCACAGCGACCTTGGGGTCGTCGATGGGCGCAACGGAGACAAAGCTCGCAATGCGCGCGCCCTCGTTGGCGCTGTCCAGCTTCTGGCTCGTGCCGCTCTTGCCGCCGATGCGGTAGCCCGCCAGCGCGGCCTGCTTTCCCGTGCCGCCTGTAACGACACCCTCCATCAGGCGGCACATCGTGGCGGAGGTCTCCGCGCTGATGACGCGGCGCTTCACCGTCGGCTGCACTTCCTTCACAACAGTGCCGTCAGGCGCCGTGATTTTCGCCACAACGTAGGGCTGCATCAGTTCGCCGCCGTTTACCACCGCACAGACCGCCGTGAGCATCTGCAGGTAGCTGACCTTGCTGCTCTGCCCGAACGAGCAGCTCGCCAGCTCCACCGGGCCCATCCGGTCCGCCGTGTAGTATTCGCTGCGCCTGACCTCGCCCGGCAGGTCGATGCCCGTGGCCTCCCGCAGGCCGAAGGCCGCAAAGTAATCGCAGAAGCGTTCTTTTCCAAGCCGCGCACCGATCTGGATAAAGCAGGGGTTGCAGCTGACAGCCAGCCCCCGGGCGAAGGTCTCGGTGCCGTGGATATGCCCGTTTGCACAGCGGAACCGCGTGCCTGCGACGGTTATTTTACCCGCGCAGGTGAAATAGTCCGTGGCCTTACACGCCCCGGAGTCCAGCGCCGCCGACGCCGTGATGAGCTTGAACACGCTGCCCGGCTCATACAGGTCACTGATGGCCTTGTTGCGCCACTGTGCCTGCTGGGCCTTTTGCAGCGCGGCGCTGCGCTCCTCGCCGGTCAGGGCATTCACAGCGTCACGGACTTCCTTATTTATAAGGGTCCGCGGCGCGTTCGGGTCGTAGTCGGGCTGGCAGGACATTGCCAGCACGGCCCCGGTGTGGACGTCCATCACGATGCCGACGCCGCGCTCGGCCACATGATGCTCCGTCACAGCGGCGGACAGTGCGCTTTCGAGCCAGTGCTGAATGTTCGCGTCGATGGTCAGCGTCAGCGTGCTGCCGGGCACGGCATCCACCAGCGTCTGGTAGTGCGTCGGCATATCGTAGCCCCAGGCGTTCTTGGCGGTCAGGATGCGCCCGTTCTGCCCGGTCAATTCGTCGTTGTAGCGCAGTTCCAGCCCCCACAGGCCCGCGTTGTCCACGTCGGTAAAGCCTAAAATGCCGCCCATAAAATCCCCCTGCGGGTAGACGCGGCGGGTATCCTGCCGAA
>OHZY01000601.1_pt1 | contig 11813 bp, 10 predicted proteins | sample 1580621 | NCBI WGS metagenome assembly OHZY01 (sample SAMEA3882535, study PRJEB24775) | human gut metagenome | biome: human-associated habitat; feature: intestine environment; material: feces | place: Netherlands | collected 2009/2010 | reverse complement strand
TGTTCTTCAAATGCCTGTATTCCGTTCTTCTGAAAAATCTTTTCAGATTCGGCTGAAAAGAGTACTGCATCTCCATCAAATGCAATGCGGATCTGATTAATCTTTTGCTTTGGATCAGCATGCGCATCACCTGTAAGAATACGGCCTGCTGCAATCCCATCATTGATTGCAGACTGAACATCGTCTGAATTCGCTGACAAAAATAAATCTGTCTTAAAGGCTTTTAAATAGGGAGCAATTTCCGCTCCACTTGTCAAAGTCGCTCTTGTAATATCCAAGCCATAATACTGTATAGAATTAAAGATACGAAGACATGTGTTTGCATTGTTCCGTGACATAATGATCACTTCCACCAATCTTCCCAGTTCTGTGTTGTTCAATTCCAAGAATGCTTTGATCAATTGGAACGCAGCACCTTTCTGAAGGATCTCATTCTCATGTGCTACCTGGTAAGCCTCATATGCTTCAACGCCTTGTTCTTCGAATATTTTATTCTCCTGTTCAAGATTAAATAAAGCTCTTGAACTAATCCCTATTACAAGAGGTTTTGATAAATCATATGGCATATTTTATCGTCTCCGATCAAAAAAAGAATCACGTATCAATCACATCTTTCTTACATTATACGTTTCCATACTATGAGATACAAGTAAGAATATATAAGAAAAGATTATTTTTTGAATTCCACTGCGTGTTTTCTCTTCCACAGTGGAAATAAGTTACGCTGACATACGTAATTCTTTCGTTCATCTATTGCAATCGCATGAAAGAATGTCTTCCACAGATCCGTATACTCATCTTCGTACTCTTCTGTCTTTCTCAATGTCTGAAATTCTTCATCTGTCAGATATCGGAGATAGTTCTCACCATCTTTCGGATGAACACAAGCTGTTTTGCGATTATCATCTATGATCATCCACTGTTCTGAAGGCATGCGGTCTGCAAAATGTCTGCCAACCAACATAATGACATCACTTTTTGGCTCCAGATGGCTGACATAGACGTTACTTGAATTCAACCGCTCAAATCGTGCGAACTCTCTGAAATGATGGCTTTCGTTAGACACTTTACGACGCAATTCTAATATCCGCATCACACGTGGATTCGCATATTGCTGTAGTACACTCTCTCCAATTTTGAATCCGACACGAAGGAAATTATAAATTGCCTGCAGTGCATCTTCCTCGACAGATAAAGTCACCAAATAGATATTCAGATATGCTTCATCCGAAATATCTCTCCGAATCGAGCGAATTACTTTTTCTGCTTTGGAAAGATCTTGGTCTACATGAATATATTCATCAAATATCGTTTGCTGAAATACAGGTTCTTTTTTTAATTGTATCTGGTCATGACCAATCAGTAAAGCTTCAGACCATGCATCATAGATGCAGGTCATGATATCTTCCAGACGGTCTTTACAAGTAAATATCTTCATCAGCATACTCCAAAATCTGTCAATGTCATCTGGGTAAATGATTCATTCGCATGTTGTGTGTTCCATAGATCTTTCTTGTCTACACTTATTAGTTGTCGCGTAATATAAGATGCCTCAATAGGAGTATGGTACATCTGTTTTCCACCACACGTGATGAAATAATGCGCACGCTTTAATACTACTCCCATCTTCTTCAGGCTTGCATAATCAATTCTGCCATAACGTCTTGCATAAGTGATACGACTTGCTGATTTCGGTCCGATTCCCGGAACACGAAGCAGTGTTGCATAACTCGCTTTCTCTACTTCTACTGGGAACTGCTCCAAATGGCGTAATGCCCAATCACACTTTGGATCAATCATTTCATTAAAATTCGGCTGTTCTGAGGATAATAGTTCTCCTGCCTGAAATCCATAGAACCGCAATAGCCAATCAGCCTGATACAGTCTGTGTTCACGTAAAAGCGGTGGTGGCGTTCCTATCTCCGGCAACACATTATCTTCGTTCAATGGAATGTATGCTGAATAGAAGACACGCTTCAGATCAAAGCCTTGATACAATGCCTGTGTCGTCTGCAATAATGTATAATCACTCTCGCCGGTCGCACCAATGATCATCTGCGTGCTTTGTCCTGCCGGAGCAAAACTACGCTTCAATCGGGACATATCACGAGGTGCCAACTGGTTCGCATTCTCCCAGGTAAGTGCATGATCCAGTGACGTGTATTTTTTATAAGATTCTAATCGATTCATCTGAGAATTCTGAGAAATGGCTTTATCCTTCTTCTGAACATTCAAGCACTCAGAAAAATGTTTTTTCGAAGCATCAGAAAAAATACCTGCATTCAAAAACTTATTCCCGCCACTTCGCTCCATATAAGCTGACTTTCCGATTGCCATTCTGTGAGATGCAATCGTACTCTGCACCTTACCCATAGGATTCAGAATGTTCTGCATGGTCTTGTTTGGAGCCAGTGTATGCAATCCTTCTTCCGTGGGCAATTCAAGGTTGACACTGATACGATCCGCAAGATATCCTGCTGCCGCAAGTAGCTCGTCGGATGCTCCCGGAATCGTCTTAATATGAATATAACCGTTAAAATGGTATTTTGTTCGAAGCAGCAATAATGTCTCGCACATCTTCTCCATCGTATACGTCGGATTCCTTAAGATTCCGGAACTCAAAAACAGACCCTCAATATAATTACGCTTATAAAACTCTACTGTTAAGTCACAGATTTCTTCCGGAGTAAAAGTAGCCCGCTTTACGTCATTGCTTCTGCGATTGATACAATACTTGCAATCATAAGCACAATGGTTCGTCATCAAAATCTTAAGCAGCGAAATACATCTTCCGTCTGCTGCAAAGCTATGACAAATGCCGCATGCCTCTGCATTGCCGAGCTCTCCTTTCTTTCCCCGCCGGCTGGATCCACTTGAAGTACATGCAACGTCATATTTTGCTGCGTCAGCAAGAATCTGCAGCTTTTCCTGTGTTGTATAATTACTATTTCTAATTTCTGTATTCATATTTCCATTATACAAACAGTTGTTCGATAATGCAAGTATTATTTCGAACAGACGTTCTTTTATAGCTGCTCAATATGTTTTGAGCACTCTTAAATTACCTGAAAAATTAAGATTTTTTCTCTATTATCCTCACCCGGAAACAGATCTGAAGTATTAATCTCATCATAAAAAATCAACTGTTCCTGAGTCATTAAAATACTGATATATTCTTCTGAAGGATAATAGAAAAATAATAATATATCTCTCGGATTTTCATAATAAGATTCGTAAATCCTTGCTAAAACTGACTGTAATATCTCTACAGAAAAAGGATTAAAAAAGTAACAGCGATCCACTTCCGACGGAACTTCATAATTTTCTGCACTGCATAATACAAACTCCGTGCGTGATGCGGAAACGGATACTTCTTTATTATCTGCTGCTCCTTTATAAATCCGTTCATCATACTCTACGCCTATTGTCTTGCATCTTGTTTGATACGAAAGATAAAAACATACCCGCCCTTTTCCGGTTCCATAGTCAATTAGAGTATTATTTTTCCTGATCAGTCCACTGTTTGCCAGGCGCTCCAATACCATATAAGACGTTGGTTCATAAGGATATCGATACTGATCTGAATGAGAGTCATCCCGCCCGGTTGTCTTTATCTTCAGGAGTTTATCCCATTGTGTTTCATTTTGATTCATTTCTTTCGATCCTTCATTTTTATGTTTGAAATATCCCCCGGTATTTTCCCAAGTTCTGTTACCATGTACATAATCTGGCTTCCTTCTTCTTTCAACCACTTAATTGACTTTTTATAATCTGGGAACGCCTTCTCCACCTCTGCCCAAAATGCTTTCGAATGATTCATCTGTTTTCTATGGCACAATTCATGAACCACAACATAATCCAACACCTCAGGAGGCGCAAGCATCAACAGACAGTTAAAATTCAAATTCCCTTTGCTGCTGCAACTTCCCCATCTTGTTTTCTGATTTCTGATGGTTATATTCCCGTAAGTGACTCCGATTATTCTTGCGAAATATTCTACTCTAGCCGGAATTATTTTAAGAGCCTGGTCTGCAAGTGCCTTGATTTTATCGAGTGTCACGTTTTCTACATTTCCCGATTCAACACTTTTCTTCTTTACTTTTATTTCATTCATCTGTTTGCTTATCCAAGCTTCATTCTTATTAAGAAATTCCTCAATGTATTTCTCTGTGACACCATACGGAGCCCTTACAGTGACACTTAGATCAGAATTTACCTGAATAGCTATAGTTTTTCTTCGGGATTTAATAACTGTAACTTCCATAAAATGTACCTTTATAATAAATTTTTATATATTCTTTTGCATCTGATTGCGTACCTTATCAATCAACGTAACATCCGGCGGTTCTGTAAATGTCAGATAACTTGTCGTTAATATCTTTCCCGGTATACCTTTATCACGCAATTCAGCTAGTACTTGCTTTAACGGTACCAGTCCACCTTCGGTAATAAATGCCACGCTAATATAAAAAGCATCACAATGGTGAAGCTCTTGCTCAATTGCAACAGATACTTTTGTAATCGTTTATAATTTCAACAATATCATTTAACGTACTAACTCAAATTATATCATATATATGTTTGTCTGTGGAAACAAAGTGCATGAATTAGGATGGGTAGATTATTTAATTGTGAAATGATTTCCAAAATATATTCGTTTCTTTTTATTGACTTTTTGCTACTATGGGGGTACAATCGTAGCTAAGAAATGGGTTTTTTACTGAGTAATGTCTTCGGACTGGAAAAGGGTGCTCGTTTCTTTTTTTATGTTCATTATATCATACAGATACATTTTACCATCTTTTGCATGTCGAATAACCATTATTACATTAAAAACATTATATCTTTCAATTTCCCCAACTTCATTAAACACTGGCAAAGCAAATCTTGACTCATAACGATACCAACCATACATTGCATCTATAGTATGTTTTTCTTTATAATTTTCAGTAAATTTCTTTCCGGCTGCAATTTCAATCAATTCTGGTAATCCCTGTGCGGCATTAGCTTTTGCCTTCGCATTTGCTCCTTTTAAAATATGTGTATAATTTGAATGAGTATACTCATCCGGTAAATCTGTTCCAATATAAACTGCATCTATGCTATGTTGTCAATCAACTACCGTCTCACCTCTCATCATATTTTCGCCCATATGTTTTTATGAAATAGAAAAGACAGGCCCGAACTCCTTGTAAATCAAGGTTTTTCGTCCTGTCATTAATATAACATGTGCTCCTGTAACTGATATCAGCAAAGCACGTTTCCTCTGCTCCGTTATCTTACCGATTATCAATTTTCTCCGGAAACATATCATGATTACTCATACGATTCCAGGCAACCTGCTCCCAGTTGGTACCTGGCTTTCCATAATTACAATACGGATCGATGGACAAACCTCCACGTGGAAGGAATTTTCCCCAGACTTCTATATATTTTGGTTCAAGAAGCTTGACAAGATCTTTCATAATTATATTGATCACATCTTCATGAAAATCTCCATGGTTTCGGAATGAGAACAAATACAATTTCAAGGATTTACTCTCCACAAGACGTTCGTCCGGAACATAGGAAATCGTGATTGTTGCAAAATATGGCTGTCCGGTGATTGGGCACAGACTTGTGAATTCCGGGCAGTTGAACTTGACGAAGTAATCGTTTTCAGGATGTTTATTCTGAAATGCCTCCAATACAGACGGATCATAATCCATACGGTATTCTGTTTGCTGATTTCCCAATAATGTTAAATTTTCTTTTTCTCTCATTGCTTCCTCCTCTATCTCAACGCAGGGTCTTCTACGTGATTCGCCTGAAATGCTGCTGCGCGATCAATGCATGTTCCGCATTTTCCACAAGGCTTCTCTCCACCTTCGTAACAGGACCATGTCAATTCATACGGAACTCCCAGTTCTAATCCAATCCGTACTACTTCGGCTTTGGATACATTTACAAAAGGAGCTTCTATTTTCAGTTGATGTCCGGAGCCTTCCCAGATTGCTTCATTCATCGCCTGATTGAATACCGGTGAACAATCCGGATAAGCAAAACCGGCAGAATCATCTGCATGAGCTCCATAATAAATCACTCCACATTCCTTACTCAGTGCGATACTTGCTGCCGAAGAAAGAAATAACCCATTTCGGAACGGTACATATGTGCTTACAGGCTTATCGCCATTTGTTTTTGAAATCTGCTCTGCGTAACTCTCCTCCGGAATTTCTTCCGTGGACTGTTGAAGCAGTGAACAGTTGCTATATTGAAATATCTTGCTTAAATCCAGGAACAGATGCTCCACGCCATAATATTCGGCAACTGCTATTGCAGCCCTGATTTCTTTATCGTGCTTCTGTCCATAGGAAACCGAGAGTGCAATCACCTGCTCTTTCCCGTACTTTTTGATTGCCAGTCCTAATGCCGTTGTTGAATCAATTCCTCCACTAAAGAGAACTAATGCTTTCATCTCCATCACCTCACTACTTATTTATACGCCCCGTTCATTTGGATCCCAGATTACTTTATGCATCTGAATCTGCAGACGCACACCATTCAACCGATGTTTCAGCATAAATTCTACAATCTGCACTGGTTCTATGGATCCAAAAACAGGACTAAGATACACATGACACCTGTTTGTCAGATTATAAGTCTGAATCATGTCCAGTGCTTTTAACAGATCTTTCTTGCTGCCACATACAAACTTTACAGTATCATCCTTTCCTAGCAGTTCCATGTTCTCTGTTATCATATATTCTTCGCACCCGCTTGACGGTAACTTATAATCCATTGTAAATACCGGTCGTTCTTCACAAAATGCAGATAAATCAACTGCGCCATTTGTCTCAATTTCGACTTGTAAACCGGCTTGTAAAAGAAGGTGGATCAATTCTCTAATGTCTTTTTGCAACAACGGTTCTCCACCTGTAAGTGTCACGTTGCGAATACCGGTTCCTAAAACATAATTTAAAATCTCTTCCGGAGTTTCCTCTTTATATTGGCAATCAGGTTCATTTGCCCACATAGTATCACAATAACTGCATCGCAGATTGCATCCTTTGAAACGAACAAAGACTGCCAATTCTCCTGCCCGTGTGCCTTCCCCATTAATACTGGTGAATTTTTCTACTACTTTCATCTACTCTTCCTCATAGACTGCACAATTATTAGGTGTCTCATATACTTCCACACAATGAACCCCGTATCCAAGTTCCGTTAATTTTTTGTAGAAATAATATGCAAAATTTTCTGCTGTGGGACGAAAGGAAACTTTCTCCAAATGAAAGTCCTCATTCTGAAGCGCAGCTACTGTTTCTGCTTTCAGAGATCCCACTTCGTAAATCAAACTATGGTCAAAGGAATCACAAAGCTTTTTCAGATCCTTTTTCAGATTACCAAAATCCACTACCATTCCCCGTGTCTGTCCTTCTTGCTCCAGCTCCTGACTTTTGATTTTTGCAACAACATTCCAACGATGTCCGTGGATATTTCTGCATTTTCCTTCGTATTTCCATAGAAAATGTGCTGCGTCAAAACTGGCTTTTGTTTGCAAATAATACATATTTCAACTCTCCTGTATTTGAAATGTATGTACCTTTTAAGAGCTGTGTATCCTAAGCGGAGCGTTTTATATATATGGGAAAGTATTTCCTGAATAATATAAAAAGCTCTGCGTACTTCTTTGCACGCAGAGCCTAGAATCTTCTTAACTAGCCCTGGTTTTGTTTTTCGACAGGAAGGTACAAATGAACTGTCGGCTGTTTTTCACAGCATGAAAATTATACCACAGAAAATCAGTTTGTCAAATTGGTTTTTCTATTTTAACGAAATGGTGTCCTATTTCCCATATTCTATTCTCCCAGGAAATATCTTCCGTAAGCATCTGCTGCCTTAATTGCTGCGCATACAGTCTCAGGTGTCACCTCAAATGGCATGTTATGAAGTGTATCATTCTCTGCACAGGCTGCTGTCGCAACTGCCATAAGCTTCTCGTCTGTCACTTCTGTAATACCAAGTTCTTTTAATGTAACAGGAAGTCCCAGTTCAATGCACCAATCTATAATGTCTTCCAGTTCTTCTGCCGGAATGTCTTCCAGAACAAGCTGTGTGATTGTTCCAAACGCAACTTTCTCTCCATGATACATATGATGACACTCGTCCAAAACTGTGAATCCATTATGGATTGCATGTGCTCCTGCAAGACCGCCACTCTCAAATCCGATTCCACTAAGCAATGTATTAGCTTCAATTACCTTCTCAACAGCTTTTGTGCAGGCTCCTGCTTCCAGAGCAAGTTTTGCCTTCACACCTTCATTCATCAATGTATCAAAGCACAGTTTTGCGAGTGACATCGCTGCCATAGTAACATTTCCACCAGCACAAGTTGTTGCTTCGCTAGCCTGACAGGCTCTTGCTTCAAAATAAGTTGCAAGTGCATCACCCATTCCGGAAACTGTCAGTCTGACTGGTGATTTTGCAATGATTTCTGTGTCCATCAGAACCATGTTTGGATTAGCTGGGAGGAATAAGTATTCTTCGAATACACCTTCATCAGTATAAATAACAGAAAGTGCACTGCATGGCGCATCTGTAGATGCAATTGTCGGACAGATCAGTACCGGCACTTCTTTGTAATAAGCAACTGCTTTCGCAGTATCAAGGATCTTTCCTCCGCCAATACCAATAACAACATCACAGCCCTTTTCATTCATAACGGCTACCAAACGATTAATTTCTGTCTTGCTACATTCTCTGTTGAAATACTCATACACTGGTTCAATATCATATCCTTCAAATCCAACTTTGAGAACGTCTTCAATACGTTTATACCCCGACTCTGTGATCAGTACAAGTGCTTTTTTACCATACTTCTGAGCATATTCACCCAGCTTTTTCATCTCACCTGCACCTTGAACATATTTGCTTGGACTACATAAAATATTTGCCATTTTTGTCTGCCTCCTAAACTCCTTATTTGTACGTTATTAAATTAACAATCTAAAGATATTGTAGTCCTTCTCAGCAAAAGTGTCAATAAAATCTAATTGAATTTTCTGTAAGAAATCGGCTATATAATCACCACTCACAGCTGACTGTATCAAACAACCCTTTAATTCATCTCAACGTGCAAACAGCCCTGCTAAAAGTCCCCTCTTCTTCACCTGATGAACTTCTGCTCCGCTTCTCATAATCAGCGCAAACATTCCCATATTGCGAAGATCCTGCCGCAGGTTCACTGCCTGTTCTTCTGCCAAACCGTCTTTTACCAGGAAAGGCGTATCATTCAGGCTCACATTCTTCGGGAAATCATATTTTCTCGCGATGCTTACAAACTCTGACCTCTTACCGATGTAGTCAACCATACTTCCAAGCGCGATCACCTGTTTTGAAGGATACACCGATGGATCTACTTCATACACTTCTTTTTCATCACCGACTGGTTCAAACTTATATTTTGCTGTATAGAAATCCAGTGCCTCCTCAATATAAGAACACGCCTCTCCGTCAAGCTCTTCATACAAAACACACGGCAAACTTGCTACAATTCTTCTTGTTTCTGTTTTTTCCATTCCTGTTAAAATCTGCAGAAATTTAGCAACTTCCAATTCTTTTCCGTTACAATCAATTAATGTTACTTTATAAAATAGTTCTTTGTTTATCATAGTCTTGCTCCATTATCATTTTTTATAACAAAAATTTTATTTTATTATAACTGAAACAGGGTGATACTGTCTACAGATTTTCTGTTTACAGCATCACCCTGTATTTTACTTATTTTCTCACTGAATAAAATTTAAAAATTCTCAGATTTCATTTCCAGCCTGATATCCGCTGCGGATTGCTGCTGAGATATCTGCTGTTCTCTCACCGCTGCAGTCTCCAACATATACAAATGGAACTGTCAGCTTACTGTCGTCGAAGAGATTCTTCTTAGACCCGAGTGCATTCACAATTGTATCAGCTTCAATTGTAACCTCTGACTCGTCTTTTGTATTCACAGCATGAATCACATTATTCTCGATAGAATTTACTCTTGTATTCACATACTCTTTAACACCATGCTCTTCGAAGTCTTTTTTGATCAATGGCATTACTGTCTCTGATTCTCCTGTTGCAATCCGATCCAACATTTCAATAATGCTTACTTTCAGACCTTTCTGTGCAAGGAATTCTGCTGTCTCAGTTCCAACTAATCCTCCACCAAGCACAGCACAATTTCCACTTACTTCACATCCTGCAAGAACATCCCAGGCAGAAACAACATTGCTGTCTGTAACAGACATTGGAAGATCCATGTTATGCGCACCGATAGCAAGAATTACATGATCAAACTTATTCAGCTCTTCACAATCTACTTCTGTATTTAATTTCACATCTACAGAAAGTTCTGGTAGAATCTTCTCATAATATTCAATAGATCTTAAAATCTCGCTCTTTCTTGGAGGAACTGCTGCCAAATGAATCTGTCCACCAATCTTATCTGATTTCTCAAATACGGTTACTTCATGTCCACGTTTTGCTGCAACTCTTGCTGCCTCAAGTCCGGCGATTCCTGCACCTACAACTGCAACCTTTTTCTTCTCGTCTGCAGGTTTGATAAATATAGTTCCTTCGTTTCCGTTCTCTGCATTTAATACGCAGGAAATGTATTTACGTCCCTGAATTGCATCTACGCATCCTTTATTACAGTTCAAGCATTCTCTGATGCACTCTCCGGATATAGCTTTATTGGCAATATCTGCATCTGCAAGCATGGAACGTCCATAAGCTACGATGTCAGCATCTCCGTCTTCGAGGATCTTCTCTCCTGCTTCTAAGCTGACAACACGACCAACTGTTGCAACTGGAACGGATACCAGTTTCTTTACTTCTCTTGCTACTGGAAGTGTCCAGTTATACGGAACATCTCCCATCGGCGGGATTGTATCTCCCATGTTTCCTGTATGGTTCGCCTGAGCAACCTGAATCATATCGATTCCAGCCTCATCAAGCATCTTTGCAAACCGGATTCCTTCTTCTGCCTCAAGTCCGCCTTTTCCACGAAGTGATCCATCAGGATTTACTGTAATGATTGGCAGTTTATACTCAATCATAAGATCCGGTGCAGCTTCTTTGATTGCTGCTACTACTTCGAGTGCATATTTTGTACGGTTCTCAAGACTTCCTCCATACTGATCTTCTCTATGGTTCAGAATTTTTGAACAAAGGGAACCAAGAAGACGATCTCCATGTACTTCAATCGCATCGATTCCTGCTTTCTGCGCCTTTGCTGCACATGCAGCGATACTGTTTTTAATATCATCTAACTGCTCAACCGTTGCCTCTGTTACAAAATGCTGCATATCATGATGCAATTTTGCTCTTGCTTCCTGCATTTTTCCCTGATGGAATAAATCATTTAATGCGGCAACGTTGTAATCCGGATGGAATAACTGGATTCCAAGCTTTGCACCATTTTCATGGCAAGCATCTGCGAGTCTTTTAAATCCTTCTGCCTGTGCAGGAGAAAAAAGCTTTGGTGTAGGAGAGAATGTTGCAAGAGGCGCAACATCTCCGATTACAATATAACCAACACCACCCTTAGCGAGGCGTTCGTAAAAACGGAAACTCTGTTCACCGATAGAACCGTCTTTTTCCTCATATCCGGTTGTAAGCGGAGGAAACATCAAGCGGTTCTTAAAGGTTGTTTTTCCAACTGCGATAGGTTCTAATAGTTTCATAAGTCATACTTCCTTTCAAGTCTGTTTATTTATTATAATGCCTGCAAGAATGAGAGTATATATTGGTTCAGCTCTTTTCTTGCAGAAGCACTGGCAAAGTTA
>OHZY01000598.1_pt1 | contig 11898 bp, 10 predicted proteins | sample 1580621 | NCBI WGS metagenome assembly OHZY01 (sample SAMEA3882535, study PRJEB24775) | human gut metagenome | biome: human-associated habitat; feature: intestine environment; material: feces | place: Netherlands | collected 2009/2010 | reverse complement strand
CCGATCTTGCGCAGGGTCTTGAGGTCTTCCACCGGGAAGAAGCCGCGCTCGGCCAGCGCTGCGTACAGGCCGGGGGCTGCGTGGCCCTTGGAGAGCACCAGACGGTCACGGTCCGGGTCCTTCGGAGCCTTCGGATCGACGTTCATCTCTACAAAATAGAGGTAGGACAGCACTTCGGCGATGTCCAGGCTGCCGCCCGGATGGCCGCACTTGGCGCTGTGCGTGCCCTCGATCACGCCCATGCGGATGTGGCAGGCGTGCTTTGCTAGGGTGAGTTTTTCTGCATTTGTCATGATGGTCCTCCCGTATGAACCTCAGCGTTTGCATCGGAATGTCTGCGCAGCGGGCTGTTGCGCCCCAATACGCTATTTTTCAAGTATATATTATCTATTCTATGTAAAAACGTCAAGGTTCTTTCGTCAAAATGTACATCCCTTGGCAAAATCGCTTGTAAATGTTCCCGTTTTTGTTGAAAATGCAGGGCCATTTTGCCCCCGCAAAACATTTTTGCAGCTTTTGGCCGCTTTGCAATATCATCTTTTGCCGCTGTATGATATAATAAGATGAATTTGTTTGCTTTTTTTATCATTTTGGGAGGTTCCTATGTCTTTTTCCGCACCCACATCCCGGGCACAGCGCAGCCGCAGGTTTTTGCCCTGGCTGCTGTACCTGTATGCCCTTGTGCTGTTCGCCATGCACTTTGTCCGCATTTTTGACAACTCCTTCTGGGGAGATGAAGGGTTCAGCATCGGCCTTGCCCAAATGAATGTTTTTGAAATGCTCCAAGTCACAGCGGCAGATAACCATCCGCCGCTGTACTATCTTTTCACACAGCTCCTATATCATCTTCTGGGCAATCACGGATATGTCTATCATCTGTCGGCTCTGATTCCCTATGGACTCGTTCTGATTCTTGCCTGTACAGTGATTTTCAGACAGTTCGGATTGATTCCCGCAGTTGTTGTTTCCACTTTTGCCTCTTTGACTGATACCGCTATCATGTTCAATGTCGAGGCCCGAATGTATTCACTCGGCGCTTTCTTTGTGTTAGCGGCCTATCTGGCACTCCATAACATTCTTCATTCCGGTAAAACCTCCGATTGGGTTATTTTCAGCGTCGCCTCTCTTTGTGCCGCTTATACGCACTACTATGCCCTGATTTCCGTTGCATTTTTCTATCTGGCTCTGCTTTCTCTGCTTCCGCAGGATAAGAGCAGCTTTAAAAAAATCCTTATCACTTATTGTGCCGCAGTGGTCGTCTACCTTCCCTGGCTTCTGGTATTGCTTCCCACTTTCAAACGTGCTGCGGCAGACTGGTGGTCCACCTTCATTCCTTCTCCGATCAATTGTATCGGATTCTTCTTCAATCCTTCTTGGACAGTCCTCATTTTCGGTCTTGCATTCCTTCTTTATTTCACAGCACAGGCCAAGTCGTCCTCTAAATGGCTCTTCGCCCCTGATACGATCTGGCTTTTGACCGGCTTGCTTTCTGCCGCCGGCACCTCCGCAGTCGGACTGATCGTTTCACATGCTTTTCGCCCGCTTTTTCTCGTTCGATACCTTTATCCGCTCACCGCAGTCGTTTACCTGGTTTTTGGCTTTCTTCTGTCTAAAGTCCGTTGGAGAACCATTCTGTCCAGTATTCTGATTTTGGGAACGCTGGTGTGCAGTCTACCGGATTTCTACCAAACCTATCAGCGGGAAAAGCGCATCGACCTTGCCACCACCCAGTGTCTGGAAGTTATTACCCCCTCTCAGGATGCAGTTCTTTATACAACGAACTACTTCCTAGACTGGACACTCTTTGATTATTACTTTCCGGGTCGTGTCCATGCTCAAATCGAATCCTCCAATACTTCTCAGTGCTTCACTTCTTCCGATCCTGAGATCTGGCTCTTTATGGAACATGCGCTTTCTGATGCCGAATTGAATGCAGCCTCCGACAATGGTTATTCTCACACCAATGTCTGCAACAGTACATTTGCAGAAGGCCCCGGTGAAGATTCCTTTTATTACATCTACAAATTTCAAAAATCGGCAAACACCACCCCGTAACCATCCTCATCCGCTGAGCTTGACAAGGCGGCTTTGCATCTGCTATACTTTTTGCACAATTCCCGGCTGAAGCCGGGGCTTTGCGGGCCGAAGCCCGTGTTTCTCCCCGCAAACATTATTTTGAAACAGACACCATGAAGGGGTCTGCCGCTGGCGCGCGTGCTGGCGGCAGGCCCTTTTTGTCTGCGCATTTTCAGGAGGAATCATTGATGAATACCAAGACCCGTTCCACGACCCGTGATCTGGTGCTGGCCGCACTGTTTCTGGCACTGGCCTTTGTGCTGCCCATGATCACCGGCCATGTGCCTCAGATCGGCAACATGCTCTGCCCCATGCACTTCCCGGTGCTGCTGGCTGGCTTTGTGCTGGGCGGCCCCTGGGGCCTGGCGCTGGGCTTTGCCGCCCCGCTGCTCCGCTCGGTACTGTTCGGGATGCCCCCGATGTACCCCATTGCCATCGCCATGGCCTTTGAGCTGGCCACATACGGCGCTGTGGCCGGTTTCATGTACCGCAAGGTGCAGCACACCCTGCCCATGATCTACGCCACCCTTGTCACCTCAATGGTGGCAGGCCGCCTTGTCTGGGGTGCAGTGCGCTTTGTGCTGGCTGGTCTGTCCGGCTCCAGCTTCCCGTTCAGCGCGTTCCTGTCCGGCGCTGTGCTCACTGCTGTGCCCGGCATCGTGGCGCAGCTCATCCTCATTCCGCTGATCGTGGCCGCGCTGCAGAAAGCAAAGCTGACAGATTAAAACCCCTGCGCTGACCGAACCCACACAGCAAAAAAGCCCGGAACCGTACCTGCTATGGCGGCAGGTGGTTCCGGGCTTTTCAGTTCATATTACAGTGTGGCAGCAGCTGTAACAAAAAAAAGAAGGAGAATCTTCAACCGGCAAATTGGAGAAGATCAGCCGGCAAAGCTTGCATTGACAGCGCGGCGGTTGCTCTGGTTGACAAAGTTCTTCTTTGCGCTCTCGAGCAGGCTTGCAAAAGCCAGGCCAATGCCGCAGTTATCGGACACGCCCTCGGTGACAGTCAGGTAAGCGTCCATCATAGTGTTGTCCAGAATAGCAGTGTTCTTGTTCATCATAATAAATATCCTCCGTATATCGGTAAATGTCATTGTGTTTTTTGGCAGGGCCTCTATCTCCCTGCATCCTCAGAGCGGAACCGTTCAGAACCCTTCGTTCTTTTGTTCCCCTCTCTGAGGATGGCCATATTATGCCACTCAATTATGAAATCGTTTTATAAATTCTATGAACAAACTATGAATTTAGTGATACATTTTTAACGTTCTTTCGTTCTTTGCGCAACTAGCACAAAACGTTTTTTATGAAAAATAAAGTTCTTGTATACATGGACGATTGAAACCTTGTTTGGAAAGTTTTTTCAGATTTTCTCTCCGTTTTGCCCAGAATTTCTTCTGCAAAAGGGGATACTCTCATGCAAATTCCGTCAGAATCCGTCAATTTCAAACAGGACGAGGGCTTTCCTGTACAAAATGCCTAGAAAAAAGTTCCAAACAAAAAGGCCGCCGTGCCAGCAGCACAGCAGCCTTTGAAAAGCCATTTCAGTTTTGCATCACTTGCACAGGAACGCCGGCAGGGGCCTGCCCTCCTTGCGCCACTGGTGATATTCCGCAGTGGCGGCAAATTCCACGTCACCGGCGGAGTTCAGGGCAGTTTCCACGGAATCCTGCACCACGCCGATGATAAAGCCGACACCGACCACCTGCATGGCGATATCATTGGAGATGCCAAACAGGGAGCAGGCCATGGGGATCAGCAGCAGGGAGCCGCCAGCTACGCCGGAAGCGCCGCAGGCACCCAGAGCGCTCATCACCGAAAGAAGGATGGCGGCGGGCAGGGACACCTGAATGCCCAGCGTGTTGGCGGCGGCCAGCGTCATGATGGTGATGGTGATGGCGGCACCGTCCATGTTGATGGTAGCGCCCAGCGGGATGGAGACGGAGTACATGTCCTTGTCCAGACCCAGCTTTTCGCACAGGGCCATGTTCACGGGGATGTTGGCGGCAGAGCTGCGGGTGAAGAAGGCGGTCAGGCCGGATTCACGCAGGCAGCGGAGCACCAGCGGATACGGGTTGCAGTGCAGATACACAAAGATGATAAAGGGCGAGACGACCAGTGCCATAAAGAGCATGGTGCCCACCAGCAGGAGCAGCAGCCTGCCGTACTGGGTAAAGATGGACAGGCCGTTGCTGGACACGTTGGTGTACACAAGGCCCATGATGCCGAAGGGTGCCAGATTGATGATCCAGCGGACGATCTGGGAGACTGCATCCGCTGTGTTCGCCAGGAACAGCTTGGTGCTGTCTGCGCCGTACTTCTTCATGGCCAGACCGAACAGGCAGGCCCAGAACAGGATGCCGATGTAATTGCCGTTCAGCAGGGCACTGACGGGGTTTGCCACAAAGTTGGTGAGCAGGGTGTTCATCACCTCGCCCAGACCCTGGGGCACCACCTCGGATTCTGCCGCCTCAGCCAGAACGATGGTCTGCGGGAACAGGAAGCTGGTCGCCGCCGCAATGGCGGCGGCCAGGAAGGTGGTGAGCATGTACAGCCAGATGACCGTGCCAAAGCGCCGGTCCAGCCTGGACGTGCCCTGCGCCAGCGCACTGGCCACGATAATGAACACCAGCACCGGGGCAATGCCCTTCAGGGCACCCACGAACAGGCTGCCGAACTCTTCCACCCAGCCCGCACCGGGCACCGCCAGTGCCAGCACCGCACCGACCACAAGGCCGATGACGATGCGCAGGATCAGGCTGGTGGCGTTGTACCTTGCCGCAACCGCTTTCAATGTTTTCATAACTTTTCTACTCCCCTATCCAGATTGTGCGCCTATTGCGCACAGTTTTCCCATTCCTCTACACGGAACAAGTACGATTATACGCCTTGCAGGCCAAAAAGTCAAAGATTTTACCCGCTTTTTTTGTTTTTCATTTCAACATATACAGACACGAGCTTTTTTCACTGTCCGTATATGAAATACAGATTCACAAAAAGAGACCGCACCCCGTGTGTTTCGGGATGCGGTCTGTTCCTGTTTTAGTCGAGATAGGACACCTTGCCGGGCACAAAGCCCTGAATGCCCATGCCGGGCGCGTCGGAGACGGTGATGTTCTTTTCGTTGAACACGGCACCGCCGAGGATGTGGTCCTCGCTGCAGAGCACCGGGCCGTCGAGGTCGATCTTGGTGATGATCTTCTTGGCGCAGGCCAGCTCCACGGCGGCGTTGACCGAGATCTTTGCTTCCAGCATACAGCCGATCATGCACTCCACGCCGTACACCTCAGCGGCGGCGGCAATGCGCAGGGCATTGGTGATGCCGCCGCACTTCATCAGCTTGATGTTCACCAGGTCGGCCGCGCCGGTCTGCATGATCCGCAGGGCATCTGCCGGGCTGAACACGCTCTCATCGGCCAGCACGGGCACATCGGCATGGCGGGTGACATACTGCATCCCCTCAAGGTCTGCGGCGGGCACGGGCTGCTCCACGAACTCAATGTCCAGCCCCTTCTCCTGCATCTGGTTCAGGATGCGGACCGCCTGCTTGGCGTTCCAGGCCTGATTGGCATCGATGCGGAGCTTGATGTCCCGGCCCACGGCCTGCCGCACCGCGGCAAGGCGGGCCACATCCAGCTCAGGGTCGATACCCACCTTGACCTTCAGGCAGTCGTAGCCGCGCTGGACGGCGGTGCGGGCATCCCGGGCCATCTCCTCGGGCGGGTTGACACTGATGGTGATATCGGTCACGATGTTTTTGCGGGCACCGCCCAGCATCCGGTAAACAGGGGCGCTGTACTTCTGGCCCAGCAGATCCCACAGGGCCATGTCCACAGCGGCCTTGGCGCTGGTATTGTGGACAAGCGCCTTCTGCACAGCGGCGGTCAGATCCTCAAATTCATCGAGGTCGCGGCCCAGCAGGGCAGGGGCGATATGATCCTGAATGGCACCGAGGATGGCCCCGGTGGTGTCGCCGGTGATAACACCGGTCGGGGGTGCTTCGCCGTAGCCCACCGCACCGGTATCGGTGTGGAGCTCCACGATAACATCCTCAACGCTGTTCACAGTGCGCAGTGCTGTTTTGAACGGCACCCGCAGCGGGGTGGAAATGCGGCCCAGCCGCACCTGTGTGATCTTCATAGTCCCGTCCTCCTTCTTATTCCAGCGGCAGGTTTGCCAGCTTGACAATGGCGTTTGCAATGATCTGGGCGTTCTGCACCAGACGTTCCAGATCGATGCATTCATCGGGCTGATGCTCTGTGACCGGGTCACCCGCGAACAGGGGGCCAAAAGCCACCACGTTGGGCAGCATCTTGGCGTAGGTGCCGCCGCCGATGCACTTGGGCGGGGCATTGTCGCCGGTGGCATCCCGGTAAACCTCCAGCAGGGCGCTGACCAGCGGGGTCTCGGCAGGGTAGTAGAGCTTTTCCTTGTGCACCTGCCCATCCAGCGCCCAGCCTGCGGCCTCAAAGGCGGCCTGCACAGCGGGCTGGCAGTCTGCCCGTTCCATGGTCACAGGATAGCGGTAGTTCAGCTTGACCCACAGATGCTGCGCGTTGCCCTCGATCAGCCCCCAGTTGCAGCTCATGGAGCCGGAGAGCGCATCCTCCAGCCGGTGGCCCAGCAGGCGCTCGCCGTAGGGGTCGGTACCCAGCTTCTCGGCCAGAAAGTGCACGGCCTGCTTGGCATCCCCCTCCAGCGGCAGCCGGTCGAGGTAGCACACCAGCCGCCCAATGGCGTTTTCGCCCTGCTCCGGGTGGCTGCCGTGGGCCGAAACGCCCACCGCTTCCACCTGATAGCCGCCGGGGATGGCTGTCACGGTGATGTGCTCCGCATCCGGCAGGGAGGCCCCCGCCGGGGCGGTCAGCGCAGCGCAGGCGTAGTCCGGCACCACATTGCCGGCCACGCCGCCCTGCACCCTGCTCAGCTGCCAGGCCCCGGTCTGGTGCAGCTGCACGGCATAGCTCTCGTTCAGGATGCCCTTTTCGCCGTTGATGAGCGGATACTCGCCGTCCGGGGTGAAGCCCAGCACCGGGATCTCCCCGCCGTGGGCCTTGTAGTACAGCACGTCCCGGTCGTTGGTCTCCTCGTTCAGGCCGAACAGCAGCCGGACACGGCGGTTGAGCGGAATGCCCAGATCCCGGATGGCCTTCAGCGCGAACAGGCTGGCCACCACCGGGCCTTTGTCGTCAATGGAACCCCGGCCATACAGCCTGCCGCCCTCGATCTCGGCGGCGTAGGGCGGGTGATGCCAGCCCTCGCCCTCGGGCACCACGTCCAGATGCCCCAGCACCGCCACCATCTCGTCCCCGGTGCCGATCTCGCACCAGCCGATGTACCGATCCATGTCGGTGGTCTCAAAGCCCAGCTCACGGCAGAGGGTCAGCGCCTCGGCAAAGCAGGCATCCACCTCCTCGCCAAAGGGCTTGCCCGGCAGCGGGTCGGCCTCCACACTGCGCCTGCGCACCAGCCGCTGGAGCGCCGCCACCATCTGGGGCCGCAGCGCCGCCACGGCCTCGTTCAGTTTTTTGTCCATACGTTCCACCCCTTTTGTGATTCATTTCACAGCTTGTATTATAGAACGATTGCCCCCGCTCCACAAGCCCCCAGTTCCACGAAAAAGCGCCCCCGCATACTTCATCAGAAGTATCCGGGAGCGCTCGGTTTCAATTGAAAATTGTCAAATCCTATGATATACTGTTTTTAATGCTGGTAACAGCAGGAAAAAAGGTGCTGTCTGCAATGCAGGTGGTCATGCTTCTCGCTCCTGGTGTGCTTACAACGCCGCGCAAGCGGCAACGTTGCTCCGGGAAACGGAACTTTTTTGATTTTGTACCCTTTCCCGGAGCCTTTCAGGCGAAGGGAGGGATGTCGAATGTCTCTGACAGAAGTTTGTGCTCTGTTGACGGTAGTGATCAGTTTGCTGGCGCTGCTTGTCACGGTCGCGAAAGCCGCATTTGATGCTGGCTGGAAGATTTCTCACGAGAAGAGCGATAAAAACAAAGAAGATTGACCGCCACAGTTCCCCAACTCAAACGGTCAATCTTTTTTGATCCACTAGAAACGGGAAGCTGACCAAACATTGCTCGTCAGCACCTTTTCTATTTGTAGTATAGTCAATTTTAAACGATTTGTCAAGGGATATCCACCACTGTCAAACTGCCGTCTGTTTTTTCTTTTTTTTTTTTTTTTTTCAATTTTTTTGAAAAAGGGTGAAAGGATTCCGCGCGGCGTGTATTTAAGGAAGTAAGAGCATCCATTTTTGCCGGAGCTCCACTTCCGGCCCAAAGAAAGTGAGGGACCTCCTATGAAGAAACGACTTATCAGCCTTCTGGTGGCGCTGTGCATGGCGGTAACGCTCCTGCCTGTGTCGGCACTTACAGCATGGGCGGAGGACCCGCCTAAAAGCGGCAAATGCGGCGCAACCGGAGATGGATCTGATGTCACTTGGCAGCTGACCGAAAACACGTATGATTCAAGCACCTATACATTGACGATTAGCGGCAGTGGTGCAATGGAAGATTATTCAACTAGCTATTCTCGGCCATGGAACAGCTTCTGTGATCAAATCACCTCCGTTGTCATTTTTCCCGGCGTAACTTCGATTGGAGAATGCGCTTTCAAAGGGTTTAGCAAGCTAATTCATGTTGATATTGCAAATAGTGTAATATCCATTGGCTCGCAGGCTTTTTCTTATTGCTCCAGCCTTACTGACATTAAAATTCCGCAAAGTGTCACATATATCGGAGGAGTTGTTTTTAATGACTGCACAAATTTAAGCAGCATCACACTTTCAAATAATATAACTTCCATTGGTTCCTACGCTTTTAATAATTGCACCAACCTCACCAGTATCACGATTCCCGGCAGTGTAACTTTCATTGGTCACTGCGCTTTTAAAGATTGCACCACACTCACCAGTATCACGATTCCCGGCAGTGTAACTTCAATTGGCTGGGAGGTTTTCGATGGTTGTACTCGCCTGAATGACATCAGCTACTCTGGCACAAGTGAAAGCGTTATTTCTGCTCTTTCTCAATATGTCCCCACTCGCGTCACCTTTAATTACGGCGACAAAGTGCCTGAAGCAGAGCGAATGATAAAAGTGTTCGTCAAAACGGGCGGGACATTGACAGCTCCCACCACAATTCCCCCCGTAGCTGGCTATGAGTTCAAGGGCTGGCTCACAGAAGATGGCGAGCTGTATGATTTCCCTGGCGCTCCTACCGGCCAGCTCACCCTTTACGCCAAGTGGGAAAAGAAGCCCGACCCGGACCCGCCTAAAAGCGGCAAATGCGGTGCAACCGGAGATAATGTCACTTGGCAGCTGACCGAAAACACGGATGACCCGAGTACTTATACGTTGACGATTAGCGGCAGTGGTGCAATGGAAGATTATCTAATGAGCAGTAATCAACCATGGTGCAGTTTCCGGAAGCAAATCACCTCTGTTGTCATTTCTCCCGGTGTAACTTCAATTGGTAATCTTGCTTTTACTCGGTCTTGTAATATAATTCATGTTGATATTGCAGATAGCGTAGTATCTATTGGCGAACAGGCTTTTTCTGATTGCTCCAGGCTTACTGACATTACAGTTCCACAAAGTGTCACATATATCGATGCGAATGCCTTTGATTCTTGCACCAATTTAAGCAGCATAACACTTTCAACAAATAACATAACTTCTATCAGGCCTTATACTTTTTCTGGTTGTTCTGAATTGAGCAGTATTGTAATCCCCGACGGCGTAACTTCTATCCAATTGGGTGCTTTTTCTAACTGCACTAAGCTCACCAGTATCACGATTCCTGATAGTGTGACAACTATTGACCCCTGGGCTTTCAAGAATTGTTCTAGCCTGACTAGTATCACGATTCCCAGCAGCGTAACTTCAATTGGCTCGAATGTTTTCACTGGTTGTACTAGCCTGAATGACATCCGCTACTCTGGCACAAGTGAAAGCGTTATTTCTGCTCTTTCTGGCTATGTCCCCACTCTCGTCACCTTTAATTACGGCGACAAAGTGCCTGAAGCAGAGCGGATGATAACAGTATCCGTCAAAACGGGCGAAACATTGACAGCTCCCACCACCCTTCCCACCGTTTCCGGCTACAAGTTCAAGGGCTGGCTCACCAAAGATGACGAGCCGTATGATTTCACTGGCGCTCCCACCGGCCGGTTCACCCTTTACGCCAACTGGGAAAAGATTCCCGACCCGAAGCCCGAACCCGAAGCCCCCACCTACACCCTGACGGTAAAAGGCGGCACGTTCACCTACAACGGCGGCGAAGCCATGACCAGCGCCAACGTGCCGGTGGATGCCGAGGTCAAGGTGACGCTGAACCAGAGCGCCGTGCCCGAGGGCATGGTGTTCGACCTGTGGGCCATGGATGAAGCCAGCCTGCTGGGCAACCCGGCGGTCGCCTACAACCAGGAGAGCTTTACCATCCCGGCGGGCAGCGTGGCCAAGGGCAGCACCGTGACCGTGGAAGCCCAGTACCGGGATGCCACCATCGAGAGCGAGCCCAGCATTCTGGGCACTGCCGCCATCATCGGCGTGGCCGGTGCAGGCACGGCGGTCATCGTGTGGCAGGGCTACCGCATCGGCATGGAGCTGTACGAGAAGTATTTCCAGCCCACGCCGGAAGAAACTGCGGCAGAGCAGCCCGCCCCGGAAGCTCCGGCAGCTGCCGCTTCCTGAACGCAGGCGCACCCGCTCCCTTCCACGGCTGACAGAACTGCATAAAAACAGCGCCGCTCCATCGTTTGTGGGGCGGCGCATTTTTGCGGTTCAATCCCGGCGCAAAGGCAGGGTAAGGGACATTTTCTGGTAGGCAATGCGGGGCGTGCCATCCTCCACATGGATGATGCCGCACTTGGTAAAGCCGTTTTCTTCCAGCAGGTGCTGCATGATCTTGTTGTCGGCGTGGGTGTCGGCCCGCAGGCTCTCGCAGTGCTCCAGACACCAGTTGATGACATCGGTCGCCACGCCGGGGCGCTTGCCCGCCGAAGCCAGCCGGTGGATGGTGCCGTAGGGCAGGGTATCGTTCAGCCACTTGCCATCCTCGATCCGGGCATAGGTGGGGTCCGGGCCAAGGATAAAGGCAAACACGCCCTCCAGCTCGCCGTTGACAAGGTAGAGGAACAGCCGGTTGGAATCAATGTCCTCTTCCAGCAGTTCCTGCGGCGGGAAATGATCTCCCCACTGGGTGGGGTTGCCGGAATCCGCCATCGCCTGCCGGGCGCGGGCATAAATTTTCAGGATCGCATCCAGATCTGCACGTCTTGCTCCACGAAACATCGTCATCCAACCTCTCTTCCGGCAGGCCGCTGCCCGCCCTGATCGTTCTGCCTTAATATAACACAAAACGGCCCTCTCCGTCAAAGCCTGCTGCAAAGGCGGAGAGGGTCGTTCACTGATGCGCTTATGTGCGCTGGCTGCGTGCCCGGCGGTACTCCCGGGGGCTCTGGCCATACCGCTCATGGAACAGGCGGTAGAAGTAGCTGGTGTTCTCGTAGCCCACCTGGGTGATGATCTGCTGGATGTTCAGGTCGCTGCGGCGCAGCAGGCGGGCGGCGGTCTCCATCCGGTGCTTCTGCAGCAGCTCCTTATAGGTCTTTCCGGTCTGGGCCCGGACGCACTCGCTGACATACGCCAGCGAAACGCCGTAGCTGCGGGCCACATTGGAAAGGCTTGCTTCGCGGTAATTCTGGGTGATCTCCTGTAATGCCGCCTGGACCAGCGCTTCGCGGCTGACCGCCTCGCCGCGCGTTTCCAGCGGGAAATTCTTGGTCTGTACCATAGCGTAAAACCCTCCGTTGC
>OHZY01000591.1_pt1 | contig 11998 bp, 9 predicted proteins | sample 1580621 | NCBI WGS metagenome assembly OHZY01 (sample SAMEA3882535, study PRJEB24775) | human gut metagenome | biome: human-associated habitat; feature: intestine environment; material: feces | place: Netherlands | collected 2009/2010 | reverse complement strand
GACTCATAAATCTACCCTTAATCGTGTATTGGATGATAGTTGCGGATTTTAGGTTATATTAAAATATTATCAACTATAATAATTTTTAAATACTATATCATTTTCTGATTAAGTCCTCATAGCATTCTAACAACTGCTCAAGAATATGATCAGGATTATGTCTCTCTAATGCATGCTGACGAGAATGCTCTGAATAAGATTTCATTCTACTTTGATCTTTTGCCAATTCAACGATAGCATTGGCAAGCTGCCAAGGATCATTAGCTGGAAGCAAATCGCCTTCAACACCATTTCGAACCAAAGTAGCAATACCTCCTACCATCGTAGATATGATAGGCATACCAATCATCTGCGCTTCACAAATGGAATTTGGACTATTCTCAATATACGCAGTATGAACATACATGGTAGATTGACACATTTCATTAATTAATCTCTCAGGAGAACAGAAACCAAGAAACTGAATGTTATTCTCTACATACTTCAACTTCTCTTTAGACTCTACTATTTGCTTTAGTTCCTCACCCAAGCTGCCAGCTACATGCCATTCGAAATCAACACCAGCCTCCTTCAATACATGAGCAGTCTTAAGCATCACATCAACTCCTTTCCAAAAAGAGGAGCAGCCGGTAGTTAGCAATCTTAATTTCGCATTAGCAGGCGGAACTTTCCACAATTTCTTGGAATGAAGAAAATCTGGACGCAACGCTTCTTCTACATGATGATAGGTTGCATGCTTAGTGAGCATATTAACTAAAGCTTTATCCCAACATGTCCTGCCCATGAAATGGTGAACTGTTTTCCAAATTCGACGTTCCATCTCAAGACGCGATTTATCCTTATTGAATCCCGTAAAACGATGCCAATCTTTACGTAAGTTTAGACCAGCAGCTTTCACCATAGTATATCCATTATACTTAGGAGGATAAAGCGCATTATCATAAGGAATAATACTACCCTGAATATGAACAACTAGTGGAATATCTGTATATTGAGCCAACAAACCAAAAGGCCACTCATTGCCAAATACGTGAATCACATCAGGCTTGTATTGCTCTATCACTTCCCTTCCTTTTTCTATTACTTTCCGCTCATTGATACTCCAAGTATGCTGTCCTATCTTTTTTTCCAAAAAAGAATAATGCGTAATCATCGGAATATAGGTAATTCCATTTATTACTTTCACTTCTGCAGGAACTTGACTTTCAAAGGCAATATATAATTCAATGTCTTTACAATTTACAACGATATCTTCCAATGCATCTTGCCAACCTAAAGTTACTTGACCTGTATTACGATACCGTGAAGGAGTAGATATTTCAAACCAAAGTACTTTCATTGTATATATTTATTTAAAGTATTTAATAGAAGGATGTTTACTATAATCCTCCCAAATAAATTGATATGGGTGCATTCGAGCTGATGATGTCAAGTCTATAACTGAGTCCATGTTGTTTTTAACATACGTTTGCGAGAAATAAAACAAAAAAATGACCAAGGCCAAATTTGTTACTCTTCTTTGCTTAAAAGAGGACAAATAATTATTTCCTAATATCCATGAGAATGCAACTACACCAAATATAACAAAACAACCTGTCAAACGTCCAATCATCGGCACTGATATAAACAAATTACCTATAATTATACCTAAAGCATAAATCACAGAAAACCAATGATTCAGTTTTTCTTTATCCATTAAAGAATATATAAAAACAGCAATAATGGTTGGTCTCAGACTCATAAATATAGAAGTGATTTCATTTACATCACCATTATCTTGCATATAACCTTCAATTCTTTCAGTAGCTTCAACATTCATGCTTAAGAAAAAATTAAATGCATCCATAATATTGAATGATTGCAAAACTATACCAAATACAGCACTAATGACTACGCTTGATATAAGGATTGTTCTACTCTTAAAGCGCAAGAAATAAGCAGCAAGGAATATAGCGGCATAAACAACAATTGTAGTATGAAAACTATATCCTAAAGCAGCACATAAAACGAAAACTAACCACTTTTTCTTTTTTTCATCCAATACATAGATCAAACCCATCAAAAGAATGGCGAAGCCTAATATTTGTCGGAGACCACAAAAATATACGTAATAAAAATCAAAAATAGACAACATTGCTAATGTAAGAGGTACATTATTAGAGTATCTTTTTATTATTAAGTAAAGTGGATAACACGATAAAAAGCTATTAACAAGCATAACCACAAAGCGGTTAGGATGCAAAGCCAACAATACTTGCCTGTAAATTACAAAACCAGCTTCCAATGGGCGTGGATCATAATTATAAAAATTACGTTCACCATCCAAATACCTCACATAATTCCATGTATCAGCTCCAACAACTGGAGCTCTAAAGGCTATAAATACAAACTCTAAAAAGAAAGCCCACTTAACTAACTTTGGGTCGGGCTTCTTCCAATAGAGATATGCTAATATAAGCAATATAAAATAATTCAATATATAAGGATAATCCATAAGAATAAGCTTTTTAAAAATTGGCAAATTTAAACCATGACTTTTTTAATTTCAAATTTATTTCTCTAATCCATATTTCTCCAAATACCTTTTCATGTCAAGATCTTCAGAGATTTTTAATAATAACAAAATGAACAATATAAGAAGCTGCAAATAGTTATGCAAATGCTTCTCTTCAGAATAAGACGGAGTTGTTCCGTGCGCATAGTTGTTGCGGATGGCAGGACCATTCGTAAACTTCTCGTTATTCAAGTAATAGCTGAAATAATCTCTTTCCGCAGGGGACAGAAGATGGGCATCAAACTCTATCCACCCTTTGGAAACCATCTCATCAAGAATCTCACGTTCTTTCTTTGGATATCCCCAATAAGAACATGCTCTATACTCATATAGATATTTTAAGACTTCTATCTCTTGCATCTTCTGGCATCGCAACACTCCGTCTTCCCCCTTTGTGAGATAGCCTTTATCCAACAAACTGTCTATATAAGGCTTCTGATAGTTCTCATAGTCATCATATCTCACATCAATACCACTTACCAAAAGCTCATAATAATTCTTGAAATGCGCATCCTTGCAGGGCTCCACGAAAAAGAGCATGCTCTGACTTCCAAACAGAAGATGAAGAAGATACCAAACTTCATTGTTATCTTTATTCAAGACACAATATCGACGGGTTATCAAACTCTTCGTCTGGGTAAGCTTTTGAGGAGGAGTCAATTCCACAACGTCCTTGTCAACTAATCCACATTCCACATAGCAGTCATACTGATGAGATACAGCATCCATCTCAATGGCAAGGCTCCTTATCTTCAAAATCAGTTCATCACTTTCTTTCGGTAAAGTTAGCGGCAGACCAGCATAACCATATTCTTCTTTCAGAAAACTCTCATAGAAATCCTTGACAACGCCTTCTAAATCTCTGCCATTTGCTTTCAAAGCCTGTTCCAAGGCAAGCAATTGTAAATGCGATAAGTTTTCCCTCATACGAAACACCATATCTACATCATATGTGTATCGAGCATGAAAACCTACCACATTCTCCATGGTACTCTTCTCAGTATCCTTGGATATGAGGGAGATAAAACCATACTTTTCAGTAAACTCAAATACTTGACCACAATAATAGACAATAGTAGCATTTTTGCATTCGTCTATCACATTTTTGTTATACACGAACATGGTACGACCTTCTTCATCTACTTTGCTTTCCTTCACTGGAGCATTCTCTTCTTCGGTGAGAGCCACACCATAACTTGCCAAATGAATACTTCCCAATTCGAAAATAGCCTTATTCAATATCTGTTCCTTCTTTCTTGCATCCTTGATAGTTAAAGGATGAAGAGGGAATTCAGGACTACGCTTTGCAACAAGTACCAAACGCACATAATTGAGATTAGCTCTATCGGAATTTACATAATTGCGAATAATCGTATCTTTGTCTTCACCAGACAAAGACTTAGGAAAATACAAGTCTCTATGTTGACTGAATCTGTCTTCCTTAACGTATTGCTCAAGTAGCCATTCTGCCGTATGCTCATTTTCCTTAAGCAATGCAGTCAATAAGATTTGGTTTTGCTCCACTATCCAACGATGCTCCAACAAATCTTTCAAGAGCCAGCTCTTTTCTTCCAAAATTTCACGTAATCCGTTCTCTGTTATAAGCCCCTTGATTCTGAACTGGTCGATAATTTGCCAAACAGAAGATTCATAGCCTCTTTCTATCTCCCTCAAAATAACAGGAAGGTCATTTGATTGCAAGTGAGATAAATATGCAGCCACTTTCCCTTTGTATTGCTTGATTGCAGCAATCTTGTTCTCGTCCCAATCCTGCGGATACTTCCCATGTTCTATGAACTGCACAATGTGAAACATCTCCAGATAGTCATTGATACCATCTGGTTGTTTTCCTTCCTCGTAGCCTCTCACAACATTAGCCATTCGTTCAATGTGCAGTGGAATAGACATATCATAATCACTATAATAATGTACACGCTCCATTACCTTATTTGATTTAAAAATTCCTTGCTTTGTTTTAATTTTAAAAGCAAATTTGAAGAAATCTTTTTCCAATCTATGGGATTGTCTATAATATCTTCCGAATTCATTCTATCCTGCAACCCAATTGCCGAAAGAAAATCCAACATTCGAGAAGAATTGTTGTGTCCTTTGAGATTAAAGGTATAAAACTCCTTCTCAAATATTACAGAGAATGCTGTGGCATGGAATGAACTTGCTACAACACAAGCCGCATTGTCTATCAAAGATAAAAATTCTAAAGGACCAGCATTATTAATATTTATGTCAGCATAACCTCTTTCAGAAAAATCATTAATTGAAACAATTTTCAATGATTTTTCTTTAGCATAGGCTTTTACAAAAGAAATCATGTTATCATCATTCCCTAAGAAATCATATACAAGAACATAACTTTCATGGGATAATCCATAGAGATTACCTTTTAAAGATAATTGTTTCCACTCACTTTTATCCAACAAGAATACAGGATCAAGTACAACCGAAACATTACTTATCCCCAAATCAGCCAACAAACTTGCGCCAGTTTTTTCTCTGACAGAAATAGATGAAAACTTTGCCAATTTTTCTTTTATGAAGTCCTTGCATTCATCCTTTATACTATTTGTTGCTAAACTTGCCGCATAGGAAAAACGTTTAGTTTGAGCGTTACCAAAATCAAGATAATACCCAGGCTCTTTACCATTATTACTAAAAGTATTCCAAATCTGATCACTACCAGCAATATAAGCATCTGCCATAGGTGGATTCTGCATTAATTCCTCTGAAGAAAAATACTTAATTGGCGTCAAATGATAATATTTTTTTTCAAATGCATCGAACGCAGCCTTACGCCCCCACGTATTAAACATACCACCTCTATAAGCTTTATATGGACACCAAAGATATCGCAGTAAAGGAAACATCTTGATAATACTTGCAGCCCTTCCAATAGCATTCTTAGGCATCCAGAAAGGATTGTATCTATCGCAATGGAACCAAGGATTAAAGTCTATGATTTCAACCTCATGTCTCAAAGATTCCAAATAATGCTGCAATGCATAAGCTTGTAAACTCGCACCATAATTATATACATGATGACAAGTGATTGTCTTTATCTTCATTTTACTATCTTCTTAATAATGTTCTTAAAACTTCTTACAGGATGTTTTATACGTTCTAACAGTCGCTGTTGTTTTCTATAAGTTGTTAATATATGGCACGCATCTTGAATATTCTTAGAATCATTTTTCAATGTTTCTAATATCTTATTATATGCTCCAATTCTTTGCGGACAAGTCTTCATCTGACCCTCCGCAACAACATCAAAAGAATGCTCTACTAATTCACAATTACATTGCTTCAATATCTCATTTCCTTTTTGGGTAAAAGCAACAGCTCCACTAACACCATCTTCATCATCATTATAAGTCTTTCCCCATAAGTCACCGATACGTATATCAGCAGAAGAATGGTTATACTTATACTTACAATGGTCATAGCATTGTTTTCCTAGACAACAGTCACCAAGGAAAAGCTGATAGAACATATCACCTTGTGACAATCGGCTTTCTATATAACTTTTTTTTCCCCTTATTAACATATCGTAAGAGTCATGCCAATTTATTTTCTCGCCATGTTCCTCACCATCAATGCCCATTGCCCAAGAGTCATGCCAGCCCGTCCATTTGTTACGCCACGAAGCATAAGTAATCTTGCCGACTTGCTTCTCAGCCCATTCTGTATATTTTTTCCAAACCAACATGGAAGGAACACCATGACAGAAGAAATCAAGCAGTACAAAGTTGTCTTCACAACGGAATTTTCGAATGTATCGACGGAAAGAATCAATTTGGCAAGGGGAACCAGTAACAAGATACTTTTCCTTCCGATTGATAGCTTTAAATCCGTCAACGGTATAGCTTTGAATATATTTACTACCTGCACTAGGAATCAATTCATTTACATTTGTTGCAATGTAATGCTCTGCTCTGTTCTTATCGGCATTGTAACGTACACCGCAAACCTTATAACCTTGTCCAAGGAGATATTTTCCTATTTCAAAACCAGCACCACCTGATGAACATTTTCTTCTTACTAAATGATCTTTACTCCATGCTGCATAAGGATAAATCTTCGTTTCTTTTAAAGCTAATTCTCCATGGAGATAAGCACAAACCTCTGTACAAATACCACAATTAGTACATTTGTTTGGGTCAGTGATATGAGGCTCATAGAAGCCTTCCGCATTTAGACCAATCTCAATTATCTTTCGTCCACATGCTGTAGCGCAAACACCGCAACCATAACAATCGTGAACACTAGATATATTTTTATTCATCGCTTTAATATTTTATTTTTTACAATATTCACAACCTTTGTCCGGATTGTCATCCTATCAGCCTTATTAAAACCTAGATAGTATCCCAATCCAAGAGTTGAAATGACAGAAAGAATACATACAGTCAAGAAACGGAGTAACACAATGTCAATCAGATTATATGCTATTAATGGCAGTAAAACTGACAAAGCCGTTATGAGATAAACACGCAAAGTTACATCCTTCAAAAATCTAACCATAGGAAATTGTATACTTCTTACCAACATATATAATCTAGCAAAATGGCAAGCTAACTCTACTATAAAAGCAACTATCATTGCCCAATAAGGTTCTGCCCCTATCTTTAAAACAACATATACTATAGGTAATGTCAACAACGATAAGCCTCCTACTACAATTTGATAATCTCTAACTTTACCAGAAGCATGCATGGAAATTATTAATGGATTTGACAAAGTATTCAACAATGCGGTAAAAATCACGATCTGCAAAAATACCACAGTATAGTTAGGTACTTCTTTTAACCATACACTTAATATCAAAGGGGCTTCTACTACAACAGGTAACGAAAGCGTTAGCAACAACAGATAGGATAGCTTTGCTCCTCTAAAAACCAATTTAAACATATTCTCTTTTTCCCCAGAAGCATAGTTTTTAATAATCTGAGGATTAAGAGCCATTTGGAAATTAGAAACAAATCCATTCAGTTTACTCAACACCTGATAAGCAACACCACGTGCAGCATTAACAGCAGGACCAAAAAACATATTCAGTACGACATTAACACCTTGCTCTTTTGCAATACCAGAAAGTGATCCAATCAAATTCCAACCAACAAAAGAGCCTACATTCTTTCCGTACTCTTTATTATATTTTCCAGTAAACCTACACTCAGAAAATTTTAGCCTACAATAGGCAAAATACATCAACAGCAACAGTATTTGAATGAATGCCATCAATACTGCATAAACCACCAGTTTATCAAATGGTGTTAAAGTTATGACGTAACAGATTGCCAATTTGAACACAGCATCAAAGATACTGAAATAGGCAAATGCTGACATTTTTTCATAAGCTATCAATGCTCCATTATATGGTACGTTAATGACATTCAATATAAAGACCAGCAATGAAAGTTGAAATACCCAGTTAGCTGCCCCATATCTATCTGCAGGAAAATTCATATGTGTATTAAGGAACCACACACCTACAATTTCACCCACGATAAGGACTAACAATGCCAGAAAGAGATGAATGTAAATCATTGTACTGAATATCCCCTTAACATTCCCCTCTTTTCCTTTTCCTATCTCAAAAGATAAAAACCTCTGAGTTGCGGAAGTCATGGCACCACTAATAATGGAAAACATGGTAACAAACCCACCGACTACATTATATATACCAAAATCAACTTCTCCTAGCTTATCCAAAATGACGCGGCTTGTATATAAGCCGATAACCATCATGAAAAGCATACGGACATAAAGAAGAAGCGTATTCTTCGCTATTCGTTTATTATTATCTGATGTTTGATTTGACATTTACTTTTTCTATTTCTGTTGATTTTAAAAACTCGTTTCTATCATCCTCCCACATGGTATCATCCTCAACCTCTGATAAATGAAAGAACTCTACCAAATGATCCTTCAGCAGATTCAACTTTCCATTTACTCGCTTTGAATCATCCAGCGCTACCGCCTTCTTTCTATAATCAATTTTGCAAACTAACATATTTTCTAAATAATACCATGAAAATCTCATCTATCAGCACTATCAAAGCAAATCTAAAGAAATAACTATGATAGGAGAAATCCGTTGAGGCAAGAACACTAAAATCAGGCTTGTTTACTTGATAGGATAGCGTATTATGCGCACAACGATTTCGATGCCTATAGACCACCTCTTCATACTTTTTACTCAATGCTGATTGAAATAAGCTGTAGGACTTAACAGAACCTATAGGGTAATATAGTTGTCTAATATTTAAGACATCTGGTTTTTGAAAGTCATCCGTAAATCACTTCCTACAGCTTTGACAGATTGCTTTTGCTCATCGAAATATGCCTTTAGATCTTGCCTTTCCTGGCTGAAATCAAATATAGTATATATGTTCCAGCCCAACAGAACTGTCACAAGAAAGCCAAGGCTCCCTGTAATAAATCAAAGATAATCAAACGACATCTCGGTTCTTGGCAATGAAGTTAATATCGCTATCACACTCAAAACTATTGCTAAAATGCTAACCAACAAAGTCAATCTGTTTACTTTCATAATCTGAAGTTTTTATTGAGGATATTTGATTTTAATCTTCAAAATAATACCATTAATTTCCTTTTCTATAACTTCGTTCTTTGATCTTTGCGACCGCACATATGAATGGATTAACATTACTATAATCTCCTTTTATGTCTTCATTCACATTCATAATCAGACATATAGAACAATACTGTTTCTGCAAGCAAGAATTACATTTAGGAAAATCTTTATATTGTAGATTTCTCAATCCCAATACTATAGGATTTTCATCCCATATTTCTTTCAAACTTTGTTTTTCTATATTTCCTAACTTGAGATTTTGCCATCCTTCACAAGGATAAATATCACCATTGTTTGAGACACACAAAGAACTCTTACATACAGGACATATTGGAGTTGAAGAATCTTTCTGCTTGTTTTTTATAGACTCTAATTCTGAATTATTCAAAACCTTTGTTTTTTCTATATTTTCGATCTCTTCAGCAGACAATCTACATGACAAATTACTAGAAGTTAAATCATAACTACCATAAAGTGAGTAATCATAATCAGCCTCGACATTCAATGATTTAGCAAATTCCAATACACCCTTATAATCACTTTTGTTCTGCTTCATAACCGGGCAATTTATTTGAATAGGTATATTCCTTGCATGAAGCTGTTCTATTGAATGAAGTGTTTGTTTAAAGCTACCTTTCTTACGGGTTATAGAGTCATGAACACTCTCATCCATAGAATATAACGATGTTTGAATGCTTATCAAAGGATTTGATGCTATTAGATCTATCAATTCTTCTGATAACAATGTTAAATTTGAAAGCAGATTAACAGAGAAGTTATATCGACTGCACTCTAATAAAAAGCGTTTCAAATTCGGGTTTAATAATGGCTCACCACCACTAATCGTTATATTAAGAACATTCATACTACGACATTGAGAGAGAATTCTATCAAATACTTTCTCAGGCATTATAGTACATTTATTCTTTTCTGGTATATAGCAATGAACACATCTTTCATTACAGCGACTCGAAATATCAACATGGACACGAGACAAGCTATATTTTGTTCTAAAAGTCTCTTCATATATGTTTTGACTAGCTTGCAACTGAGGAATATTTAACTCAAAAGCTTGTCTATTTTCATATGAAAAATAATGCGATACGAAATCTGCATAATCATGTTCATCCCCCATAAAGATAAAACCTTTCGAATGCAATTCTTTGTAAAATTCCAAGGCATCTCTACTTATCACAGCAACAGGAACAGCAGAATACAACTTGCTTAAACGAAGAATAACGTCATCTAGCTTTTCTGGAATATCTTTTAGATTAGCATAGAAAACTTTACCTGAATTAGACAATATTAATTCTCCTACTTTCTTGCAGCTATGTGAAGCGGTATCATATCCAAAATTACGATTATCAGTAAGATAACCATAAGAAGAATAAGAGCGAAATAATATATATGGCAATTTTTGTACTATCATAGTGATCAAATTGTGAGCGATAGTATAATAACTATCGCTCAGTTTTACACAAAGCTATCAATTAATGCGTGCCAGAAGGTTTTCTTGTGCAAGAAGGTCTTCCACATGGCTTTCTCTGACAATCAGCCATCATAATTGCACTTTGTGCTAGGAATGAAGGTTTTTCGTATTCCATAAATAATTGATGTTTGTGGCCGCTCTATATCCACTATCCCTCGCTGAGTAGCCGTTGAGTACGAAGAGTGGCATTTATAGTATTTCATCAATTTAGTATCTCCACTATATCACAAGCAATTACCTTATTTTCCAAATTCCTTAATCCTCTGTTCTTCTTTCAATGAGCAGACAAGCAGCTGGCCGTGCTTCTAGGCTACAAAATAACCATCCAAGCCTTGAACTACCACCTTGCTTACATCGGCTGCATTAACCACGCAGTTCTTGCATTCATACAAGCAGATGTCCTTGCCTACCTTGGCATTGCCAGCCTCATCCTGTGGAAGCAAGGTACGGAGGCAGCCCCGCTACCTAAGTCGCTCCAGCCAAACTCGGCTGGCAAGGTATAGATTTCCTTCGACTTCTCCATCACGGCATAGTCAATACTTAACAAGAACAACGTATGACTTAGTATAAATCCACGTTGATATTGAATGGAGAATCAAAGTCCTTCAGCATTGCATGCTTCGTATCTTTCTCAGAGAGATTGGCATGTTCTGTTGGGATTTTCCAATCGATACCGAGGGTATCATCGAGAATGCTGATGCCTCCATCGGCTTCCGGATGATAGAAGTTATCACACTTGTATTGGAAGACGGCTGTTTCTGAGAGAACCGGCGAAGCCGTGGGCAAAGCCCTTTGGAATGAAGAACTGGACATGATTGTCTTCTGTCAGCTCTACAGCTACATACTTGCCATAGGTTGGTGACCCTTTGCGAATATCTACAGCGACATCAAGTACTCTACCTTTTACGCAGCGTACCAGCTTGCTCTGGGTATATGGTGGGCGTTGGAAATGCAAGCCTCGCATTACGCCATAGCTGCTCATTGACTCGTTGTCTTGGCAGAAGTGAACACTGTGTCCCAGGACAGGAGAGACCTTCTCTTCAAACTCTCGCTCACTAAAGCTCTCAAAGAAGTAGCCACGAGCATCACGGAATAGGCGTGGCTCAATTATGAGAACACCTTCTATATCGGTCTTGATTATATTCATTTTTTACAAATAATCATTAGTGTCCAATAAAAATTGGACACGTTAATTAATTAATCAAATAGTCCCTTAAAAATGGGATAATCGAGTTCTTTGACATCGTTGAAAATAGTCTTATCAAATAGATCTCTTAGACGGGTTTTGTCCGTCAATGAAATGCTTAGAATCTGCAAAACTTCATATGTCGAGCGTTTCAAT
>OHZY01000588.1_pt1 | contig 12061 bp, 10 predicted proteins | sample 1580621 | NCBI WGS metagenome assembly OHZY01 (sample SAMEA3882535, study PRJEB24775) | human gut metagenome | biome: human-associated habitat; feature: intestine environment; material: feces | place: Netherlands | collected 2009/2010 | reverse complement strand
GTCGGGCAGTTGATACTCGGTTACTTTACTTTGGTTTAGTGGGTTGCCCGTTTGTTTCTACGGACTTGGGTGTGTCCGTTGCGGACCGGCTGTACCTTGTACTGCCGTGCGCGTGGGTGATGCCGTCTTACGTTTTCATTTTCATTCTTTTTTACTCGTTATACATAGTTGCGGATGTCGAAGTCCTCAATATTGTCCGGGACTACAAAATCCTTTTTCGGTTTCTTCAGCCGGATTTCGATAAGCCCCTTGATGCGGATGCTCATTTCAGACGAGCCGGTCATCAGCTTCTCGTACAGCTCCGTCCCTTCCATGTCGGTGAAGACTTTTGCCGCCCGCTCCCGTTCCGTCGTTGTCGCTTCCGGGTTCTTGGCGGTTCTGACCGCATCGTCTATCTCGTCGAAGCTGCTTCCGGATGCCCTCGGTGCGTCGGACGTTTCTTCCTCCGGCTCGTCCTCCCCGAACTCCAGTTCCGAAGGCGTGAGGCTCGTGAAGGTTTCGTCGAGTTTATCCTCCGGGACTTGGGCGGGACGGGATACGGTTTCCGTGTTTCCGTCGTCAAAAGTAGCCTCTTCCTCCGACAGCTCAATGCCTTTTTCCGAAGTGGCGGCTTCTTGCGTCGGTATGGCAGCGGTTGTCCGGGTGGATGCCATTTTGAAACGGCTCTTGCCGATGATGTCCCCCTTTGCCGTGGGAACTTCCTCATGTGCCGCTACGCTCTTTGGTCCATTCCTGTCCAACGACCGCCATAATCCGGCTATGCCCTTGAAGAAGCGGACAATCCGCGTGTCCATGATGCGCTCGTAAAGGAGCAGGAACAGGAACCAGAGGTTGCAGCCGACCGATACCGCCAGCAGAATGTCTGTCATACTGATTGTTTCATTCATATACTTCCGGTTTTAATTAGAATACTGAATTGTAATTCCGGGCGTAAAGGCTCTTTATGGCGTCCTCGCACTGGTTGAAGTGGTGCGTCAGCACATGGTCGATGTAGGCGGACAGCGTAAGCCGGTCATGCCCGATTACACGGGTGATGCGCATGATACGCTCGTGGTACTCCGGGCGCACATACGCCATCTTGCCCTCCCGCGCCTTTACTTCGGGGTCGCGGATAAACAGACGCTCATAGTCCTTCTCGCTGCATTTGCCGCTTACCGGGACGAGCGACAGTATTTCCACGCTCGCCTTCACTTGGGCAAGCATGCCTCCGCAGTCCTGCTGCGGTCTTTTTTCATTCGGTGTCATTTCTTTTTCCATTTTCAAATCAGATCTTCACGTTGTTTCTTGTACAGTTCGTTGATTCTCTCCTTGTGCTGTTCCAGATGCTGGCGCAGCACGGTATCCACATAGCCGCCCACGGAGATTTCCCCTCCGGCGATATCGTTCACTATTCTGAGGATTTTGCCGTGTACGTCGCGGCTGATATAGACGCACTGGCGGGTCTTTATCTCGTTGCGGCGCAGGAACAGCTCGTTATAGTCCTCGTCCTGCCTTTTCCGGCGACCGCCTTCCCTCTGCGTTCTCTCCCGTGCCACGGGCTGCGCGGGTGGCGGCTCCGGTACGGCGGTGTCATCTTCGGTCGGTGCGGTTGCGGGGACTTCCTGCGCCGGACGCAGTGTCCCGTCCTGAGTGCGCCGCCCAATGGATGCCAACAGCAGTTCCTCGTCGATGCCTTCCGTGTTCACTTTCCTGCTGCCCATGCTCACTGCGGTCTGATGATGTCGCTTATCTCTTCGGAAAACTCACGGATGCCGCTTCCTTTCAGCAGTGCCGTGTCCATCGGGAAGATAGTGGAGCGGAAAACGCTCCTGCGCTCTTCCGATAGGTCGCGGCGGAACTTCTTGCTGTCGGGCAGGCGGGTGGAAAGCACCGGAAAGCCCATTTCGGCTATCACTTCTTCGTAGATGCCGTACAGGTCGTTCCTCTCCCTGCCGTCCACCATCGTCCAGAACAGATGCAGCCCCTTTGTTTTCGCCTGTCCGGTAGTCATCAGCCTGTCGCGGAACATCGTGACGAATTTCAGGGTACTCTCCACGACGAAGCGATCGGCACTAAGGGGCGTGAAGATGTAGTCCATCTGCGATAGCGTCTTTATCACGCCGTTGCTCCGGAGTGTTCCCGGCATGTCGAAGAAAACCACGTCGGGCTTCATGACCTCGGCGGCGATCATCCTTTCCGCATCGTCGAGGGCGTTCACCGCGTTGCTCTTGATGACCGGATAGGCGTTCTTCTTTATCTTGCGGAAATGGTCGCACGCGAGAGCCTTGAAGTAGATGCTCCCGCCGATGAGTGCCGTCTCATGTTCGCGCAGACCGTGGATGCTGTGCTGCGGATCATCGCAGTCAACGACGGCGACATTGTAGCCCTTCACGTTGTGGAGGTAGCTGGCGGCGAGTGCCGTGACGGTGGATTTGCCAATGCCACCTTTCTGTGTTGCGAATGCAACGAAGATTTCCTTACTCATAGTTCCATTTATTTTAATTGTTGATGATTTGTTTTTCTGTTTCCATACGGATTTGGCTGTCGCACCATCCGCTTCCGTGACTACACACGCAGGCGGGTCGTCGCGTATCCGGTTCTGTGGTGAAGCGGTGCGTCGGACAAATGGTGATTGACGACATTGCGTCATGAAGTCATTGAATCCATACGTCACCGAATTGTCGGAGAACCGGGTTTCCGACGGTTCGGGTATCCGTTTCGGCAAGTGTCCGCCGAAGCGGTTGTCCGGGTATTTGAATGTTCCTTTCCTCATATCTTCAAACCGTTCGTTTCTTGAATCATGCTGCAAATAAACAAGTATATTTTTGAACCTGTATCACTTCTCCAGCAAGTGGCGGCATGTTGCGCCGGTTGGCAGCCATTGACCGGGTCAAGCATCTGTCCGATACCGCTTTAAGGGCGTAACTTTGCACCCGGACAGCAGGGTTCGCCGATGACGCGCGGCCCGGAGTCCTGAAAGGTATTTTCCCAATCCGTCCCCTGACGGATTTTTATGTTCACCTGAACATAGCAAGATGTCTTTTCAGCCGCTCAAAATATTTTGAGCAGCCACGAAAAGCACTTGCCCTTGCAGGGGGCGGGCTTTCCCTCCGAAGTCGGGAAGCCTTTCAGAACTGCGGTGCTGTAATCCGAAGCGGCGGCTTATGCCGTCAATCCGCTAAATCCAAAGTAATATGAAAGAGAAAAGGAAAAGCAAATCAGGGAGAAATCCCAAACTTGATCCGGCGGTGTACCGGTACACCGTCCGTTTCAACGAGGAGGAACACAACCGTTTCCTCGCCATGTTCGGAAAATCGGGTGTCTATGCACGGTCTGTTTTCCTCAAAGCGCACTTCTTCGGGCAACCGTTCAAGGTGCTGAAGGTGGACAAGACGTTGGTGGACTATTACACCAAACTGTCGGATTTTCATGCACAATTCCGTGCCGTGGGTACGAATTACAACCAAGTCGTGAAGGAACTGAGGCTGCATTTTTCAGAGAAAAAGGCGATGGCGTTGCTCTACAAGCTGGAGCAACACACCGTCGAACTCGTGAAACTGAGCCGTCAGATTGTGGAATTGTCGAGAGAAATGGAAGCAAAATGGTCGCAAAAATCAGTGTAGGAAACTCGTTGTACGGCGCGATTGCCTACAACGGGGAGAAGATTAACGAGGCGCAGGGGCGGCTTCTCACCACCAACCGCATCTACAATGACGGTTCGGGAACGGTGGACATAAGCAAGGCGATGGAGGGTTTCCACACCTTCCTGCCACCGCAGATGAAGGTCGAGAAGCCGGTGGTGCATATCTCACTCAACCCGCACCCGGAGGATGTGCTGACCGATATTGAGTTGCAGAATATCGCCCGCGAGTATCTGGAAAAACTCGGTTTCGGAAACCAGCCTTATCTTGTATTCAAGCACGAGGACATCGACCGCCACCACCTGCACATCGTGACGGTCAACGTGGACGAGAACGGTAAAAGGCTCAACCGGGATTTTCTCTACCGCCGCAGCGACCGTATTCGCAGGGAACTGGAACAGAAGTATGGATTGCATCCGGCAGAACGAAAAAATCAGGGATTGGATAACCCGTTGCGCAAGGTGGATGCATCGGCTGGCGATGTGAAAAAGCAGGTGGGCAACACCGTGAAGGCTCTGAACGGGCAGTACCGCTTCCAGACGATGGGCGAATACCGTGCGCTCCTTTCCTTATATAATATGACGGTGGAGGAAGCGAGGGGAAACGTGCGCGGACGGGAGTATCACGGGCTGGTCTATTCCGTCACGGACGACAGGGGTAACAAAGTTGGCAATCCGTTCAAGTCCTCGCTCTTCGGGAAGTCCGCAGGCTATGAAGCCGTGCAGAAGAAGTTTGTCCGTTCCAAATCGGAAATCAAGGACAGGAAACTGGCAGACATGACGAAACGCACCGTCCTTTCCGTGCTGCAAGGCACTTATGACAAGGACAGGTTTATTTCCCGGCTCAAAGAGAAGGGCATAGATACCGTGCTGCGCTACACAGAGGAAGGGCGCATCTATGGGGCTACCTTCATCGACCACCGCACGGGATGCGTGCTGAACGGTTCGCGCATGGGTAAGGAACTTTCGGCGAATGCCTTGCAGGAACACTTCACACTGCCATACGCCGGACAACCGCCTATACCGCTTTCCATCCCGGCGGATGTTGCGGACAAGGTATATGGGCAGACCGCATACGACCGTGAAGACATGTCGGGCGGTATGGGCTTGCTCACTCCCGAAGGTCCGGCGACCGATGCCGAGGAAGAGGCTTTCATCCGGGCAATGAAGCGCAAAAAGAAGAAAAAGCGCAAGGGCTTGGGTATGTAATCAGAGTATCAACAATTAAAAAATCAATGTATGTCACAAGAAGACGATTTGAGGGCATTGGCGAAAATCATGGATTTTCTGCGTGCCGTGAGTATCATTTTAGTGGTCATGAACGTGTACTGGTTCTGCTACGAAGCCATCAGGATGTGGGGCGTGAACATCGGCGTGGTGGACAAAATCCTTCTGAACTTCGACCGCACGGCGGGGTTGTTCCATTCCATACTGTACACGAAACTGTTTTCCGTCCTTTTGCTTGCCCTGTCCTGTCTGGGTACGAAAGGTGTCAAGGGTGAGAAAATCACTTGGGGGAGAATCTGGACAGCATTTGCCGTCGGGTTCGTGCTGTTTTTCCTGAACTGGTGGTTGCTGCCCCTGCCGCTGCCGCTTGAAGCGGTGACGGGACTATATGTCCTTACCATTGGAACGGGCTATGTCTGCCTGCTGATGGGAGGTCTGTGGATGAGCCGTCTGTTGAAACACAATTTGATGGAGGATGTTTTCAACAACGAGAACGAGAGTTTCATGCAGGAAACGAGGCTTATCGAAAGCGAGTATTCGGTCAATCTGCCGACACGTTTCTATTACAGGAAACGCTGGAACAACGGCTGGATCAATGTGGTTAATCCCTTCCGTGCGTCCATCGTGTTGGGTACGCCGGGCAGCGGCAAGTCATACGCCGTTGTAAACAATTTTATCAAGCAACAGATTGAAAAGGGATTTTCGATGTATGTATATGACTTCAAATTCAGCGACTTGTCCACTATTGCCTATAACCATTTGCTGAACCACCCGGAGGGCTACAAGGTGAAACCGAAATTCTATGTAATCAACTTCGACGACCCGCGCCGTTCACACCGTTGCAATCCCATTCACCCGGATTTCATGGAGGATATTACGGACGCTTACGAGAGTGCCTACACGATAATGCTCAACCTCAATAAAACGTGGGTGCAAAAGCAGGGCGACTTCTTCGTGGAGTCTCCTATCATTCTGTTTGCCAGCATTATCTGGTATCTCAAAATCTATCAGAACGGGAAGTATTGCACTTTTCCTCATGCCATCGAGTTTCTGAACCGCCGTTACGAGGATATATTTCCGATACTGACCTCTTACCCGGAGCTGGAGAACTACCTTTCACCATTCATGGACGCTTGGCTCGGAGGGGCTGCGGAGCAGCTCATGGGGCAGATAGCGTCGGCGAAAATTCCGCTTTCAAGGATGATTTCACCGCAGCTCTATTGGGTGATGTCGGACAGCGAGTTTACGCTGGACATCAACAATCCCGAAGAGCCGAAAATCCTATGCGTGGGCAACAATCCCGACCGCCAGAACATCTACGGGGCGGCACTCGGATTGTACAACTCCCGCATCGTGAAACTCATCAACAAGAAGGGGATGCTGAAGTCGTCGGTCATCATTGACGAGCTGCCCACGATATACTTCAAAGGGCTGGACAATCTTATAGCTACCGCCCGAAGCAACAAGGTTGCCGTGTGTCTGGGTTTTCAGGATTTCAGCCAGTTGGTGCGAGACTACGGGGACAAGGAGGCGAAGGTGGTGATGAACACTGTCGGCAATATCTTTTCCGGGCAGGTGGTAGGCGAAACGGCAAAGACACTATCGGAACGGTTCGGTAAGGTGTTGCAGAAACGGCAGTCCATCTCCATCAACCGGCAGGACGTGTCCACCTCCATCAACACGCAGATGGACGCGCTCATCCCGCCGAGCAAGATTTCCGGTCTTACGCAGGGTATGTTTGTCGGTTCTGTGTCCGACAACTTCAACGAGCGCATCGAGCAGAAGATTTTCCACTGCGAGATTGTGGTGGATGCCGAAAAGGTCAAACGGGAGGAAAGTGCCTACAAGAAAATTCCTGTCATTACCGATTTCACGGACGAGGACGGCAACGACCACATGAAGGAAACGGTGCAGGCGAACTACCGGCGCATCAAGGAAGAGGTGAAGCAGATTGTGCAGGAGGAACTGGAGCGTATCAAAAACGATCCGGTGCTGTGTAAACTGCTACCAGATAATGAGACTGTCTAACAAGTCCCCAAAATTGAAAATTATCCCTATCGAAGTTTGAAGTGACCCCCAAAAGTTGGATACAATTTTTTTGGGGGGCACTTCAGTTCTGACGGGTAAAATCGTAAAATTCGGACTTGTTAGACAAATACTTACGCGGTTTCAACCTCAGGTACTGAATCTATCGAATTGACAAATTTAACCAATTGCGGATCTGAATCTTTTTGTATGAGGTTTCGGAGACTCTTTTTCAATTCATAAGCATCATCCCCTGCTGTATTTATTAAATCCATATAAAAATCTTTGTTTTGCAGAATCAATGAACGGCATGCCCCATCGGAAATTACAGGTTTCACTATTTTATCAATAACGTCTCCAGCTTGACTTTTCAAATTACCATGCGATCTAAGCCATGTTTCGAAAAATTGAAACTTTATTGCATTGATAGTCTTTTTACCGATGCAGAAATCATTTCTTATATCGGTAACTGTCGATTTAATTTTTCGTTTATCCAATCTTTCAACTATATTCTTGAAACAATTAGGGAAAGGATTCAAACTTTGAGTTCCAGAAGCAATATCCATCAGAATCTTTTTGCCAAATTCAGTCAAGTTATCTGGCAAGGATTTGATTTTAGCCAGTAAATGTTTTATTGCGACAAACCAATAATATGATGTATGTGCTGTTCTTTGGGCGTATAATGTATCAACACTTATTTCAGACAACGCTTCGAACGCTATTTTATTGATATGATCGGTCAGGACATTGCTTATTTTAGTGGTCAAATCGTAAAAAGATGCGTCAGGAATTACATCTTTAATATTGTTCTTAGTGATATACTTATCCAAATCGGTATTCCACTCTGCTAAATGCTCGATAAATACCTCATCCGTTACACCTATTCTGTTCTTAATATCTTCAAATTGGGGCAATATGTCTGAGAGCAATAATTTATAGCCAAGTTTATGATTTACCATGTATTGTAGTGTTTCATTTAATAGCGGTATATTCCATCCCACACTATTTACTAATAAGTCTCCATGATCCACATAATAGTCCATGAGTTCTGCAACATATTTTATATCTCCACCCTCTATTAAGGAAACGGAATGACCATGTGCCAATTGCATGGCGACTAAATCGTAATATCCAGACTCTTTAATGTTTCGGCCATCAGTTTCTAATTCAGAATGCAACTGATTTATGTAGGTTGAATCTAACGTTACAGGTAAAGGTCTTTCTTCGTCAGATGCCAATAAACGATAGGTTGTAAATATAGCCCCTATATTATCTTTATTTACATTCTGTTCATCAATGCAATTCGTGATCGCTTGCAAAAGCGTTGGAAACGTATAGGTAGAATTATCTTTTAACGTTTTTACAATATCTGCATGGTCGAAATTATCGGGTAGTAAGTTTGCCAAATAATTATCGAGCGCCTCCGAATTTGTTGCTACTTGATAATATTTATATGCTTTAGTTGTCGCGTTATCCCGATAGGCAGCATCTGTTGCATTTGCAGCTTGAATATAATCGATAAATGTATTTGGCTTGACTGTTTTTGCTTCAATCAATGACGTAAAATCGCACGCCAACTTATTTTGCGCAATAAACCTGTCTATTGCATCTAACGTTTTGAAATAGTCGCCGCCATTGAAGTCATTGAACCGAACTATCTTCTTATATAATTGAGCAATCACATGGTTTTGGCTTTCCGTGTCTAAATGCAACAGCAGTTCTTGGTATTCGACAGGGAACACCTGCTTCTCTATGGATTCTTTTAATTTCAATTGTGCTATTCTTTGCCATACACGCAGAATAACATCGCTCTTTCGAGTTAATTTATGCAAACAATGTATAATCTTATCGATAAGCGCATTGTCCATACATTGTATAACTTCTTCTAATACAGTGTCAAATTGTTTATTAGTCTCTGCATATTGATTTATGTCGTGGTCTTCTTCTCCGTTGATGCAGCCTTCAATATATTTTTTCAATGGAATTTGTCGAGCATCTTCAACATCGACACCATATACCAAAGCTGCAATTTCGCGTTGTGTTTGCAGATCATTGTTAATTATTGTTTGAATGCCATTCAGATAGTCGCCGGACAATATTTGTTCTACTGGATTTGCCAGAATATCCGTCTTCTTCAAACAGAACAATGCTATGTTTATCATCAAAATTTCGTTACACCACTCTTGTTTAAGAGCGACCATCTCATTGATATATGATATAATTTCCCTAACATTGGCATTAGGATTTACCAATCTGAATATCCGATTTATAGTTTCTTTCGCTTCATTTTCTGTTTCTCCAAATGCTTCAACAAACAGTTTGTTGAATATACTTCGATAGTCGGTAATAACAGGAGGAGCAACACGATAAACAATAGGGAAAGTTTTATTGATAAAATACTTGGTCAGTTGTTTCGTTTGTTCGTCGGTCTCATCTCCGAATGCACAAGCTAAATGTGTTTCATCGAAAGGAATAACAGCCCAAACATTTTCAAAACCGCTATCGGCGAAGAACGTATGGATAGAAGACCATAATTCTTTTACTTTTTCAGCGGGGAGACGATCCATGTTGTCAAAAACAAGGACTAATTTACGTTGTCCTTTTTCCTTGATAAAATCAGAAATGTCTTGCATCCATGTTTTGAACTCGTAAACCGTTGGTTCGTCTTCGCTCAAAGTCTCATAGCAAACGTCCTTTTCGACTTTATCTTGATAAATAGCTAACATATAACTCCATCCATATTTATGATCTTTGCTATATGCCCATTTCCAAACGCACAATGCAATAAGAACTGGCAGTGCAGCTATGATAATAGACAATAAAGAAAACCACCATGTTGTGGGTGTAGGTTTTACTGCATACGCAATAAATGTAAATATCGGAGTTAAAACTGCAACCAAAAATGCCGCAACCATACCATTACTGATAAGGGGATATTTTTCGGTTACGGTCTCCGTTTTACGGGCTAATAAATATTTCAGCTTTTCAGACCATGATACGGTTTTCGTACCTCCACCTTTGACTTTTATTGTTGCATTTCCAGATAGGATACCATCATCAATAAGTTTGCTTGTAAGCAATTCCAATATAGAGCGGCGTTGCAAGTCCTCTTGATGTCCCCATGCGTCATACTCAAAAAAGTAATAGTCGTCTGATAATTCACGTTCCAACATTTTAACCACGTTGGATTTTCCAGATCCCCAAATACCTTCGATGCCGATAATTCGAGGTAAAGTACATTCCTCATCCAATGAATCATTCTGACAAAAATGGCGAGCAATAGTTTTTGCCAACCTTTCTTGCGAACCTCCATCGAATTTGTCAATACCACACGGTTTATTTTGGATAAACCGCGGATATTGCTGTTTGGATTGTAGTTTTGTTTCCATATACGTAATTTATTGATTATACGAACTCCAAATAATTCTCCCGATTTACCACATGAAACTCGGCATAGGGATAGGCTTCTTGGAAGGCTTTCGGTGCGGCCGGCATTTTATTTCCCCACTTGAACTCCAAGGCGGTAAGACTGTCGGCACTCTCCTCAATCAGGTCGATTTCCTGTTTGTCGTAGGTGCGCCAGAAATAGAACTCCCTGTGCAGTCCCTCATTGAAGTTCGCTTTGCGCCGCTCTCCGATGATGTAGTTCTCCCACAGCGCACCGACATCCTGCCGAATGGCCAGCGGTGAGAAAGCCCCGATAATGGCATTGCGAATGCCGTTGTCGTAGAAGTACCACTTGCCAGCTTTTGTAACCTCCTTGCGTAGGTTACGCGAATAAGCCCCCAGACGATAGATAACGAAGACCTTTTCCAATAGGTCGAGGTATTTTTCAACGGTCGTCTTGCTCATGCCGAGTTGTTTACCTAACTCTTCGTAAGAAACTTCGCTGCCCAACTGAAAAGCTATCAATCGCAGTAGATCGCGCATCTTGCTCGAATTTTTTAAGCCGTCAATTGCTAAGATATCTTTAAGCAGGTATGCACCGACAATATCACGTAGGTAGTCTGTTTTACGTTCATAGTTCTCCATCATTACTACTTCGGGATAGGAACCGTAAATCAAGCGCGCTTCGAGGTTCTGGCGGGTTTCAAGTGCCGTTTCCGTCTGTGCGATTTCCCGTTGCGAGAATGGTGTAAGGAGAAATTGCGTACTGCGGCCGACCAACGGTTCACCAGTCTTATTCAGCAAATCGAATGACGAAGAACCACTTGCCAAGACACTTATTCCCGGTATTTCATCAACTATCAACTTCAGAATACTACCGATTTGTGGTATGTTCTGTGCCTCATCAATAGCCAGCAAATCAATACCATCCAATAAATGCCGATAATTGGCTATTGAGCGATTCTCCAATAGTGCTAATGTGTCGTAGTCTTCGCCGTTGAGCATCATCGTCCTACCTGAATAGTTGTCCACAATTTTACGCATCATTACCGTTTTACCAACACGGCGAGCACCAAAAATCAGTACTGCTTTATTGGGCGCGATTCGTGCTGTAATCTTCTCTTGAAGTATTCTATTTACTGTTTCCATACCTTATAAAATATAATGCAAAGATAATCATATTTTTTTAATTGGCGAATTTTACAAAAAAAACGGGCTATTAAATGGCGATTTTTACAACCACAATCTTATGGAAGTTGTTTCATTGTTTTTAGTAATGATATATGTTCATACTATGATGACTCAATAATTTACCAGACATACGTTTCTGAAATTTGTCCTTATAGGAATGAAAAACTCACATATATTGTGCTAATTAATATATAATTAAATGAAAATAAAAAGACAGGATACGAGTATTCCTGTCTTCTCATATGTAATGGATATTTTTTTATTTTCTCATCCGCTCCAACTCCTCATCACGCAACATTCTCTCGTTCAGTTTTTCCTGCATCCTGTCAATGAAATAGGTGCGGCTTTCGTTCTTCCGGCGTTTGATATCAGTGTAGAAGCGGTAGCAGTCTTTAGAATCAACCCCGAATATCTTATAGAGAAGTGGGGCGAGCTGTTTGAGCGGCATATTGCCGTTGTTGATGCAGCCCATCACGTCTATGCCGTAGATAAGTTCCACGAGGTCGATGGCATTGCCCGTCCATTGAAGAAGGCTGGCGGTGGTTTCTGTTGCGTTGTTGGCGGATATTAGTGGTGGCACTTGGGGCGTGGCAAGGAATTTCTGCATCTTTC
>OHZY01000584.1_pt1 | contig 12119 bp, 8 predicted proteins | sample 1580621 | NCBI WGS metagenome assembly OHZY01 (sample SAMEA3882535, study PRJEB24775) | human gut metagenome | biome: human-associated habitat; feature: intestine environment; material: feces | place: Netherlands | collected 2009/2010 | reverse complement strand
GACAAGCGTGCGCTTGCCCTCGGTGATGTCGGTGCGGAAGTCCTTGTTGGCGGCCTCCTTGGTGCCGATCAAGTTGAGCAGATCGTCCTGAATCTGGAAGGCAAGGCCCGTGTGCAGGCCAAAGGCGCGCAGCGCCTCAATCTGCTCCTCGCTGCCGCCGCCGATAATGGCTCCGGCGGCAAGTGGCGTGGCTCCGCTGTAGTACGCGGTCTTGTGCGTCGCCATGTCCAGATAATCGTCGACCGAGATGTCAAAGCGCCCGTCGCGGACCCAGCCCAAGTCGAGTGCCTGGCCCTCAATGGTGCGGACGATCATCTCGGTGAGCTCGTGGAGCACGCGGAGTTTCACGTCTGCCTCGAGCGTCGAGAACCGTCTTGGTGACCATGGTGAGCGCTAAATCGCCGCAGTTGATGGCGAGTCCCGTGCCCTCGGTAAGGTGCATGCAGGGCTTGCCGCGGCGCAGTTGGCCGTTGTCGGCGATGTCGTCGTGGATCAGCGCGCCCGACTGAAAGTGCTCGATGGCTGCCGCGGCGCTGCGGGCGCTCTCAAAGCTGCCGCCTACCGCGGTGGCGGCGAGCATGCAGATGAGCGGGCGGTGGCGCTTGCCGGCATTGGCCGTAAATGCCGAGAGCGGGGTATACAGGTAACGCTCGATATCGGCGGAAGTTGCCTGTCCGTCAAAGAACGTGGCCAGATAGTCGTTAATCTGGTCAAAGTGCTGGGCTAAAAAGCTGGTAAACGGACTGGACACGGGTTCTCGCATTCTTTCTTAGGTTGCACCGTTGCATTATGCAGACTACATATTGCCACATTGGGGCGTCGAGCGCGGCGGTTGAAGACGATTGAGTCTTGCGGTCGCAAACGCGGCAAGGGGCTCGGCTAGATAAGCCCAAAGTGTTCGAGCGCGGTGACGACGCCGTCGTGGTCGAAGCTGTCGGTTACGTAGTCGGCCTTTTCCTTGAGGAAGTCCGGCGCGTTGCCCATGGCGATGCCAACATCGACCGCCTCCATGAGGGCGATGTCGTTGCTCGCGTCGCCAATGCCATATACGGTGCCGTGGTCTGGTCCCAGGGCGTCAAGCACAGCCTTGATTCCGGCCCGTTTGGTGCACTCGCGCGGCGAGATTTCTGTGACCTCGAGCTCGAGCTCGTTGAGGCAGAGCAGAGGTCCAAGCTCTTCATCTTGGGCGATGCGGTTGGCAAGTGGTGTGGACATAAGAATTTTATAGGCGTTGTAGTGCTCAAGTTGCGTGACGGCGTCGCCCACGGTGCGTGCGTAGCCGTACGTCTCGGGGGCATCTGCACTCATGCGCACGACGCGATCGATGCCCTCAAAGCGAATGACCTCGCCCGATTGCTCGAGATAGGGGGCGAGGCGCTGTAGCAGACCAGGGTTTATGGCTGCATTTCGCACGATACGCCCCTCGAGTTCGGCGTAACCGCCCGCGAGGCACACGACGCCTGCCCACGGCAGCTCGAGCAGCTTGGGATGGATGCAGCTGAGGGTGCGCCCCGTACAGATAAAGGCTTTGTTGCCGTTGGCGACAAACGTGCGAATTGCCTGTGCAACCGTCTCGTTGGGATAGGGGGAAAGATCTCGCTCGCCCTCGGGGAGCTCTTGGGCAAGTTTGGGATCTTGCCAGGCGAGCGTACCGTCGATGTCGAAGAAGCAGACATTGCCATGCTTTTTGGTGGCGTCGGCGGCATGAGAAGGCGAGGCGGCGAATGCAAACCCCGGTTCGAGTCCCATAATCTGATCAAAGTGCTCTTTGACGCGGGGAACCGAGATGCCGATGATCACCTGGGCGGTTTTGCCGGTGACGATGAGGCCTTTGGCGCCTGCTGCGACAAAGGTCGCATTGTCCGCGACGATGGAGGGGTCCACGACCTCGACGCGCAGGCGCGTGGCGCAGTTGGTTGCGCCCACAATATTGCCAACGCCACCTAAAAGCTGAATTACCCGCTCAGCGAGGACGTGATCTTGATCGGATCGACTATTGACCTCGTCATTGGGAGATTGCTCTTTGGCAAAGCCGCTTCCCGTTAAATGATCGATTGCCGCGCGATTGGCGACATGATCCTCGCGGCCCGGCGTCTTAAGGTCATAGATCAAGATGAGTGCTCGAAAACTAACAAAAAAGATGAGGCTAAAGGCAAGGCCGATACCGAGCGCCAAAAGGTAGGAGCCGGCATGCGTCCGCATGAGCGGAATAAAGTTGAAGGCTGCCATCTCCATGAGGCCGCCCGAGAAGATGCCGACGATGCCAAAGAGATTCATGGTTGTGGCAAGGCAAGACGATAAGACGGCGTAGAGAAAAAAGAGCCCGGGGTGGGTGAACATAAAGAGAAACTCGAGTGGCTCGGTAACGCCGCAAACCACCGAGGCGATGATGGCGGGAACAAGGATGGCCCTGAGGCCGGCGCGGCGCTCTGGTTTTGCGGTGGAGTAGAACGCGGCTGCGATGGCGGGAAGGCCAAAGAGCTTGACCCAGCCGGTGGCGGTAAAACCGGCCCACGGCGCAAGTTCATTAAGGGGGCGCGTGCTATGGGAGAGGATGGGGAGCAAGCTGCTCCACGTGGCGTAGATGCCGTCGTTAATGACCAGGTTGTCGTAGTAGATCGGCATGTAGAGCAGGTGGTGCAGCCCCATGGGCTCGAGCGCTCGCTCCAAAAGCACAAAGATGCCCACGCCAAAGGGGCCGACGCCCGCAAGTGCGTGGCGCAGTGTTTCGGTCACAGCGTATACGGAGGGCACGATGGCGGCCGAGATAGCGGCAAGGGCAAACACGGCAAAAAAGCTGATGAGGTAGACCAGCGAGGAGCCCGAGAAGGTGCCGAGCCAATCGGGAACCTTGGCATCGTAGAAGCGGTCATGGATGGCGACGACGGTTGCCGATACCGCCAGCGGGCCGATAATGCCGGTGTCGAGCGTCTTGATGCCGTCGATGATGGTGATGCCGCTAGCGGAGGTCAAAGACGACGGGTACTTAAGTCCAAGATTGTCTCCGCTCAGCTTAATGATTTCGCTCAAAAAGAAGCAATAGGCAAAATAGGCCACGAGTGCCTCGAGGCAGCAACGTGCCGGTTGCTTTTGGGCAAGGCCGATGGGCAGCGCTACGGCAAAAAGGAGCGGAAGGCGCTTAAAGACCGTCCACGAGCCGCGCTGAATGATAGTCCAAAAAACGTACCAAGGGGTTCCGTATACGGCGAGATCGCCGACGATGTCCGCAGTCGTTGCGAGAGCGGAGACGCCGACCATGAGGCCTGATATAGAAAACAGCATGGCGGGCGCGAACATTGCCCCGCCAAAGCGTTGGATTTTTTGCAGCATGTTCTGCCTCCCGAATATCGAGGTGCGTTGCGGGTGGTGAAACGTTTAAACAATGGATTCATTGTAGAGGACCGGACGATTGTCGTGCCGGCAGTTTTGAGTGAAACCGATTTGGGCATGACAGAAGCCGTCAACGGTTAAATACTGTCGCTTTGCCGATAATCGGTTTAAACAACTTTAAAAAATGCTATCGTGCCTAGCCATACATATTCATTAGAGGTGAAGTCATGCCAAAAGCGATTTACGAAGGAATCTACCGCGAGATCCGTTCGCGCATCATTAACGGGACCTATGCGTTTCAGGAGATGCTGCCAACCGAAGCCGAGCTGACCGCGGAATTTGGCTGCACGCGCAATACCGTCCGCCGCGCTTTGAGCATGCTGGCCGACGGGATGTTTGTGCAGCCCATACACGGCAAGGGCGTGCGCGTTATTTGGCTTAAGGGCGAAACCGACATGTTGGGCGCACTCGAAGAGGTTGAGTCGTTTGGCGAGTTTGCAAAACGCAACAATGCCGTTGCATCGACGGACGTTAAGTCCTTTGAACATTTGATTTGCACCGAGCAGCTCTCTCGTCGCCTGGGCTTTAGGGTGGGCGAGGAGCTTATTCGCGTAGTGCGTGTCCGAAGCCTCAACGGCAACGCGCGCCAAGTGGACCATGGCTATTTTTTGGCGTCGATCGCCAAGGGTCTGACCCCCGAGATCGCGGCAGATTCTATTTACGGCTATCTGGAGCACAAGCGCGGTGTCAAAGTGATGGCGAGCCGTCGTACGGTGAGTGTCGAGCTCGCCAACGATGAAGACTGCAGCTACTTGGACCTTGGCAAATACAACTGCGTTGCCGTCATGGAGAGTCAGTCGTACACCTCGGATGGCATCTTGTTTGAGGTGACGCACACTCGCACACACCCCGAGATCTTCCATTACCGCGTCAATTCCAAGCGATAGCCGGCTAGCTCGCAGCCTGACGAGACTCATGCCCTCAAAGCGAAAACGCCCGGTCAAACCGACGATGCATCGGCTTGACCGGGCGTTTTCTCTGCATTCGATAACAAATAATTGTTTATACAAAACTTGTCAAGTATCAAGTTGAAATTACCGTTCACCGAAGTTTTTCTACCGCTCTAGTAATACTTGTTCAAACAACTAGCCAAATAGCGTATCGTTCAAATCAGCAAAAGGGGCAAAGTCCCCGAGCCAATCTCCGAAGGCGGCGGCAAAGGGTGCCGCCACGGTGTGAAAGGGTGGATTGTAATGAAGAACGAAATGAGCAGAAGGCAGTTCCTGGGCTTTGCTGGTTCCGCGGCTGCGGTTCTTGGTCTTGGTCTCGTGGGCTGCGGTGGCTCCGCCGGCTCCGGCTCCTCTGCTTCTGGTGACGCTGCCGAGGTCTACTTCCTCCAATTCAAGCCTGAGGTCGACAAGGAGTGGAAGGAGATCGCCAAGGCGTACAAGGAGGAGAAGGGCGTCGAGGTCAAGATCGTGACCGCCGCCTCCAACACCTACGAAGAGAAGCTCAAGTCCGAGATGTCCAAGAGCTCCGCTCCGACCCTGTTCCAGGTCAACGGTCCCACCGGTCTTAAGAACTGGAAGGATTACTGCGCCGACCTGTCCGATACCAAGCTCCGCGGTGAGCTCATTGACGACTCCCTGGCTCTGCAGTCCGATGGCAAGGATCTGGGTATCGACTGGGTCCAGGAGAGCTACGGCATCATCTACAACAAGCAGCTGCTCGAGAAGGCTGGCTACAAGGCCGAGGACATCAACTCCTTCGACAAGCTGAAGGCTTGTGCTGACGACATCCAGGCCCGCAAGGACGAGCTTGGTGTTGAGGGTGCCTTCACTTCTGCCGGCATGGATGACTCCTCCAGCTGGCGCTACACCACTCACCTCGCCAACCTCCCGCTCTACTACGAGTTCGAGAAGGAGCACAACCAGGAGGACGACGAGATCAAGGGCGAGTATCTCGACAACTTCAAGCAGATTTTCGACCTGTACATCACCGACTCCACCTGCGATCCTTCGCAGCTTGCCTCCAAGACCGGCGACGACGCCACCAACGAGTTCGCAACCGGCAAGGCCGTCTTCTATCAGAACGGCTCTTGGGCATACGCTGACCTCACCAAGGCCGGTATGACCGACGACCAGCTCGGCATGCTGCCGATCTACATCGGCGTCGACGGCGAAGAGAACCAGGGCCTGTGCTCCGGCGGCGAGAACTACTGGTGCGTCAGCTCCCAGGCTTCCGAGGATGCTCAGAAGGCCACCGAGGACTTCATGTACTGGTGCGTCACCGCTGACACCCCGACCAGCATCATCGCCGACAAGATGGGTCTGACCGCTCCGTTCAAGAGCGCCAAGGAGACCACCAACGTCTTCTCGCAGCAGGCCGTTGCCATGGCTAAGGACGGCAAGAAGACCGTCGCTTGGGACTTCGTTTACATCCCCTCCGAGGAGTGGAAGAAGAACCTCAAGCAGGCTCTCATTGCTTATGCTGCCGACAACACCAAGTGGGACGGCGTCAAGAACGCCTTCGTCGATGGCTGGAAGACCGAGAAGGCTGCTTCCGAGTAAGCAGTTGCTGCCCAAGCTATCTGATTAGCGACAGGGGGCGGGCAGACGTTGGTTTGCCCGCCCCCTGCATATTGAAAGGACCCTTTTATGGGCAAAGCACTCAAGCGCTGGTGGCCGCTCTTTATGCTGCCCACGTGCCTGGCGTTTATGATCGGGTTCGTGATCCCTTTTATCCAGGGCTTCTATCTCTCGTTCTGCCAGTTTATTACCATTAACAACGCGCACTTTGTCGGTATCGCGAACTACGTGCGCGCGCTGTCCGATCCGCAGTTTGCCACGTCGTTCTTCTTTACCGTGGCGTTTGCCTTCCTGTCGACGGTGCTCATCAACGTGATCGCCCTGGCAATTGCGCAGGCGCTCACCCGCAAGGCGCTCAAAGGCACCAACATCTTCCGTACGATCTTCTTTATGCCTAACCTGATCGGCGGCATCGTGCTGGGCTACATTTGGCAGATTCTGATCAACTGCCTGCTTTCCAACATCGGCGCCCAGCTCATTGCCCTTAACTCTGCTGCTGGCTTCTGGGGCCTTATCATCCTGACCCTGTGGCAGCAGGTCGGCTACATGATGATCATCTACATCGCTGGTCTGCAGTCCATTCCGTCCGACTACATCGAGGCCGCCAAGGTCGACGGTGCCACGGCATGGCAGACGTTTTGGAAGGTTAAGATCCCTAACCTGATGCCGACCATCACCATCTGCCTGTTCCTGTCCATCACCAACGGCTTTAAGCTGTTCGACCAGAACCTCGCCCTTACCGGCGGCGCCCCCGCGCACTCCACCGAGATGCTCGCCCTGAACATCTACAACACGTTCTATTCGCGTGCCGGTATCGCATGGCAGGGCATCGGTCAGGCCAAGGCGGTTATCTTCTGCATCCTGGTCGTAGCCATCTCCATGATCCAGCTTAAGGCCACGAGGTCCAAGGAGGTGCAGCAGTAATGAAACGCGATAAGGCTATTAACCGCGCGCTCTCGATTTTCTTTACGATTCTGTCGCTCGCATGGATCTACCCCGTGTTCATGATTGCGCTCAATTCCTTTAAGAAAGCGACCGCAATCAGCACCACCACGGCATTCGATCTGCTCACGCCCGAGACGTTCAACGGCCTCGCAAACTACATGCACGCCCTTAACGAGCAGGGCTTTGCCTCGGCATTTATGTACTCGCTCATCATCACGGTCACGTCGGTCGTGCTGATCTTGGTGTGCTGCTCCATGTGCGCTTGGTACGTGGTTCGTGTCAACAGCAAGATCTCGAACTTCTTCTATTACCTGTTCGTGTTCTCGATGGTCGTACCGTTCCAGATGCTCATGTTCACGCTGTCCAATTTGGCGGACCGCATTGGCTTTAACACGCCGTTCAACATCTGCTTTATCTATCTGGGCTTTGGCGCGGGCCTGGCGGTCTTTATGTTCGCCGGCTTTGTAAAGAACATCCCGCTCGAGATCGAGGAGGCGGCCATGATCGACGGCTGCAACCCGGTCCAGGTGTTCTTTAAGATCGTCCTTCCCATCATGAAGCCCACCTATCTTTCGGTCGGCATTCTCGAGACCATGTGGGTCTGGAACGACTATCTGCTGCCCTACCTCACCCTCGACTCCACCAAGTACAAGACCATTCCTATCTTGATCCAGTACTTCCGCGGCGGCTATGGCCACGTCGAGCTCGGCCCCATGATGGCCTGCATCATGATGGTCGTTATCCCCATTGTCATCATGTACATCCTCTGCCAGAAGTACATCATCGACGGCGTGGTGGCAGGTGCCGTCAAGGGCTGATGCCGTAACTGTTTTGCAAGTTTCTGCGGCGCCCCTCAGCGCGGCGCCGCACATCGAAAGGTAAAGACATGGCCGAGATCGTTCTCAAACATGTTCAGAAGGTGTATCCCAACACCGAGTCCAAAAAGAAGGGCTTCTTTGGCAAAAAGAAGAAGACCGAGGAGAAGAAGCATAACCTTAAGGTTACCGAGGATGGCGTGCTCGCTGTAGAGGACTTCAACCTCACCGTTCACGACCAGGAGTTCGTCGTTCTCGTTGGTCCCTCTGGCTGCGGTAAGTCCACGACGATGCGCATGGTCGCCGGCCTGGAGGACATTACCTCGGGCGACGTGCTCATCGACGGCAAGCGCGTCAACGACGTGGCGCCCAAGGACCGCGACATCGCCATGGTGTTCCAGAGCTACGCTCTGTACCCCCACATGACGGTGTACGAGAACATGGCGTTTACGCTTGAGCTCAAGAAGGTCCCCAAAGACGAGATCGACCGCAAGGTTCGCTCCGCTGCCGAGATCTTGGGTATCACCGAGTACCTCGACCGCAAGCCTAAGGCGCTCTCGGGCGGCCAGCGCCAGCGCGTCGCCATCGGCCGCGCCATCGTGCGTGACCCCAAGGTCTTCCTGATGGACGAGCCGCTGTCCAACCTGGATGCCAAGCTTCGTAACCAGATGCGTGCCGAGCTCATCAAGCTGCGCCACGAGATCAAGGGTACGTTCATCTATGTTACTCACGACCAGACCGAGGCCATGACTCTCGGCGACCGTATCGTGGTCATGAAGGACGGCGTTGTCCAGCAGATCGCCACGCCGCAGGAGGTCTTCAACCATCCCGCGAACATCTTCGTCGCCGGCTTCATCGGCGTGCCGCAGATGAACTTCTTCGATGCCCAGCTGGTGCGCTCGGGCGACGGCTTTACCGTCAAGACCGACGACATGAATGTCGCGCTGGCCCCCGAGACCTGCGCTCAGCTCGCCCTTAATTGGGACGGCGGCGACGTGAAGGAGATCACGGCCGGCGTACGTCCCGAGCAGATTCTGCTTGCCGAAAAGGGCGAGGAGGGTGCGCTTCAGGGCACCATCGAGGTCACCGAGCTCATGGGTTCGACCGAGCACGTTCATGTGATGTCTCCCGACGGCCAGTTTGTCCTGATCATCCCCGTCGTCGATCTCGAGGCCAAGGGTGCGCTCAAGGCGGGCGACCCCATTTGGTTCAAGTTCGAGAAGAACGCGACCCATCTCTTCGATAAGGTGTCTGGCAAGAACCTTATCTAGGCCCGATCCAATCAGGCCCTCCTTTTGGGCGACTGCGGCTTTGCCATCCTTTTGCCGTGGTCACATATAAGGCTCCCCTCCCGTCCGCTGGGCGAGAGGGGAGCCTTTCTTTGTGCTGGGGCCGTTCATCTGCCGGTTTGTCTTGATCTGTAACAGGAGGAGGGCCAAATTGGGTCTAGATGTTACAGATTGAGACAGCATCGAGCTGCCTATCCTTTCATCTCGATCTGTAACACGGGAGGCTGATTTCGGCAGCTACCTGTTACAGAACGAGATTGTATTAGCCGGCTTATCCTTTTGTCTCGATCTGTAACAGTAAGGGCGGATTTCAGACGTTAGATGTTACAGATTGAGATAAACCCTAGGGAAAGGACCGGTTTGTCTTGATCTGTAACAGGTAGGGCCGTTTTGGCCGAGTAGGTGTTACAGATTGAGACGATTTTGTCGAGGCGGGCCACGGGCAACACGCGGGCAAAAAAGCGGAGCCGCGTTGCCGCGACTCCGCTTTCAAGAGGATGGGTAAAGGAAACGAAATTAGCTCAGGTGCCAAATCTCGTCGTTGTACTGGGAGATCGTGCGGTCAGACGAGAAGGTGCCGGCGTTGGCGATGTTGATCAGCGCCTTGCGCATCCAAGCGTCCTGGTCCTCGTAGTCTGCCAGCACGCGCTCCTTGGTCTGGATGTACTCCTCAATGTCGAGCAGGGCCATAAACCAGTCCTTGCCCTTGATGTCGTCGTGCAGGCGCTGCAGGCGCTCGGCGTTGCCGGTCGCCATAAAGGCGGGGTTGGTGATGAAGTCCACCAGCAGCTTGATGCCGGGCTTGCGATAGAGCGCGCCGGCGTCATAGCTGCCGTCGGCGTAGAGCTGCTCGACCTGCTTGGAAGAGGCACCAAAGGTGTAGATGTTCTCGTCGCCTACGAGCTCGGCAATCTCGACATTGGCACCGTCAAGCGTGCACAGGGTCAAAGCGCCGTTGAGCATGAATTTCATGTTGGAGGTGCCGCTCGCCTCCTTGGAGGCCAGGCTGATCTGCTCGGAGATGTCGGCGGCGGGGATCACGCGCTCGGCGGCGGTGACGTTGTAGTTTTCGACCATGACAACCTGCAGGTAGGGGGCCACATCGGGATCATTTGCAATCCACTGCGACAGTGTCAGGATCAGATGGATGATGTCCTGGGCGATGGTGTAGGCAGGTGCTGCCTTGCCGCCAAAGATGATAGTGACGGGGTGCTTAGGCCTGTTGCCGTTCTTGATGTCGAGATACTTCCAGATGATGTAGAGCGCGAGCATCTGCTGGCGCTTGTACTCGTGGATGCGCTTGACCTGGACGTCGATGATGGCGTTGGAGGGAATGGTCACGCCCTGCTCGAGCGCCATGAACTGGCGCATGATGGTCTTGGCCTCGGCCTTGGTGGCGGCCAGGCGCTCAAGAACATCCTTGTCGTTAGCGAATTCGGCGAGCTTGCTCAGGTCGCCGGTGCTGCGCCAATCGGTGCCGATCGCATCGTCGAGCAGGCTGGCAAGCGCAGGGTTGGCTCCCTGGATCCAACGGCGGAAGGTGATGCCGTTGGTCTTGTTGGAGAACTTCTCGGGATAGATCTCGTAGAACGGGTGAAGCTCGGTGTCCTCCAGAATCTTGGTGTGCAGCGCGGCGACGCCGTTGATGGAGAAGCCAAAGTGGATGTCCATGTGGGCCATGTGGACGGTGTCGTGCTCGTCGATGATGGCGACGCGCGGGTCATCGTGCTCGGCCTTCGCGATCTCATCGAGCTTGACGATAATGTCGGCGATGGCAGGGGAGACCTTCTGCAGACTGGTGAGCGGCCACTTCTCGAGCGCCTCGGCAAGAATCGTGTGGTTAGTGTAGGCGACCATGGAGCGTACGATGGTAACGGCCTCGTCAAACTCGATGTCGTGCTCGGTGGTGAGCAGGCGAATGAGCTCGGGGATGACCATGGTGGGGTGCGTGTCGTTGATCTGGACAACGGCGTAATCGGCCAGATCGTGCAGGTTGCTGCCGCGCTCGACGGCCTCGTCGATCAAGAGCTGGGCGGCGTTGCTCACCATGAAGTACTCCTGATAGATGCGAAGTAGGCGGCCCTGCTCGTCGGAATCGTCGGGGTAGAGGAACAAGGTGAGGTTCTTGGCGATCTCGGTCTTGTCGAAGTCGATGGAGCTGCCGGGGACCAGGCCGTCGTCGACGCTCGCCAGGTCGAAAAGGCGCAGGCGGTTCTTGGTGGGCTGGCCGTAACCGGGCACATCGATGTTGACGAGCTTGGAGGTAACGGCAAAATCGCCGAATTCGACGGTGTAGGAGCGGTCATCGTCGACTAGGATGTCCTGCTCACCGAGCCACTCGTCGGGGACTGCCTTCTGCTGGTTGTCGACAAAGCGCTGACGGAACAGACCGTAGTGATAGTTGAGGCCCACGCCATCGCCGGTCAAGCCCAGCGTGGCGATGGAATCCAGGAAACATGCGGCCAAGCGGCCCAGGCCGCCGTTGCCGAGTGACGGCTCGACCTCGAATTCCTCGATCTTGTTGAGGTCGTGGCCTGCGGCGGTGAGCTGGTCCTTAACCTCGTCGTAGATGCCGAGGTCGATCATGTTGTTGATGAGCAGCTTACCGATCAAAAATTCGGCGGAAATGTAATAGAGCTTTTTCTTGCCGTTGTTGAGCGGGCGGGCGGCGGAGCGCTCCTGCACGAGTTTGACCAGCAGCTTGTAAATGCGACGGTCGTCGAGCTGCTCGAGCGAGGTGCCAAAAGACTGCTCGGCGAGCTCCATGAGGTTAATTTGGGGCATGTTTTCTCCTGTGATGGGTTGTTTCATGTCTGCAATTCATAAGAAGCCCGCGCGAGGGGATTGGGGTGGCCTCGCGCGGGAAAAGCAAGCGCGTCCGCACGGTGGGGAGGGGTCAGGCGCGGTAGCTCCTATTGAGGAAGCTCGATTTCGGCTTCCGACGGGATGCGGAAGTAGGTCTCGGTCCAGTCGGTGAGTTTGTGCTCGAGCTCGCGGGTGATGGCGCCGTCGAGCATGCGCCAGGTCCAGTTGCCGCCCAGTGTGGCAGGGGTGTTGATGCGCGCCTCGTTGCCCAAGTTGAGCAGGTCCTGCATGGTGTAGATGCACGTGTCGCTCACGCTGGCTGCGATGGTTCGGTTGAGTGCGTCGGT
>OHZY01000563.1_pt1 | contig 12389 bp, 9 predicted proteins | sample 1580621 | NCBI WGS metagenome assembly OHZY01 (sample SAMEA3882535, study PRJEB24775) | human gut metagenome | biome: human-associated habitat; feature: intestine environment; material: feces | place: Netherlands | collected 2009/2010 | reverse complement strand
CAGCTGGGGGGGAAATATCTCTCGGGATGCACCCTCTATGTCACTGTAGAGCCCTGCGTGATGTGCGCGGGGGCTATCGGCTGGGCACAGCTCTCACGCATCGTCTATGGCTGTGGAGAAGAGAAACGGGGCTTCTCGCGCTTTGCGCCCCAAGCGCTGCATCCCAGGGCCACCATCACTGCAGGTGTGCTGGAGAACGACTGCAAGGCGGTCATGCAAGACTTCTTCAAACGGAAGCGGAAATAGACACAAGGAAAGCGTAGAAACGGTTAAGAAGCATCAAGGCGGAACCCTCATGGGATTCCGCCTTGATAGTATATAGCGAGGGACGAGTGATTATCTCACAACCGTCTTCTTGCCGTTGATGATATAAATACCCTTCGGGAGCTTGCCATTGCTGTTGACACGCTGTCCCTGGAGGTTATAGACCACCTTCTCAGCAGACTGCTGCTCCGGAGCCACCGTAGTGCCTTCGATACCGGCTGCAGTATTCAACTTATAGATACGGAGAGCACTGGGGTTGCTGCTCACAACAGAGGTGAGGTAGTTCTGATCGTCGATGCTCAAGAGATGATTGGCATAGTTGGCGGTGAAGCTGATAGAAGCCTCGCCATTGTTGATAGCCAGATCAAAACGACCGTTGGTGAGCGAAGAGGTCGTGGTCAGACCATCACGGCTGATAGCCAGATAACTATTGCCAACCTTGAGGGCCCAGCTAGTCGTGTTCTTACGAACAGTGAAAGCCTGGACGTCACCATTGGCGATAACCAATCCGTCCTGTGCAACGTTGACGGCAGCCACCTTGCCAAGGCCATCACGGAAGGTCGTACCTACTGAGAGCGTATTGTTGCCATTGACGACAATCACGGAGTCACCCGTCGCCAACTCATCGACCGAACGAACGAGTGAGTAGTACTGACCTGTGGTGGGCTTATACTCACCATCGATGGTGCGCTGGCGGAAGTTGAAGGTCGCAGTACCGTCCTCGTGCAAGAGCACGCGATAGATCTCGCTGTCATCAAGGTTGACGCCAGAGTAGAGCGGGAAGCGCGTGATGTTATTCACATTGTTGCCGTAAAGCTGTGAAGAGTTGACGCTATAGTTGATCTCACTCTGATCGGCAGTTATACAGTGGCAGCGCTTCTTTTTCTTCTCATTGTTGAGGGTATTGAATTGCCACTGGTTACGGTTGTAAGCGATGTGGGTTTCCATCACACCACCGGGATTGTTGGTGAGGAACCAGTTGCCCGGCTGGCGGTTCTCGATGATGAAATACTCCGAGACGCTATAGGGGTTGTTGATACGGACGGCGAAACCAGTAGAAGAGGTGTTCGGATCGGTCAGCGTGACAGCCTGCTCGTCACTGATAGTCGGTATTTCCAGCCAGCCTAAATAACTCTTCTCATAGGCGGTGTAGCCCACGGGACGGTAGCCATTGCCAGCGTAGGGACCGCTATCCATGATAGAGTACATACCGAAGGCATTGTCGCCGCTATAGCTATAGTTGGTCACATAGAGGTCGGGGAGACCCAAAGCGTGGCTGAACTCGTGGACGAGGGTACCGATACCATCCGTACGGCCCTGTGAATTGAGTTCGTTACCAACGAAATAGGAATTAAACTGGATTCCATTGATGGTCTTCTCAAAGTCGTACTCATGCGGCCAAATGGTCTCAGGCTCACCACCAGAGGCTTCGCCCTGACCAGCATAGATGACAATAACGTTCTCCACCTTGCCTTCGGCATTGGTAAACTTAGAGAAATCGACACCCTGCTTAGCTGCAAGCTCTACGGCCTCGATCACCATATCCTCGGCACGGATGTCGCCACCGTTGCTGCCACCACGGTTAGCACCGTAGTAAGAACGATCCTTGCTCAAATTGACGGTTGCGACAACCTCGAAGTCGGGGTTGAACATACCGTAGCTATTCTGGACGAAATAGTCGCGGACCGAGCCAACACTACCATACAGGTCCGAATAACCTTCCTCGGTCATGATGCGCTGGTAGAGCTCAATAGTGGAATTTTCCTGGAGTTTGATATCTGCATAGTTGACCAAGATCACAGGGATCTTGGTATTACCAATACTTTTGACAGCGCCCAAGGCACTCGTACCATACTTACCTATACCATCAGCGGTAGAGGCATAGTGGACGCGGCGGGGGCCCTCATTGCCTTCTCTCAAATCGAGAACCTCAGGAGAAGCGGCGTTAATGGTGCAGGTAGAAAGGTATTCGATCTCTGCCTGTGTACGCTCAGCAATATCGTGAGCGACGATGCTGGTCGGGACAAACTTACCATCAACGACCGTGGCATAGCACAAATCGTAGTTGATATCGGGGTTAGAATACAGCACCTTCCCGTCGAGGGTGGTGTAATAAGCACAATAGCTTTCGCCATGCTTATAGACCTGGATGGTCGTACCATCACTTTGCTTCATCGTGTAAACCATACGCTTGGCAGGAACAGCATGTGCACCCAAGGACATGGCCAACAACGAGAGAGAAAGTAAGCAAGCTTTTTTCATTCGTCAAAAAATATTTTTCAATTGATTATTTATGGCGACAAAGTTAGTAAAAAAAATATTGCCAACAAAGAATGTGGGGAACAATTAATGTTAAAGGCTCTTTAGAAAATGCTTAGGGGTTGAAAATAGAGACGAAGACACAAGCAAGAAGGATACAGAAAAGGTTAAATAAGGCATATTAAGTGCGTTCGTGGATGAAGTTAACTTCGTAGGCCGATGAAGTTAACTTCGTAGGCCGATGAAGTTAACTTCGTAGGGCATTGAAGTTAACTTCATAAAAAGAGGGGAAATAAAGGCAAAAGAAGAGAAAAGAGCCTTTTGGATCGAAAAAAGGGAAAAGAGGTAAGTTGAAAAGGAAAAGGGCAACGGAGCGGGGAAGAGAGATGAACAGGCTGAGAGATAATGTCAAAGAATATTTAGTTAAATTATTGCTGAAATTGAAAGAGGTGCGACCTGCACAGGCCGCACCTCTCAAAAAAGAAAGTGTGTATCTAAAAGTAAAAATTACTTCTGAAGCTTCTTCACACCATTCTGGATGACAATACCCTTGTAATCCTTGCCCACCTGCTGACCAGCGAGGTTGAAGATGCGGTTGTCAGCGGGCTTCTCTGACTTAACAGTTACACCAGCGATACCAGTGGCAAGCGGAGTGAAGTGTGAGTTCACGTAGAACGGGGTAGCATAGCCCTGACCGTCTTTATTAAGCTTAGAGAATCCACGATAGTAAACCTCGGGGAAGGCAACCTCACCATTGTTGTAAGTACCGCCCTCAATAGTTGGCATATCAAAGTCGGGAGTAATGATATTTCTACTGTTATCTTTTGGATCTGGCTTCACAACAACACCACGGAGCAAAATGTACTTGCCGAAGGTTGCTTGATCTTCCTCATTGGAAATATAAAGGAGAGGCTGACCAGTAGCCATGGTAGCATTCTCACCATCAACATCGATGGAAATCTTGCAACCAGCACCAGTACCAGTCAAGAAGTGGTTATAGACGTCAACAACACCATCAGCAGCGGCACTATAGTCAATCCATACAGGCTGCTCAAAATCAACCCAATCAGACTTCACAGTATAAGAACCAGTATGAATAGCATTGGCGTGACCAATCGTCGGACCAATATTGCGCATCACATAAGCGTTCTGATAGGTACCTTCAGCAATGATAGCGTAGTAACCCTGGATCGTATCATTCGGAGTAAGAAGACCCGTGTCGGGATCATATTTGCAAACGAAATCGCAGAAATAGTCGTTGGTGCTAACGCCAAAGAAGACAATAGGTGACTGCTCATTACCGATTTCGATGGGAGCACCATCACCAAAGTACTGACGCATAGGCACGGTGAAAGTATTGGTAGCCTCGTCAAACTTGCCATACACATGACCAAAGGCGTTGCCATAGATATTCCACTTCACATTGAGCGTGTTGCCCTCGTCATCCGTGACATTAGCAGTGTACAACGTGTCGGTGGTAGAGAAGTTAATCTCCTGCTCCTCATCCCAGGCATTATTAACGAAGATACCGATGAATTTCTTCGTGTCAACCTTTTTAGCGGGAGCCTTCTTGGCGACACCGTTGAACTGAACAGCATTGAGACCGCTCAACTTCATTGTCTGATTTGCGAACGGAGCCTTCTGGAGATGCTGCTGGGCAGAAGCACCCATGCAAGCTGCGAAAGCGCACGTTACAAGTAAAAACTTCTTCATTGTTTTGAAAACTTTTTAATTAATTAAAAAAATAATGATAAATAAGTATATCTCCCCCCTGCCCGAAGAAAGGCAGGAGGAGAGAAAAGAGTTTATTGTTGCTGTGAACCGCCGAATGGATACATCACCTGAGTAGCGGTGAGCTCCAGAACATTCTCAGGATGATCAACCTGGATCAGCTTCATATAAGTCGGCTTACGCGGGTTGTCTGTCTCCATCTTGAGACGGAGCTTGTTGTTCAGAGCGGAGAAGGTCTTCAGGACCGGTGTGAGCTTGTAGCTCTTCATGAATACCTGAGCGGCCTTATTGGTGGGTGAGTTACGGTTGTACTGCAAAGCCATCTCGTCACCTGCCTCATTCGGATCGCGAACCGTGAGCTCGACGTAGAGGTAGTCACTGCTCAACCATGCGTGGAAACCGAACTTGTTGTTATAGGTACCAATCATAGCCTGGTAGAGAATAGCTTCCTTACCATTGGCAGCCGTCTTGATAGCCTCCATGAAATCGTTCCAAGCACCCTCAGCGTAAGGACCAACCTTGCTGCCATCGAAGAACCACTGGCCCTTCTTGAATGCATCAACAACAGGCGGCACAACCGTCTCAAGGCAGATGCTGGCATCACCCTGCGGATAGAAACGCTCATCAGAGGGGTCATTGTAATCCTTAGAGAAGTTGGTGAACTTCTTTCCACCGATCTCAACCTCCTGATAGAACTTAAAGCCCTCCGGAGTAACGATGTACGGGTAAGCGGTAGCCTTCATCTGACCCGTAGAGTCAGGATACTGGAAGATCAAGGTGTGGAAGTCGCCATACTGAGTGACCTCTGCCAACGTGTCAGTATTTGAAAGAAGCGTGTAAGAGCTGGAAGCCATGAACTTCTTCACATCTTCAACCTCCTGAAGGTAGGTTGCCCAGTCCTTATCAGCCCTCATCGGGAGCATGAGGATGCGATCACCATGCTTCAGACCCTGAAGAACGATCGTGTCGGAAGTACACTTGAGCACGCGGAACTCGAAGTCGCCTCCGAAACCAGTACCAGCCTCACCGTAGTCATCATTCTTCGGATCAGCAAAGTAGTGGAACAACTTATTATAAGTATCGAAAGAGACAACGACACCCATAGACTGGTTGACAGTGAAGTGAGCCAATGAAGACTCCGTAATCAAGTTGCCAGAAGCATCGAGACCAGCCTCATGGTTCTTACCAGCCTTCTCAGAAGCAATCAGAACCGAGTCACCCTGGAACTTGCAGAGTACATTGTAGCCACCATAGGTGATATCACCATAGTACTCCATGCGCCATCCGTTGGATGCTTCCTGGAGGGTCTTCTTGACCTCGGCTACTGACTTGGTAGCACGCTCAGGGGCACTTTCAGGAAAATAATTGTCCACGTCGCTGGTACAAGCGTTGAACGCTATGAATGAAACCAGCAGTGCGAATAAATAACTAATCTTTCTCATTTCTTAATAACCTTAAGCGTTGCTTTTAATTCTGATTTAAATCACGAAGATTCAAGCGAATTGCCTCTGAAGAGCGGCGCAGCAAAACAGCACGCATCTCATCGATGTCGATATTCCAGCTTTCGCTGAAGTAAGCACGAACGGCAGCGAGCTTGGTCTGGAGGAGGGCAGAACCCTCGGGGCCAGCCTTTGCAAGAATCATATCCCATGCAGCCGGGGTCATCGTAACATACGTGGCATACATCTCGGCGAAGTCCTCATTGTACTCAGAAGAAGCATAGGCGGTTACGAAACCTTCCTTAGCCACCGCCGTATCCTTGAGGTTGCTCCAGTCCTGAGAGTGGTAAGATCCACCGGTGATGGTCTGGTAGTCGGTGCTGTAGTTCTTCTGCTGCGTCAAGATGTGGCAGAACTCATGGTGCATCGTGTGGAAGAACCAGTAGTTCATGTCGATGGGCACCTCACTACGATCAGCATAAGGATTCTCAACATTGATACTGGGGTTATCGATATCCAAACGGTTGACACCGTAGAGCATAATCTTCAAACCACCCTCAGCAGTACCCAAAATGATAGATTGGTTGGCACTATACTCGTTGGAACCGATGAGCTGCATCTGACGCGGGCAGTACTTCTTAAGGAAGTTGCGACCCTTGCCCTCGTAATAGGTAGCGGGATCCTCGCGCTTATAGATGGAGTCGAAGACTTCAGAATAAGCGTCGAGCCACATGTGCTTCACGAGGATAGCCAGTGCCTTGGACTTTTCAACATCGGCCGGAATGACGTTATAGACCTGATCCGTGAGCTTATCGTTGTAACGATACTGGAAATCGATGTTGTACGTCTCCAAATAGTTCTTGGTAAGCCACTTGTCAAACTCACCATTGGCCTTGATAGTATCACCTGCGAAAACTGACGTAGAGCTCAAGTCATCGTCGCTGCAACCAGTGAGCACGAAGCCCATGCTGCAAAGCAGGAGAGAGGCGAATAAATATATTCTTTTCATTGATAGATGCTATTTAAATTCAACGGGGGTTAGCTGTCTGACCAGCGCTAATGACATCCTGAGGCAACTGGATAGCACCTCTCAAGTCACCGGCCTTGAACGTAATACCTTCACCTCCGGAGATCTCATGCGTATATTCCATACCATAGCGCTTCAGATCGTAGAAGCGGAGACCCTGGAAGAGCGTATCCAGACGACGCATGTGGAGAATGAGAAGAATCAGGTTCTCCTGCGTGTTGACCTCGACACCATAAGAAGTGGTGTAAGGCTGCTGAAGGGTGAAGCCCTGCGGGTGCAACTGCTTACGGATAGAATAGTCACGAGGACCATCGAGAACTGCGGGCTGGTAGTCCATGTTGGTAAAGAACGAATCGACCACGGCCGTCGTCAGAGTAGGACGGATCGTGGAACCTTCCTGCTCTTTGCAGTGGCTGACCATCCACATGTTCATATCCTTCAGCGCGTTGGCAGTATCGTTCTTCAGGGCATAAGCCTCGGCACGAACCAAGAGAGTCTCATCACCCGTGAACGCGTGGTCCACGATGTGAGCAAAACCCGTCTGATTGATACGGTCCGTCACCTCGAAGTGCTCCCACATCGTCGGGAAAGCAGCGCAAGCAGAAGTACCATAGATCTTCGTAGAATAGTACAGCGTATTGTCAGAAGATCCCTGACCCCACGGAGCTCGTGCCCAATACGTGTCATAAGTAGCCACCATACTGTTGTGAGCGTAGCGAGAGCTAACACCCGTGTTGAGGAAACGGGCACCAGAAGAGTAGGCCGTAATCAACATGAAGTTGGACTTCAACCCACTACGAATCACGGTGTTGGAGATTTCCCGAGCACCAGATTGCATGATAGAGGGGAAGTCGAAGAGCTGTGAAGCCACATCGGTTCCCAAAGCACGGGAAGCATAGTTGATCGCCTTGTCGTAGTTCATATAATACAAGTTGAAACGAGCAGCGAAAGCGTATGCAGCCTTAGTGTTCCAGTGATACTTAGGCACGGAGTAGATAGCATCATCGACAGCAGGGAGTGCCTCCTCGATATCGCGATTGATGTTGGCATAGAGCTGACGAAGCGTACCACGCTTATAGGTATCGTTGACGCTCTTCTCCGGCTCCAGCGGATAAGCCAGACCGAGGTACTCGTCGGCCTTCTCTGGGTTCCAAGCCATACAGAAGACGCTGGCAAGCTGCATCATACTGTAGGCACGGCAGAGCTTAGCCTCAGCCAACTGCGGAGCCAATGCAGCAGAATCGCCATACTCCTTGATCGCCTTGATAGCCTCGTTGGCCGTAGCAACAGAACTATAATAACCGTTCCAAACATTGTACGGGCAGTCATTACCATCCGTAGATTTGACATCCTTGAACTGATAGAGCTCGTCAACTAGCTGGACCACTCCATAAGAGTTACCGTTATTGCCGACATTATCAGAACTGATCTCAGCCATGACCGCTATGTGGTTAGCCGGATAGGCAGAGGTGAGCAGCTGAGTAATCTTCTCCTTCGTGTCGAGCGTTGCACGATCATCTGGCAACTTGTCAAGATAATCATCGCAAGATGCCAACGACAGAGCGGCAAGACCTAAAAATAAATATTTTGTCTTCATATTCTTGATTGCTGATATGTTTAAATTCCAAGACGAACCGTGAAGGTGAACTGACGTGCCATCGGTACGGCAACACCACCAGAGTTCATGAACTCAGGATCCTGACCGTTCAACTTCTTATCAGAGTAGATAAGGAAGAGGTTGGTACCCTGCAACTTCAAGCTCATGGAAGAGAGACCAATGTGCTTGATCAAGCTCAGAGGAACATCGTAAGCAATGGAGATCTCCTTCATACGGATGAAGTCACCCTTTGCGATACGGTTGTGTGAGTAGTTATAAGCCGTGTAGGCATAACCGAGGTAAGCGTCGCTCTGGAGCTGACGGTAGTCGGCGATAGCCGGGATGTCGGTGTGGTTCTCATCACCAGGCACAACCCAACGGTTCTGGAACTCCTTCGGCATGGCGGTGAGGTCAGAGTAGCCCGTGCTGAAAGCCGGATCGAGGCGAACCTTGTTGCCTGCTGCGTAGGTGATGAACACATTCAGGTGCAGACCTTTATAAGAGAAGGTGTTGCCCAAAGAACCAGAGAACGTCGGATCCGTCGGACCCTCGTAGATGAGGTGGTCGAGGTTGTACGACTGGAAGTCGATGTCGCTCGTGACGAGATTGCCATCCTGGTTGATGAACGTAGGAATACCATGGTTGTTAAGACCCTGGAAGTCCATAGAGAAGAGCGCACGGTAAGGATAGCCCTTAGAGGTGAAACCAGAGCCAGCGATCATGTTGATCAGGCGGTTCTGAGACTGCAGATCCGTAACCTTAGACTTGGTGTGAGAGAAGATGAAGTCGGTGCTCCACTGGAAGTCCTTGGTGACGATGTTGCGTGAAGAAATCGTGACTTCCTCACCATAAGAGCGCATAGAGGCAACGTTGGCATACTTCATGATGGTACCGCCCTCACCCGTGGTGATCTTCGGACCAATCAAGTCGTAGTTGTTACGGAGATAGTAAGCCAACTCCACATTCAAGCGGTTGTCGAGGAAACCGAGGTCGAGACCGAGGTTGAACTCGTGCTTCTTCTCATAAGTCAGATCAGGGTTGGCTAAAGAGTAAACCTCGATACCAGACTCCTTGTCTGCGCTGAACGGACGCCACGGGTTGTAGCTCTGGAAGATAGACTCTGCGTTCGTGATAGCAGGCTTATCACCCGTCAAAGAGTAAGAAGTCTTGAACGTAGCGTGAGAGAGAGCGGGACGAAGCTTTTCGAACCAAGGCTCCTCATGGATGTTCCAAGCACCTGAAACGTTCCAGGTCGGCAACCAGCGAGCGCTGCGGGCCTTACCCAGACGGTTGCTACCCTCGTAACGACCAGTGACGTTGAAGGTATAACGACCCTTCCAAGAGTAAGTAGCAGTAGCGAAGAAAGAAGCCTCGCGGCTATAGCCATTGCTCAAAGAGTAGTACATAGAGTTCTCCTCAGAAGCCTGCTTGAAGTACTTGTAGTCGTAGCTACCGAGCATACCCATGCCATACTGCATACCTACACCATTGAAGTAGGTAGAGCTACGGTCAACGTTGTTGACCTCCATACCACCATAGAGGTTGAGGATGTGGCGATCGTTGTAAACATCGTTATAAGAAGCAGTGGCACGGAAGTCCCAGCTGTTCATCTTGTACTTGGTCTCACGGAAGAAACCACCACGGGGAAGAACCGTCTGACGGAGGCTGTTGGGCACATCCGGGTCGAGGTACAACCAAGAGTTGGCATCACGCATGGTAGCGTCGTCCATGGCACGGTAAGCCATAGCCTGGTTGGAGTTCTCCTTGATACGGTGATCCATCGTCGTGGTAGAGAACTTGTAAGCACCCAACACGCTGATTTCCACCTTAGAGATGGGCTTGTACTTCAACTCGGCCTGATACTTCAAGTCGACGATGTCGTAGTCCATGTAGTTGTTGTCGAGCTCGTTCTTGATATTGAACGGAGCGTAGTTGCGAACGTAGTACTCGTTAGGATCGAGCGTACGAGAAGAGTTCAACGCGTAAGAATACGGGTTGATATCGAAGTCACGAGACACAGCACCCGTCACGGCGTTGGTTGACTGGTTGCCGGTACCCGGAGCCTGCTGCTTACGATAGCTGGCATTAGCAATCATGTTCAAAGACACCTTCTTGCTAATGTTGTAGTTGGCATTGATGTTGGCGGTGTAACGCTGCACGTTGCTACGCTTCGTCCATCCCGGGTCATCAAGGAAAGAGAAAGAAGTATAGTACTGAGCCTTATCCGTACCAGAGCTCATACTGATAGAGTGGTTCATCTGGATAGAGTTGGAGAACAACTCATCGAACCAGTCCGTATTGCGATACTCAGCCTCGCGGAGGTAAGCATTCATAGCCTCCTGCGTGTTGGCAAGACCGAAGCGGCCATTGGTCTCATCGTACTCATTCATAAGGTGATACATCTTACCGAAGACACCGCTTGCGCTGGCGCGATAAGAGTTCATGAAAGAGAAGAAACCACCCTTCATCATCTCACGATAGACAGACATCTGCTCCTGTGAGTTCATGATGTTGAACTGGTTGTAGTTCGGCTTCAAGCGCATGGTGAACCCCTATATCGAGCAGCTCTACCAGCCTTACCACGCTTCGTGGTAACGACAATCACACCAGCCATAGCACGGGCACCGTAGATAGAGGTGGCCGAACCGTCCTTCAAGATATCGAAGCTGGCGATATCGTCGGCGTTGAGACCAGCGATAGCATTGGAAATGACCGTAGCGGCATCACCAGAGGAAAGAGCGTCAGCATCGACCTCAGTCACATCCTCCATGATGACACCATCGACCACCCAAAGCGGCTTGGAAGAACCATAAATAGAAGTAGCACCACGGACACGAATCTTCGGTGCCGTACCAAAGGTACCAGAGACGTTCTGCACACTCACACCAGCAGCACGACCCTCCAACGAACGAGAGATGTCGGCGACACCGTCGAGCTTAGCCTTCTCTGCGTCGACTTTCGTCGCGGCACCAGTAAACAGACGCTTGTCCATCTTCTGCATACCCGTAACGACGACCTCACCCAACTGGTGACTGTCAACGTCGGCTTCCAAAGTGATTTTCATGTTAGAGGCACCTTTCACCGTCAAGGTCTTCATACCTACGTAGGAGACGACCAACTGAGGATGAGCCTCCGTTGTACTGATACTAAAATTACCGTCAATGTCGGTGGCAGTTCCAGTCTTCGTGCCTTTCACCATAACGGTGGCACCGATAACTGGAAGACCATCGTCACCCAAGACGGTTCCGGATACAGTGTTCTGAGCTACGGCTATTCCTATGGAGAACAGCAAGCAGACCAAAACAAAGCCTAGTCTTTTACCCATATAAACCCCAAATATTAGTTATTAATTTGAATTACTTCAATACACAAGTACAAAGATAGCCATTATATCCCGAATTTGGAACGAAAGAAAGAAAAAAATTAACTGACACACCTAAAAAAGTCGAATATACGGACAAACTTAGGCCATTTTTAACATTTCGAGGTGAGATTTTGGCTAAACTTATCTAAGAAATGTGCTCAACTGAGAACAAGGAAACGAGGCTGGGAAAAACGCTGGGATCTGTCCGAGCAACCAACAAGTGAAGACGGAACAAAAGAGAGCAGAAGAATACAAAGCCAAAAACAAGCACAAAGGCATGGATAAGGGCAGAAAGGGGGATTTTAAAGGCTTCATAATTTGCGAATTTGCGAGCAGCTGGACGATTGGGCGCAAATTCGCAAATTATGAGCAAGGTGGAAAAGGAAGAAAAACAAAGAAGAACGAGAAGAAGAAAGGAGATGATGGTATTATAAATTGCTTATTATAAATGTACGCGCGGACATTATATATACTCGCAAGAAAGGGAATAAAAGCAGGCATTTCCTTTTGCTCGTTCACACAATCTTTGTACCTTTGCATAACGGCAAAAAGAGCGAGCAAAAAGCAAGCTCCAAAAACAGGCATTTAAAACATGGCATCAACATACCATACGACAGGAGAGAGAAAAAAGCAAGGCAGGATTGAGGTGGTTTGCGGCAGTATGTTTTCCGGTAAAACGGAAGAACTCATCCGCAGACTGAAACGTGC
>OHZY01000562.1_pt1 | contig 12399 bp, 7 predicted proteins | sample 1580621 | NCBI WGS metagenome assembly OHZY01 (sample SAMEA3882535, study PRJEB24775) | human gut metagenome | biome: human-associated habitat; feature: intestine environment; material: feces | place: Netherlands | collected 2009/2010 | reverse complement strand
GCTCGAATTGGATGCCGGAGTCAGGTACAGGTTTCATGACAGAAAACTTTGATTTAAGAGTCTTTGCTTACAAGGGAAACAAAGTAAGGATTAAACTATCATTAGAACGCACCAATTGCATGTTTGACCACAGATAGAGCAAAAAGCAACAACGCAACTAAGCTATTTTTGTAGGTGATACAAAAAATTATCCATAATATCGTTCCATGAGTTCCATCTTTGAATATTTGAAATAAGATTCTCGTGATACAGTGATGGACTTATGCCGAGCAGGTTTAAAAGCACGATGCGGTACAAAAAGCTTATTTTAATTGAGTACAAGATAGATTCTGGCCTGTTCAAATAAGAACCATGGCAGTTCCTCTTTATGTGCATGATGCGAACGCGACTATTTACTAAAGATTTAAGGAATGTTTCAAAGCAGCTATTTATCTCATTCTCAAAAATATCGGAACCGTATGTTGTTATAAGTGCTCGGAGACAATCACGTAAAGAGGTGCCTTGCTTTCCTGGATTTAGACTCTCAAAAAGAGGACAATTAGCCTTCACGATTTCAACGACTGGTTCAGCTAATTCGATTAAAAAAGCACATCTCAAATCGACAGGCTGGTTCGTATCGCATAGGGAATAGAGGTATACCTGATGCGCAACATCAAGATCTTCCAAGATGCTTTCCCATTTTTCGTAAAGAGCAGGCGTTAGAGCCTTTGAAAAGTCAAGCAAATAGTTGCTGGAAAAAAGAATTTTATTAGAATGGAAATAAGCTAACCGATTTCTCATAAAATGTTCTGCGTAAACCTTGAGATGGTGAGGCACACATCCGGTAGAGTCTTGAAATTCAATCGAAAGCAGGCTCATAAAACAACCATCGAAAAGCATGAGCAAACGCTCTATTTTTGTGAGTACGGCTATTAAATCATTGACAGACTGCTCAGAAGTGGAATTGATGATAATTGTGCGTTCAGTTGACTGCATTATATGAATGCTGATAGATTCGTGAGTGGAAAAATCAAGTTCACATGAGGTGCGCGGTGACTTGACTTCGTTTCTGTAAATAGCGGTCAATGTTTTGCATCGCATAGGTTGTTCCATTTGTCTTAACCTTTATCCCTCCGCATATTCGCTTGGTGTCTTCCCATAAAATTCTTTGAACTTCCGCGAGAAGAAGTAGGGGTCATCAAAACCTACGGCGGCAGCTACTTCCTTGATATAGACCTGCTTATTACTGCGGATCATCTCACCGGCGCGTTTCATGCGCACCTCGTTGATGTACTGGAACAGGCCGATGCCGGTCTCTTTGGAGAACAGGCGGCTCAGATATTCCCGGTTCAGCCCTACATAGTCGGCGATGCTGTCCAGCGTCAGCTTGTCCATATAATGCGCGTTTACATAGATGATGACGGCCTGCACCTCTTTTTTGAATTTGCTCAAGGCAATTTTGCTAAGTCCCATGCGCTCCTGCAAAATCAAGCAGAGCAGTTGTTCAAGAGCCTCCGCGGTGGGGGCTTTTTCTATTTCTTTAAAGGTTTGCTCCAGTGTCTCCTGCGGAATCATATTCTCGCCGGAACGCTCCAGCAACAGATGGCAGGCTTCACGGACGCGCTGCGGCGGCATACAGAGTGCCGCACAATTCTGGAAGAAAGTATGAACAGCAATCTGCATCTGTAATTCATCGGCATTTTGCACTGCTGCTGCGGTGGCCTTGGACAGTTCTGCCTGAGAGACATGGAAGGGTTGGGCGGTAACTGTGTGTGCCGTTGCCTTTATGGGAGCACTGCACCCCACATAAAAGGCGAGCGCCTTAGAATCCTCACACAGCTGGTAGCCCTGGCGGAGTTCAGCCAGTGAAATGGGCTTGTCGTGGTAGATGATGACCGGGGCATCCAGAAAATATGTTGTGACCTGCCGTTGCAAGCGGGCAAGTTTCTTATCCAGAGTACGCCCGGAGGCTACAAGGCTTTCATTGCTGATCAGCCCACAGATTTCATCCTCATGGGTGTGCAGAAATACTTTGCCGCTGATTTCATCGAAAACCTCGGTAATTAAGTCGGTCACAGCATCCAGCGCGGGCATAGGATGAGTTTTTGCGGGAATTAAAGTGACGGTAAACAGCCGGATAGGAAAGGACAGCGGTTCCGGCAGCATGGAAAACGGATTAGAAGCAGGGGAAGGTTCAGCAGTGGACGTTACCCATTGGGCGCAGTGAATCAGGGCATTCTCCTTTTTCTGCGCTTCAATGGCAAAGGATCGGTGGTCCTCCTCCGTCTGGCGCTGCTGCTGGACACGAAGCAAATCGGCCATCTTTTCCAGATGCTCACCGATGCTTTCCCCGTTCATATTGATTTTCAGAAAGTAGTCATAAGCGCCGTCCGTCAGAGCCGCGCGCACGGAATCGAAATCGGAATAGTTGCTCAATACCAGAATCGGGCCGATAAAGCTGCGCTTTTTCAATTCATGAATGAGCGCAAGCCCATCCATGCCGGGCATTTTCAAGTCCGTGATAACCGCATCAATGTGCTGTGTCTCTACAATGTGCAGCGCTTCCTGCCCATTACTGGCTGTTGCCGCCAGCAGGAATCCGTTCTTGCCCCACTCCACGGCGGACTGGAAAGCAACCTTAATCAGTGGCTCATCATCTACAAGCAATAAATTATACATTGTGTTACCTCAACGAATGGCTTCATTTGGAATACGGAGAATACATTGTGTGCCGGTGCCGGGGGCACTTTCAATCGTAAGGCCGTATTCATTTCCGTAGTGCAGACGCATACGCTCATCTACGTTGCTCAATCCAATGCCGGAGAAGCGCTCAGAATTTTTCTCCTTGATGGCACTGGGGTCAAAACCGCAGCCGGTATCGGAGATATGAATGGTAAGCAGATTCTCGCTCACGGTGGCACGGACGGTGATGGTGACAAAATCATCTTCATCCGCCGTGCCGTGCAGGATGGAGTTCTCTACAAGCGGCTGCAAAATAAAGCGCGGCACAGTCCAGTATCCGGCAGCATCTTCAATTTGATATTCCATCTCAAAGCGCCCTGCGTAACGCAGCTGCTGGATGTCGCAGTAGTTCTTCAGGTTGCGCAGCTCATCATCAAACGGAATCAATTCATCCTTTTTAATAAGGGTGCTTTGCAGCAGAGAAGAGAGGGCATCAATACCATGGCTGACCGGGGTAACATGATTGAGTGTGGCAATCCACTTTAAGGTGTTCAGGGTATTGAACAGGAAGTGCGGGTTGATTTGATATTGCAGGGTCTGCAATTCCAACTCGCGCATTTTGCGTTGATCATCGCTCCAGCGCTGCGCCAGCAGACCAATTTCGTTGACCATGTTGTCGATGGTGCGCGCCAGAAATCCGAGTTCGTCGGGGCTGGGATCATTGATTTTCAGCCCGATTTCCTCATCGCTTTTCGCATTGCAGGCGGCAACCATATTATCAATGGGGTGCATGACGCTGCGGTAGACAAGCAGTGTCAGGAACAAGCTGACAACGACCAGCACTGCGGCCAGCGCGATGAGCATCATATTGATGGTTCTTGTGCCGTTGGTAATATATGCCTGCGGAATCGTGGCCGCCAGATACACATTATAGGTTGTGTTGTATTTGAAAATCGTCAGCGTATCTACGCCGTTCAGCTCACATAAAAAGTTGTTCTCACCCGCCTGCCGAAGCGTCGTGATCTGCTGGAAAATCGGGTCATCGGCCAAATCTTCTCCCAGCAGTTCCGCGTTCTGAGAAGAAACCACATTGCCGGCAGCATCAATCAGCAGGAAGTTGGACCCCTCGCCAAAGGAAACATCGGTAAATATGTAGCGGCTTAGCTGGGATTCGTCAATGTACAGCATGATATACCCCAGCGGCGTGCTGGTGTGGTGCATATCATAGATTTTACGGCCGATGACAATTTTATCGTTGGCGCGGTAAGTGTGGATGTATTGCAGACTATCCTGTGGAGAGGCGGCCTCAATATTATCCAGCAATTCATTAAAACGCTGAGGTGTAATATCGTCATAGCCCAAATCGTAGAGGACTGTGCGGTCATTGGAAACGACGCGGATGTTTTTAAGGTGTGTGCTCTGAAAAGGAATTGTGACGATCATTTCACCAATACCGCTCACAATATCACTCGTAAGGGGGTGCCCATTATTGACAGATGCGACACCATTCTGTACAGTATCAGATACGGAGATGGAACCTATGTAGTCGCTATAAATGCCAAGCTGGGTAGACATATTATTATTGAGTAGTTCGATAGATTGTAAGGCAGCCTGTTTGACCTTTTCGTTCATGGATTGGGTGTATGCATGGTAAGAAAAAGTACCAATCGTGATGACGGGAACAAGAGAAATAATCAAAAATGTCACAAACAGACGGGTGCGAAGTTTGATTCGCCGCAACACATTGGGGAAAAACTCACGCGTTTTTTGTGCATTTAGTGACATATATAGGCCTCCGTTTGTGCAAAGTGACTACAATCTATCCATACATTACCTGAATTATAAGGGCAACGACAGAAAAAGTCAATAAAATCCATCTTTAAGTAAAGGGAATACATTTATCAAATCCGGCTTGCCCGATATAATAAGAGTGCAATCAGGGAACGACAGATGAGCCGCATCCCAAACAAAGAAGGAATAATTTTTAGGAGGAAAACCATGAAAAAAGCAATCAGCATGATGCTTGCCACTGCAATGGCAGCTACCTGTCTGGCAGGCTGCGGCAGCGCAGCATCTTCCAGCGCAGCAGCATCCAGTGAGGCCGCTTCTTCCGAAGCAACGTCCACCGCTACCAGCGAAGCCTCTACCGGTGAGAAGACCTTTGAGAACAATGAACTGAACATCGCGGTGTTCGAGGGCGGCTACGGTTCCGAGTACTGGGACGAAATCATCAAACGCTTTGAGGCCGCTTATCCCGGCGTTACTGTCAATATGCAGATCAGCCCGAAGATCGGCGACATCATCCGCCCGCAGATCGTGGCAGGCAATGTTCCCGACTTCATCTCGATGAACGACAACGACTCCACCGGCCTGATTTCCTCCATGGTCAAGGAACATGCACTGATGGATCTGTCCGATGTCTTTGAGGAGGGCGGCATTGATGATGACACCCCGCTGAAGGATCAGGTCATCGATGGCCTGCTGGATTCCGCCAAGTGCTCTCCTTACGGCGACGGCAAGATCTACATTGCCCCGTTTGATGCCAGCCCGATGGGTCTGGTTTACAACAAGACCCTGTTCGAAGAGAACGGCTGGGAAACGCCTGTGACCTGGGATGACTTCTTTGAACTGGGCGACAAGGCCAAGGAAAAGGGTATCGCGCTGTTTACCTATCAGGGCATCTACCCCGGCTACCTTGAGAGCATGCTGTGGCCCGCACTGGCTTCTGCCACCGGCATCGACAACATGAAGGCAGTCGCCTCCTACACGCCCGGCTCCCTCAGCTCTGATGAGGCCCTCAAGGTCTTCCAGAACATGGCAAAGATCGGCACCGATGGCTACCTGATGGATGGCACCGTTGCTCTGAACCACACCCAGAGCCAGACTGACATGATGATGAACAAGGCTCTGTTCATCCCCAACGGCAACTGGATGGAAGGCGAAATGGCCGATGCTCCCCGTGCTGACGGCTTTGAGTTTGGTCTGACCTGCGCACCCGTTCTGGATGACGGCGAAACCCGCTATGTTATGAGCTCCGTTGAGCAGTTTGAGATTCCTGCCAACGCCAAGAACCCCGAACTGGCAAAAGAGTTCCTGCGCTTCCTGTACACTGAGGATTCCGTTAAGCTGTTCGCAGAAAAAGCCAACGGCATCTACGCTCTGAAGAAGGCCAACGAGATGGTCAAGGGCATCGTTACCGATGGTGTCTACAACATGAACGACATCTATCAGGAAGGCACGTTCATGGTCTTCGGTTGGGATGCAATGCCCGACACCAGCAAGGTCGTTATCGCTGATTCCGTCTTCAATGTTGCCAGTGACGTTATGAATGGTGACATGACTGCCGAGCAGTGGCGTGACGGCATCGAGGCTGCTTTCGAGGAGATTGCTGCTTCCAAGTAAGCTGAATTGCTGAATTTCCACTAACCAAAATAAGATTGGCCCTGCCGAGTAAACGCCATGCGAACTTGGCAGGGTTCTTTTTAAGGGGGAAACTTGTTTGAAAAACCGCCAAAATCGCCAAAAAAAGGCGCAGCCACTTCCCATACTGTTTATCTGCATCAGCGTTCTGCCTGCCGTGATCCTAACTCTTATGTTCACGATCTGGCCTACGGCGCAGGCATTATATCTTTCTTTTACCAATGCGACCTCTCTGGGGCTTAACAACAAATTTGTGGCACTGGATAACTATATCTATATGTTCCACGACAAATCTTTCATTCAAGCACTTATAAACACAGCAAAGCTGATGGCGGTTGTTCCCGTTATCACAATTTTCTGTAGTCTGGTGCTGGCATTCGTTTTGAACCAGTGCAAGCTGAAAGAAATGGTCTTGTATCGCACGCTTTTCTATTTCCCGAACATCGTTTCTCTGACCGTTGTAGGTATTATATGGAGTTTTGTGTTCCACCCAAATGTGGGCATCGTCAATAAGATTCTCGGTGCTGTCGGGCTGGAGAGCTTGCAGCGTTCCTGGCTGGGCGACAGCAAGACTGCGCTTTGGTGCATCGCGTTCACGCTGCTGTGGCAGGCTGCCGGTTACTATATGGTCATGCACATCGCGGCTATGGACGGCATTTCGCCGGAAATCTACGAGTCCGCAACGCTGGACGGTGCCAGCGCATGGCGCAAGCTCATCAGTATTACGATGCCTCTGATGAAAGATATTATTGGCATCACCTTTGTTCTGGCACTTTCCGGCACCATCAACCTGAGTTTTGTGCTTTCGCAGGTCATGACTGGCGGCGGTCCTAACGGTGCATCCAGCGTTCTGCTGCAATATATGTACACGCAGGGCTTTGTCAACGGCAACTTTGGCTATGCCATGGCTATCACGGTCTTTACGCTCGCCATCTCCGTGGCGCTGTCCATGCTGTCCCGCAAATTGACCGATGCTTCCGAAGGAGGTCAGTAATATGACACAAAATGAAAAAAGCAAAATCAGAGCAAAGGTCATCAAGTGGGTGACGCGCCTGTTCCTGATTTTGGTTGCCATTATCATGCTGTACCCTCTGGCGTGGAACGTCGTTTCTTCGTTCAAAACCAGTACAGAGTTTCTGACGGACCCCTTTGCATGGCCGCAGGGACTTGCATGGGATAACTACGTCCGCGCTTATGAAAAATCTAACCTTGCTGCCAACATCGGCAACTCGATTTATGTCGTGCTGGAAACACTGGTCATTATTGTGGTCTGCGTTGTGCCGTGTTCCTACTGCCTTGTGCGGTATAAGTTCCCCGGTGCGAAGTTGATTTTGAACATCTACATGGCGGCCATCTTCATTCAGGCCACTTATATTATGATTCCGCTGTTCTTGCAGATGAACAAGCTGAACCTGCTCAACAGCCTGACGGCGCTGGGCGTGCTGTATGCAACGATGCAGTTCCCGTTCGCAATCTTCCTGCTGACCGGCTTCCTGCGCAGCATCCCGCGTGATTATGAGGAGGCAGCCATGATCGACGGCTGCGGCCCGTTCCGTATTTTGACGAGCATTATCATTCCTATGTGCAAACCCGGTATCGTGACGGTCTGCATGATCTCCGCTATGGCAGCATGGAACGAGTACCCGGTGGCTCTCGTTATGGTTACCGATCCGACCAAGGCTACGCTGCCTGTCGGCCTTGCCAACCTGTATGAGATCCAGCGCTACGCTACCGACTGGGGCGCGCTGTTCGCAGCCCTCGTGCTGGCACTGATTCCCACTGTCATCCTCTTCATCGTCGGCCAGAAGCAGCTCGTGCAGGGCTTGAGCGTCGGCGGCGTTAAGGGCTAAATAAAATCGAATAGGTTAGGAGAACCGATATGCTGCCCCCGAAACATTGCAACATCAATTTAACCGGCCCAATACCCCGCTGGGATGAAGCAATTCCACTGGGGAACGGCATACTCGGTTCTCTTTTTTGGGGGCCGATGGAGCATCTGCGCATTTCCGTGGACATTGCCGGACTGTGGCTGCGTCGCCGCCCGGAGGAAAAACTCGATAAAGAATTTACTTATGCAAAACTGGTAGAGCTTGCACGGAAAGGCGATGTGGCAGAAACACGCCGTATCTTTGATACGCCCTATGCCCGCCCGACACCTACAAAAATCCCCGCAGGACACTTGTTCCTGGATGGACTGCCGCAGGGCAGCTATCATGCAAGCCTTGATTTGGGCACGGCGGTGGCATCCTTTTCGCAAAAGGGTACAACCATTCTGCGCGCCTTCCTCTGTATGGGGCGGCCTGTTGGGGTACTGATGCTGCCGGAGGCGTACCGGGATGCAACGCTCACGGTGGAGCGCCCTTCTTTCGGGAATGGCACACAGGCAGCCGAAGCGGGCAACAGCGTGTCTCCCGGCAGCTTGCAGCAGCTCGCCCTGCCGGATGCTATCCCCGAAACAGAGGATGGCATGATTGGCTTTTCCCAAAAGGTCGATGATCGGACTGCCTATACGATGCTCTGCAAAAAATGCGGCACAACGCTGTATTATACCGCCGTGCAGGCAGAAAACGTAGAAAAAGCAAGCCAACTGGCGAAGCTGGAACTATGTGCAGCAGAAGATATGGGCGCCGAGAAGTTGCTGCAACAGCATAAACGCTGGTGGCAGCAATACTGGGGCAAAAGCAGTTTGCAGCTGCCGGATGAAACACTCGAACAGCTTTGGTACCGCGCCAATTACTTTTTGGCAGCGGGTTCCGAGCCGGGCAATGCCCCGATGCCGCTGCAAGGGGTATGGTGCGCGGATGACGATCAGCTTCCACCGTGGAAAGGTGATTACCACAACGACCTCAACACCCAATTCACCTACTGTCACTATCTGACTGCCAACCACCCGGAGCAGGGAAAGGTGTTTCTCGACTATCTCTGGTCGCTGCGCCCGCAGGCGGCAAAGTTTTCCCGTGCATTTTACGGCACAGCAGGGGAGTGCCTGCCCAGTGTCATGGACATTGACGGCGGAGCGCTCGGCGGCTGGCCGATGTATTCACTGTCACCGACCAATCAAATCTGGCTCTGCCAGATGTTTTATGAATACTACCGCCTGACGGGGGATAAAGAGTTTCTGCGTACCCGCGTGGAGCCTTACTTTACCGCCACGGCAGCCTGCCTGGAAGAACTCCTCCAAGAAGGCCCGGACGGAAAGCTGGTTTTACCGGTCTCGTCCTCACCGGAAATTCACGATGATGAGGCAGCCTCATGGCTGACTCCTAACAGCAACTATGATCTAGCGCTGCTGCACTATCTGTTCCACACTCTGGTACAGATCGAGTACCAGCTTGGCAACCCCCGCGGCTATTGGCATGCAATGGAGGCCAAACTTGCTCCGTTGAGCGTAGATACAGAAACCGGGCTGATGCTTTCACCTGATGAAACCTTGCAGGAAACGCACCGCCATTTTTCCCACGCTATGGCAATCGAACCGCTGTGTATGCTGCGCTATGAAAACCCGCAGGATCGAAGCGTAATAGATGCAACAGTAGATCACCTTGTACACCTCGGCAGCGGGCAGTGGGTAGGGTTTTCCTTCGGTTGGATGGCACTTTTGCAGATTGCCCGCAGCAATGGAAATGGTACTTTGTATGAGCTGCACCGCTTCGCAGAGCATTTCCTGAGCCGGAACGGATTCCATTTGAACGGCGACTACAAAAACAGCGGCGTTTGTGATTTCCACTATCGCCCCTTTACGCTGGAAGCGGATTTTCTGGCGGCACACGCAGTACAGAAAATGCTGTTGCGTTCCGAAAAGAATCATATCGAGGTTTTACCGGCCTGCCCGCAGGGCTGGAAAAATGAACCTGTTGCATTTCAGAATTTGCGGGCAGAAAATGGTCTGCTGATTTCTTATCAGCGGACAGCAGACGGCAAGCACAGCCTTACCGTAAAAGCAACACAGGACGGAAGCTGGTATCTTTGCAACACGCATTGCTGGGTCACCTTGCAGGCCGGACAAACTCAATCTTACCAATGGACGGAGGAAAACAAGAAATGAATACCAAAGGTCGTGTAACGATTCCCACCGATATGGACGCAGTACCCGAAACCCTTGACCTGCTCAAGCGCTGGGGCGCGGATGCCATCCGCGACTGCGACGGCACCGAATTCCCGCAGGAGCTGAAGGACACCGGCGCCAAGATCTACGCCACCTATTACACCACCCGCAAGGACAACGCCTGGGCGAAGGCGAACCCCGATGAAACGCAGCAGTGCTACATTATGACCCCGTTCTATACCGCTGCGGACGGTGCGCTGACTATCCCCCTAATGACGGGCATCAGCCGTGAGCTGATGAAGGTCAACGACCACGATGATATTGCCCGCTGGTGGGAGGTCATAGATCGCACGACGGGTGAGCCTGTCCCCACCGCCGACTGGCACTATGATGCCGCCAGCGAAAGCGTTGCCATCGATGCCCCCGCTGCCTACCATGAGTACACGGTCAGCTTTTTGGCGTACCTGATCTGGGACCCCGTCCACATGTACAACTCGGTCATCAATGACTGGAAGGATGTCGAACACCAGATCCCGTTCGACGTGCGCCAGCCCAAGACCCACGCCTACACGATGCGCCGTCTGCGGGAGTACCTCGAAAGCCATCCTTATGTAAATGTTGTTCGTTTCACGACGTTTTTCCACCTGTTCACGCTCGTCTTTGATGAATTGCGCCGTGAAAAGTACGTTGACTGGTACGGCTACTCTGCTTCCGTCTGCCCCTACATTTTGGAGCAGTTCGAGAAAGAAGTCGGCTACAAGTTCCGCCCGGAGTTCATCATCGACCAAGGCTACTACAATAACCAGTACCGCGTACCCAGCAAGGAGTACAAGGACTTTCAGGCGTTCCAGCGCCGTGAGGTGGCCGGTCTGATGAAAGAAATGACCGACATCGTCCACGAATACGGCAAGGAAGCCATGATGTTCTTGGGCGACCATTGGATCGGCTGTGAGCCGTTCATGCCGGAATTTCAGAAATCCGGCGTCGATGCCATCGTCGGCAGCGTCGGCAACGGCAGCACCCTGCGCCTGATTTCCGACATCCCCGGCGTCAAGTACACCGAGGGACGCTTCCTGCCCTACTTCTTCCCCGATACCTTCCACGAGGGCGGCGACCCTGTGCGCGAGGCCAAGGAGAACTGGGTCACCGCCCGCCGCGCCATCCTGCGCAAGCCCATTGACCGCATCGGCTACGGCGGCTACCTGAAGCTGGCCTGCGAGTTCCCGGAGTTCCTCGACTATGTCGAGAGCGTCTGCGACGAGTTCCGTGAGTTGTATGAGAACATCAAGGGCACGACGCCCTACTGCGTCAAGACCGTGGCTGTGCTGAACAGCTGGGGGCAGCAGCGGGCGTGGGGCTGCCACATGGTCCACCATGCGCTGTACCAGAAGCAGAATTACAGCTATGCGGGCGTGATCGAAGCGTTGTCCGGCGCACCGTTCGATGTGAAGTTTATCAGTTTTGACGACATCAAGGCCGACCCGAAGGTGCTGGACGGCATTGACGTCCTTATCAACGTCGGCGACGGCGACACTGCCCACACCGGCGGCAAGGTCTGGGAGGACCCGGAAATTTCCTCTGCTGTCAAGGGCTTTGTCCATCGTGGCGGCGGCTTGATCGGCGTCGGCGAACCGGGCGGCCACCAGTATCAGGGGCGCTATTTGCAACTGTCCGCGCCGCTTGGCGTGGAGAAGGAAACGGGCTTCACCCTAAACTACGACAAGTACAACTGGGACGAGCACCGCGACCACTTCATTCTGGCCGACTGCCCCGACCATGACGTTGACTTTGGTGAGGGCAAAAAGAGCATTTTTGCGCTGGAGGGCACAGAAATTCTGATTCAGCGTGACAAGGAAGTCCAGATGGCCGCGCATGAGTACGGCAAGGGGCGCGGTGTGTATATCAGCGGTCTGCCGTACAGCTTTGTGAACAACCGCGTGCTGTACCGCGCCATCCTGTGGGCTGCCCACGATGAAGCCGACCTGCACAAATGGTTCAGCACGAACTACAATGTCGAGGTGCACGCCTACGTTAAGAACGGCAAATATTGTGTGGTAAACAACACCTATGAGCCGCAGGACACCACCGTCTACACCGGCGATGGAAGCAGCTTTACCCTGCACATGGACGCAAACGAGATCAAATGGTATAATCTGTAAAGCAGGAAAAAGGCGTGCCGTACTGTGCGGCACGCCTTTGGCTGCAAAAACATTGATATGAGGTTTGTTATGGATAAACGTCCTAATATTATCCTGCTTATGGCAGACCAGATG
>OHZY01000560.1_pt1 | contig 12421 bp, 14 predicted proteins | sample 1580621 | NCBI WGS metagenome assembly OHZY01 (sample SAMEA3882535, study PRJEB24775) | human gut metagenome | biome: human-associated habitat; feature: intestine environment; material: feces | place: Netherlands | collected 2009/2010 | reverse complement strand
TTTCTCTTCCACGTACATATGGGACGATACAGTAACTGCAGAAATTATTGCATCCGAACATGATATTTACTCCGGATTTAAAGGAATATTTGCGGTCATTCGGAAGGTTTTCAACAATCTTGTCGGTATCTTTCCAGATATCGATCACCATACGTTGTGATTCAAACCGTGTCACGATCAGTTCGGCAAATTTGAAAATATTATGTGTTCCGAAGATAATATCCACATAGCGGTAACTTGTTTTCAGCTTTTCTACAACCTCCGGTTCCTGCATCATACAGCCGCATAATGCAATCATCATATCTTTATTCTTTTTCTTAAAGCCGCTTAAATATCCCAGACGTCCATAAACCTTATTGTTAGCATTTTCACGTACGGTACAGGTATTATAAATGACAAAATCTGCTTCCTCGGAATCAATCTCTTCAAAACCTACGGTCTCTAAAATTCCGCATAACTTTTCGGAATCTCTGGCATTCATCTGGCACCCAAAAGTTGTCACATGAAAGGTAAGCGGTCTGCCTTTCTTCCTGGAAATCTGCGTCACATACTGCTTTGCAAGGTCCATAAAATAAAATTGTCTCTGCGGTTCCATTACCGGAACTTCACCGGTGTGATTTATCTTTTCTATTTCTCTCATTTCTTTTCCTGTTTTCTTAATATTTTTCTTATTATTCTCTGATCTGGCCATCCCCATAAATGATATATTTGGTGGTCGTCAGTGCTTCTAAGCCCATCGGTCCTCTGGCATGCAGCTTCTGGGTACTGATTCCGATCTCTGCCCCAAAGCCAAACTCAAATCCGTCGGTAAAACGTGTGGATGCATTTACATAAACAGCCGCAGCATCAATCTCATTTAAGAACTTCTGCGCATGCTCATAATTATTGGTAATGATTGCTTCCGAATGTCCGGTATTATATTTATTGATATGTGTAATGGCTTCATCAATATCTGAAACTGTCTTTGCAGAAATAATATAATCCAAATATTCGGTGCCCCAGTCTTTTTCTGTTGCAGCCACTGCATCTTTTGTAGCTTTCTGAACTCGCTCATCCCCACGGATTTCTACATGGCTTTCGGATAATTTTGCAGAAAGGCGTGGCATCAGTTCATCTACGATGCTCTCATGCAGCACTAAAGATTCACAGGCATTGCATACACCGATGCGCTGCGTTTTGGCATTATTAATGATATTCACCGCCATATCAAGGTCTGCGGTTTCATCCACATAAATGTGGCAGTTACCGGTACCGGTCTCAATCACCGGAATTGTAGCATTGGCTACCACAGCACGAATCAGTCCTGAGCCACCTCTTGGAATCAGTACATCCACATACTCATTCATTTTCATAAATGCAGTAGCAGTTTCCCGGCTGGTATCTTCGATTAAAGAAAGCACTCCTTCCGGCAGCTGGTTATTACTTAAAGTTTCATTGATGCTCTTTACGATTGCCATATTGGAATGAATGGCATCACTTCCACCTTTTAAAATCACGGTATTTCCAGTTTTAAAGCACAAAGCAAAGGCATCTGCTGTTACATTTGGACGTGATTCATAAATAATTCCAATGACACCTAATGGTACACGCTTCTTTCCAATCATAAGTCCATTCGGGCGCTGTTTCATGGAAAGGACTTCTCCTACCGGATCTTCTAATTCTGCTACCTGGCGGATTCCTTCTGCCATCTGTGCAATACGCTCTTTATTTAACATCAGACGGTCTAAAAGTCCCTGATGCATTCCGGCTTCTCTTCCTGCATCCATATCCTTCTGGTTTGCTGCTAAAATAGCATCGGTATCTTCTACTAAATGTTCTGCAACTTCAAGCAAAATCTTTTCTTTTTCTTTCATGCCCATATTCCGCATGATGACTTCTGCTGCTTTTGCTCTCTTACCTAATTCCTGTAATTCCATATTTTCCTCCAGCTACTTATTTTCGTCTCTGTTATCCGTTACTTTATAAATCTTCTCCGGTGTTACAAGATAATCCATCGGAATATCATGGGTCTCCATGGGCACCTGCCCAGCCAACTGACAGGAAAGTGCAATCCCAACCCGGATTACTTTCTTATATTTCTGAAAAAAACGATCATAAAAGCCCTTACCATATCCGCTTCTTCCACCGTTAATATCAAAGACCAGTCCCGGTGTGAATACAATTGTTTTCTCCTGCTCAAGTTCTGCTAAATCCATCGCCGGTATCTCATCCTTTGGCTCCATCACATGAAAATACCCTTCCTGAAAATCATCTGTACTATTGACTTCACAAAAGTCCATTTCTTCTCCACGCACCCGGGGGAAAGCTGCTCTTTTTTGAATACTTTCTTTAAAAAAAGGCAATAAAGAAGCTTCTTTCCCAAGGGGATAATAAAAGAAACAATTTTGTGCTTTCTGAAAGATTTCCCAGGTACTGATATTCTGACAAATCCTTTGGGATTCTTCTCTTACAATATTCTCCGGCATTGCATTTCGCAGTGTCTTATACTTAGTTCTGATGCTTGCCTTTGTTTCCATATTTTTCTCCCAGATTGGTTACCGTTCCATCTGCATTTACCATATCAATATTATCTAACTGTCCCTTCAGATTCCGCTTTACACTTGCTATGTATTCCTTGCGAAGTGCTGCCTGTTCTTCCTTTTCTTCCGGTGTCAGTCCTTCTTTCTGGGATTTATGATATAATTCATTGATTCTTGCTATTGTATTTTCAATCATCTTTTTACTCCATGCTTTCTTCTACATAATCTGCAATATAGAAATCATCATTTTTATTGGCTTTGAAAAAGGTTCCCACCTGTTTTCCTTCGAAAATCTGATGCAGAACTCCCACATCCTTTGCATTGGCAATAATCATATCTGCTCCGGATAAGGTTGCAATCCTTGCTGCCGTTAATTTGGTGGTCATTCCACCGGTACCAACATCACTACCTACTGTATCTCCTGCCATGTTTTCAATCCGATTATCAATTTTTTCTACTACCGGTATCAATTCTGCTTTTGGATTCTTTCTCGGATCATCCGTATACAACCCGTCAATATCAGATAAAAGAATCAACAAATCTGCTCCTACCAATGAGGCTACAATAGCCGACAGGGAATCGTTATCACCAAACTGCATCTCATAAGTAGATACGGTATCATTTTCATTTACAATTGGTATAATTCCCATTTCAAACAATTCTTCAAAAGTATTCTGGGCATTTTTTCTCGACACGTTATCAACCATAGTTTTTTTTGTCATAAGAACCTGTCCCACATTCTGGTGGTACTCTGAAAAAAGCTTTTGATAAGTCATCATAAGTCTCGCCTGTCCCACTGCCGCACATGCCTGTTTTACAGCTATTTTCTCCGGTCTTTCTTTGAATCCCATGGACTGTCTTCCTACTGCAATAGCCCCGGAACTGACCAGACATACATCCATGCCCTGATTCTTAATATCACATAATTCTCTTACCAAACGTTCCAGTTTTAAAAGATTTAATTTTCCGGTCTCTTCATGTAAAAGAGATGAAGAACCGATTTTTACAATTACACGCTTCTTATTCTTTAATGTTTCACGCAACTGTGTATCCATTTTTCCGCCTCTTAACCATCTACGGCATATTCACTATCTGAATGCCGGTTATAATTTTTTATTCATATGCATACATTTTATACTTTATCATACCTTTCAAAAAAAATCATCTGTAAATTTTATCTTCCTTGTGCTATGCTTGTGCTATATGATTTTAAAAGAACCGGAGTATACATGATGAAAACAAAAAAGACGATATTTTCTTATAAATTAACCTGCAGTTTACTTGCTTTCTTTCTCTTCTTCTGTTCCTTCTCCTTCGTGGGATGCGGACGCAGCAAAGAACCCGTTTCCAAATCTGATTTTTATTTTAATACAGTCATTACCATTACACTATATGGAGAAGAAAATGCTTCTTATATTGATGACTGCTTCAAACTTGCTTCCCATTATGAGAACCTTTTCAGCAATACCATCGCAGACAGCGATATCAGTAAAATAAACAATGCTGGTGGCACACCGGTTACTGTGGATGATGATACGATTGAATTATTACAAAAAGGTATTTATTATGGTGATTTAAGCCTGGGACAGTTCGATATCACCATTGGTAAATTGTCTTCCCTCTGGGACTTTCCAAATAACAGCGGTACGGTTCCATCTGAATCTGATATTGAAGCCACACTTTCCACCATCGACTATCATGCGATTGTTATTGATGGAAACGAAGTTAGTCTTTCCAATCCGGATGCCATGATTGACTTGGGAGGCATCGCCAAAGGTTATATTGCTGATAAAATGAAAGATTATTTAAATGAAAAAGACATTACCTCCGGCATGATTAACCTTGGAGGCAATGTCCTTACGCTGGGTGATAAACCAGATGGAAGCAACTATAATATCGGTATCCAGAAACCATTTTCCGATGACGGCACTGCCATTGCCAGTGTTGAAGTCTCTGATGAAACGGTAGTAAGTTCCGGTGTTTATGAACGTTATTTCTATATGGGTGATAACTTCTATCACCACATTTTAAATCCGAAAACCGGTTATCCTTATGACAATAACCTGCTGGGTGTCACCATTATCTGTCCGAAATCCGTAGATGGTGACGGACTTTCCACCACCTGTTTTGCTTTAGGATTAGAGGACGGCATGAAGCTGATAGAATCCTTGGATGACACGGAAGCCATTTTCATCACCGACGATTACGAACTTCATACCACTTCCGGCATCGGCAGCAATATTCCATTTCATGAAATGTAAACATAATCCTATTGCTGCTCCATAACCATATTGTTGACCCAGATTTTCTTCTTTACCATAACATATCCGATGATGCATTTTATAATCTCTATCAACTGACAGGATAAATAAATAGATACAATCGGAACTCCTGTAAATCTGGTTAACACAAATGCCAGTGGAATATCTACCACCCAGATATAGACACTGTCAAAAAGAAAGGTAATGACTGTCCTGCCACCGGAACGCAGTGTGAAATAGGTTGCATGCATAAATCCATATAACGGCATGCAGGCTGATGCAATCCGGATAAATTGTTTTGCTAGTCCACGTACTTCTTCTGTCGTATTGTATATTCTTGGAAAGAACGGAGCAATCGCAAACATGCAGGCTCCTATAACAAAACAACAAAATACAGAAAATACAATCATCTTGCGGTCCGTATCCACCGCCTCTTCCAATTTACCAGCACCAAGCTGCTGTCCTACAATGATGGATATCGCACTTCCCAACGCAATAAATACAACATTAAAAAGATTGGCTACTGTATTTGATATATTAAATCCAGCTACAACAGCAAGACCTCTTGTGGAATAACACTGCATCAGGACTGCCATTCCTCCAGCCCATAAAGTCTCATTTAAAAGCAATGGTGTTCCTTTTATGATAATCTGTCGTACCAGTGTTCCCGGTATTTTAAAATCACGGTAAGCTCCTACAATAAAATGATTCTTATCTGCTCTCGCATGGGTCCACAAGACAACAATAATGCATTCCACAACTCTTGCCAATACGGTTGCTGCCGCTGCACCTCTTACTCCTAATGCAGGCAGTCCAAATGCACCAAATATTAATACATAGTCAAACATCAGATTTACTGCTACAGAAGCAATTCCGGCTTTCATCGGAAGAACCGTTTCTCCTGTTTCACGTAATGTCTGGGCATATGCAATAATGTAGCTTCAATATCTCCCGTGCTTCCTCCTTCATGCAAAAACAGCCGAATTAACGGTTCATTTGCAAAGCCCAATATCAGCATCCATATGACTGCTAAGAAACCACAGGCTACAATTTTAAAACGGAAGGCATCCCGCACTCCTTTATGGTCCCCTTTTCCATAAAACTGTGCCCCAAAAATGCCTGCACCGGATACTGCTCCAAAAATACAGATATTGTAAACCAGCATCAACTGATTGATGATTGCGACACCGGACATCTGCTCCGTTCCAACCAGTCCTACCATGATATTGTCCAAAAGACTCACAAAGTTAGTGATGGCATTCTGTATCATAATTGGAATAGCTACCAGCAGAACCATTTTATAAAAATCTTTATTTCCAATATACTTTTCTCTAAATTTTCTCATATCTAATCCTCATATAGCATCAACTACGCAAAACGGGACTGCCAAATCAATGACAATCCCGTTCTTTCTATCACAGAAACGATTATAAAATAATCTTCTTCGGACATTTCTCGGCACAAATGCCACATCCGGTACATTTCTCCTGGTCGATATAAGCCACATTATCTACGACATGAACTGCATCATTTGGACAGTTCTTCTCACAGAGATGACAGCCAATACAACCTACGGAGCAGGCTTTCATAACGTCTTTGCCTTTATCCTTGGAACTGCACTGTACCAGATGCTTTGCTTCATATGGAACCAGCTCTATCAAATGCTTTGGACAGGCTGCAATACATTTTCCACATGCTTTACAAACTTCCTTATCCACCTTTGCAATACCGTCTACAACATGGATTGCATCAAACGGACATGCCTTTACACAGTTTCCAAAGCCAAGGCAGCCATAGCTACAGCTCTTTGCTCCGCCGCCCGGAATAAATGCCATAGCAGCACAATCTTCTACTCCGGTATATTCATAATCATGACCGGCTTTTTCACAGGTTCCTGCACATTTTACAAAGGCAACCTGCTTTGTGCCTTCTTCTGCAACAACACCCATGATTTCACCGACTTTTGCTGCAACCGGCGCACCACCAACAGGACATCCATTGACCGGGGCATCACCTTTTACAATAGCAGCTGCAAGACCGGAACATCCGGCATAACCACAACCACCACAGTTATTTCCAGGAAGAACACCAACAATTGCTTCTTCCCTTTCATCTACTTCTACTTTGAACTTTTCTCCGGAAACACCGAGGAAAAATCCAATAAAAAGTCCTACGCCGCCTACAATAACGGCTGCAATAATAATTGCCTGTACACTCATCTTTTCTTTCCTCCTAAATCATTCCTGAGAAGCCCATAAATGCAATGGACATCAGACATGCTGTAATTAATACAATTGCTGTTCCTTTAAATGGCTTAGGGATATCATTATATTCAATTTTTTCACGAATTCCTGCCATAATTGTAATAGCAATAAAGAATCCAAATGCGGTTGCAAAACCGTTTACAACGCCTTCTAAAATACCATACTCTTTGGTTACGTTGGTAAGTGCTACACCTAATACTGCACAGTTGGTTGTAATCAAAGGAAGATACACTCCAAGGCTCTTATAAAGAGCAGGCATGGATTTCTTTAAGAACATTTCTACAAACTGTACCAGCGCTGCGATTACAAGGATAAATACAATCGTCTGTAAATACTGTGTTCCCGTCGGAATCAGTATAAACTTATAAATCAATGAGGTAACAAAGGAGGATATCGTTATGACAAAGATAACGGCTCCACCCATTCCAGCAGCGGTCTCTGTTTTCTTTGATACACCCAAGAAAGGACAGATACCAAGGAACTGGCTTAATACTACGTTATTTACAATGGCTGAACCAATTGCAATCAATAATAATGTCTGCATCTGTCATATTCCTCCTATTCACTTTTTTCCTCTGCATCTGCAGCTTTCTTCTCTTTTTCGCTGCAGGTTGCAGACATGCTGCATCCGGCACAGTCTCCACTGATACAGCCGGCAGGCTCTGCCAGTGGTTTGCCTTTTGCTTCCATCTTCTGACGAACAATACTCATTAAAGCAACTAAGAATGCCAGTACCAAGAATGCACCCGGTGCCATAACAAAGATATTGATTGGTGTATACCATTTCAGTGAAAGAATCTGGAATCCAAACAACTGTCCTGCACCTAAAATCTCACGGACAATACCGATACAGGATGAAGATTGTTACTGGTACATATCCGCCTTTTCCTGCTGCTGCGTCTGCAAGTGGAAGAATCTGAACACCGAAGATAGCTCCGGTTCCGATAAACTCACGAACGATCGCGATACAGGTAAGACCAAATGTAAATCCAAGTCCCATACCAACACCGTCTAAGATAGACAATACAGGTGGATTTTTAGATGCATAGCTTTCTGCTCGTCCAAGGATAATACAGTTAACAACAATAAGAGGGATATATACACCAAGCTGTTTAGCCAGTGCCGGTGTATAAGCCTTCATAATAAATTCTACAATGGTTACCAAAGATGCTACGATAACAATGTATGCCGGCATTCTGACACCATTTGGAATTGCTTTACGGAATAAGGAAATCAACAGGTTAGAGAAAATCAATACCACTGTTGTAGATAATCCCATTCCCAGTGCATTCATTGCTGATGTGGTTACTGCCAGTGTCGGACACATACCAAGCATCAGTACAAAGGTAGGGTTTTCTTTAATCAATCCGTTATATACGCGTTCTAAATACTTATTCATTATTCAGCGCCTCCTTCCAATTCATTCTGGAAGTATGTAATGCAGGCATTTACACCATTGGTCATTGCTTTTGATGTAATGGTTGCACCGGAAATTGCTTCAATCTCATTATCAGCAGATGGTGCCTGTTTCACAACGGTAAAGCTGTCTACATTCTTATTCTTATACTGTTTGGAGAAGTCTTCTGTCTTTGCCTTGTCTCCAAGTCCAGGTGTCTCTGACATACTGGTAACGGAATAGCCGTTTACGGTTCCATCATTCTTTATGCCAACAGAAAATGTGATATTACCTTGGCTTCCGTCTTTAGCTGTTACAGTAATCACATAGCCTAATACATTGCCATCTTTATCTAATGCTTCCTGCACACCATTGATTTCATCACTGTAACCATTCTGCTCTAACAGGCTGGCTGCGGCTTCTGCATCAAAATCATAGGTGGAAAAAGAATCTGCATCTTCAAACACTGCTTTGTATGCAGCCTGTGCAGTTGCCTCTTCTGCCTTTGCAATCGGATCCTTGGTAATCTCATATACCAGTCCGAGAATAAATCCGATTACTACGGTAAATACGGTTAAAATCAACGCGTCATGTACAATCTTCTTATTCATGCTGCTTTGCCTCCTTTACCTGTCCAAAGGCCTTTGGTATTGTAATCCTTTCAATCATTGGAACCAGAAGGTTGCTTAAAATAATTGCAAAGGATACACCTTCTGCGTTTGCTCCAAAGATACGGAATAATCCGGTAAGAATACCTAAAAGAATTCCATATAAAATCTGTCCCTTCGGTGTGATCGGTGATGTTACATAGTCGGTTGCCATAAAGAATGCACCAAGCATTAATCCACCACCACAAAGCTCAGCAACGATATAGTCGATGTCAAAGCCATGTCCACCGAACAAGCTGATAAATATTACAAATGTAATGATATAGGTTCCCGGAATCCGAAGTGTAATGACACCCATCAGGATTAAGAACATTGCTCCAATTAAGATAGCAATAGCGGATGTCTCTCCGATGGTTCCGGCGGTCTTACCAATTAACATATTCATGGTATTAACAGCTCCAACGCCCTGTTCTCTAATCAGAGCCAGTGGAGTTGCTCCTGAATATCCATCTACGGTAAAGTTTGTCATGTCTGCGGCAAATGCTATCAGTAAAAAGCATCTTGCACCCAGCGCCGGGTTCATAAAGTTCTGTCCCAGTCCGCCAAACATCATTTTAACAATAACGATTGCAAATACACTGCCGATTACAGCTTCCCACCATGGAAGGGATGCCGGCAGGTTTAATGCAAGTAACAGTCCGGTAACTACTGCACTTAAATCACTGACGGTATTCTTCTTATGTACAATCAGATTGAAAATCCACTCTGATGCAATACAACTTGCAACAGATACCAAAATCAATACTGCTGCTTTATATCCAAAATTAACAATACCAAATATACTTGTTGGAAGCAGAGCTATAATTACATAAAGCATGATTCTGCTTGTTGTATCTTTGGCTCGTACATGTGGTGATGATGATACATGATATAACTCACTCACAATAGTCCACCTCTTTCTTTGTTATTTATTTTTTTTCTTTTCAGCAAGAACCTGTTTTTTCATTGTCTTAATAAGCTGTGCTAACGGACGTTTTGCCGGGCAGATAAAACTGCAGCTTCCACATTCCACGCACTCAAGACCATGCCATTTTTCAAATCCTGCCATATCTCCATGCTCTGAGAATTTAGATAATCTGGATGGAACAATCTGTTCCGGACATGCTTCTACGCAACGGCCACAATTGATGCATGCTGTTGCATCTGCATCTGCTTCTGCCACTTCATCTTTGGTCATACAAAGGAGTGCTGAGGTAGTCTTGGTTGTCGGCACATCTAATCCGAACATGGAAAAGCCCATCATTGGTCCACCGGAAATAATTTTCTCCGGCTGCTCTTTAAATCCACCGGCAGCATCTAAAAGTTCCTGGAAACTGGTTCCGATTAAGAACTCAAAGTTACCCGGCTCTTCTACTGCATCACCGGTAACTGTAAAGATTCTGCTTGTAACAGGTTTTCCTTCTTTTACTGCATGGTATACGGCAACCATGGTTGCAACATTATCTACGATACATCCTGCATCTGCCGGAAGCATCTTGGAATTAATTGCACGTTTGGTTACTGCATAAATAAGCTGACGTTCACCACCCTGTGGGTATTTTGTCATAAGAGGTGCGACCTCCATACGAGGCTCATCTTTCGTTAATTCTAATAATTTTGCGATACAATCCGGTTTATTATTCTCGACTGCAAATACACCTTTGGCATGTTCAAACATACTGAGAATGATACGCATGCCTTCTACCAGTTCTTCCGTGTGGTCTAACATGATGCGGTAATCAGATGTCAGATATGGTTCACACTCTGCACAGTTGGCAATAATATAGTCGATTTTTTCCGGTTCCTTCGGAGATAATTTTACGTGGGTTGGGAATCCTGCTCCACCCATACCAACAACTCCCGCTTCTTTTATACGGTTAATAATTTCTTCTTTGGAAAGAGCACTGACGTCTTCTACTGCCTGATACTCTACCTCCTTAAATTCACCATCGCTTTCAATTACAATGGAGTTCACCATATCACCTGTTGGAACTCTTCTTGGCTCAATTTTCTTAACAGTTCCGGATACGGACGCATGGATTGGTGCAGATACGAAGCCGCCTGCTTCTGCTATCTTCTGCCCTTTCAAAACGGAATCTCCTACCGCTACGATTGGTGTTGCCGGTGCTCCAATATGCTGCGATAACGGATATACCAGTTCACCTTTGGGTAATAATTCACGTATTGGCTTATCTTTTGATAAATCCTTTCCTTCGAAAGGATGGACGCCACCTTTAAATGTCATTAAACCCATCTTATGTGCCCCTCTTTCTATGATAGTATTGCACTGCATATGCAATGCGTTTAACATAAAATGTATTATAACACAAATTAGAATTTTTTGACACACTAAAAAGATTTTTTCTCAATATTTTTGTCGATTTTTAACAAGGAATGATTACTTTTTTCCCATACATCGTGTATAATAAAAAAATAACAGGAGGACAGATATGAAAACAATTGTACATGAAATTCCATATAGTCCGGCTTCGAATTTAGATGAGGAAATCTTCACTGCTTCCTCTGTCTTTTTCGATATCGAAACTACCGGATTTTCCCCGGCTCATACCAGTCTTTATCTGATTGGATGTGCCTATCACATAGAACAGATGCTTTATATCAAACAGTATTTTGCCGAAACACCGGAAGAAGAAAAAGAAGTACTTGAGCAGTTTCTTTTGCTATTAGACGGTTTTGATACAATTATCACTTTCAATGGAATCGGCTTTGATATTCCTTATCTGAAAGCAAAATGCAATACTTATGAATGTAACGAGCACTTTGCTGATTTTACTTATGTGGATATTTTCAAATCCATTTCCCAGATAAAGCATATTCTCCAGCTGCCAAATTACAAGCAGAAGACCATCGAAGCTTTTCTTGGTATTGGCAGGGATGACTTATATTCCGGCGGTGAATTGATTGAGATCTATCATTCGTATACCAAGGAACCACGTCCGGATAAATTGGAGATTCTTCTGCTCCACAACTACGAAGATGTTCTGGATATGCCTGCATTACTTCCCGTCTTATCCTATGTCCATCTGTTTTACGGACAGTATTTATCCTGCAGTGCTTCTGTTTCTGAATATACAGATTATAAGCAGCAGGAAAAAAAAGAACTGATTCTTTCTATTGAGCCGGAATTTCCATTTCCAAAGCATATTTCCCGCCGCATGGGTTCTGTTTATTTCTATGCAAAGGGCAAAAAATGCACCCTCTCCGTCCGTTTAGAAGAGGATGCCCTGAAATATTTCTTTCCAAATTATAAGGATTATTATTATCTTCCGGCTGAAGATACTGCAATACACAAAAGTGTAGCATCATATGTCGA
>OHZY01000558.1_pt1 | contig 12437 bp, 9 predicted proteins | sample 1580621 | NCBI WGS metagenome assembly OHZY01 (sample SAMEA3882535, study PRJEB24775) | human gut metagenome | biome: human-associated habitat; feature: intestine environment; material: feces | place: Netherlands | collected 2009/2010 | reverse complement strand
ACGATGTCAGTATTCACTATCCGGGCTATTTTCGGATGGAGAGCCGCAGTGTTCCGATTTTTTCCGGAATCACGTCGCTGCAAAAGTTTGCAATGATTCCGCTACCGCAATTCTCCGATGCCACAACACAGACCATTATCTATGAAAATACAGAGCCGAAGCGATAAATAGGCAGCTGGAAATGTGCCGGATACTATTATAATAGGATAGAAAGGAGATTTCTGTTTTTATGCCGAAAGGAGAACCGTATATTCCGGAAACCATTACTGTACATCTGGGCAGACCGGATGCAGATGCAATGAATGTAGAAGTGCCATTTGCAGATTACATCAAAAATGTTGCTTCCAGTGAAATCTATCCAACATGGCCAGAGGCAGCCCTGCGGGCAAATATCTATGCGATTATTACCTTTGCCCTGAACCGTATTTATACAGAATGGTACCGTTCCCGTGGATATCCGTTTGATATTACAGATTCCACGCAGTATGATCAGAAATATACCTACGGAAGAGAAGTCTTTGAAAACATCAACCGCCTAGTAGACGAACAGCTGAACACCTATATTCGCCGACAGGGAACAATCGAGCCTTTGTTTGCAGCGTTCTGTAATGGAACGACAGTCACTTGTGAGGGGTTGTCGCAGTGGGGAACGGTTGGACTGGCAGAGCAGGGGTATTCTCCCTATGATATTCTGACCTATTATTATGGGGATTCCATCGACTTGGTGCAGAATGTTCCGGTGCAAACATCTATGCAGTCCTATCCCGGTTTTCCGTTGGCACTGGGATACAGTGGGGAAGATGTTCGCCTATTGCAAATCCAGTTGAACCGCATTAGCCGCAATTATCCGGCAATTCCGAAAATCGGCGAAATTACAGGTAGTTTTGGCTATCTGACACAGGAAGCTGTGCTGAAATTTCAGGAGATTTTCAACCTTTCTCCAACCGGAACGGTGGATGAAGCAACGTGGTATCGAATCGATTATATCTATACCAGTGTGAAACGATTGGCAGAGTTGGACTCTGAAGGCATTGCACAGGGAGAGTTCCCCTTGCAATATGAAGAAGAACTGCATATTGGTATGCAGGGGCAAAATATCCGGGCATTGCAGTATTATCTTGCCATGGTTGGGGCGTATTATGCAAATGTAGAGCCAGTCCCAATTACCGGATATTTCGGGGAACAGACGGAAACTTCTGTCAAGTCGTTTCAGCGGACGTATGGACTGCCGGAAACTGGCGTTGTAGACCGTGCAACGTGGTATGATTTGTACCGTGCTTATATGGGCATTCTGGATTCCATGCCACCTCTGGCGGAGGAAACAGAGGAAATTGTCCCGTTTCCGGGAATTGTCTTGCAGGAGGGTGTAACAAGCCCGTATGTGCGAATTTTGCAGGAGTATTTGAACTATGTCGGGCAGACCTATCCGGAAATTGGTTCGGTGCGAGTGACTGGTTATTTCGGGCCAATGACACGTTCGGCAATTACAACCTTTCAGCGGTTGTTTGGCTTGGTCGAAACCGGAACGGCAAACGTGGCAACTTGGAACGACTTGACGAGTGTTTATTCTGATTTAAAATATGGCTATCAGAAGCAGCCCTATCAGAATCCGGGCTATATCATCACCTAACCGGACGGTCTGACGGGAAAAGAGAAAGGACGGTTTTCCATGAAACGAGAACGCATGGTGATTCTGCTGTTTGCCGTGCTGCTGGCAGCGATTCCGGTTGTACCGGCTCTGCTGCTGTCCCAGCATACACCAAAATCTGAATCCGAATCCGCTGCGGAGCAGCCCAAAGCGGCAGACGATTTGCCGGACTTTTCCGTGCTGGATGTTTCCACAGGGGAGGTGCTGGCAGTTTCGGCAAGGGATTATGTGATTGGGGCAGTTTGTGCAGAGATGCCAGCAACATTTGAGCCGGAAGCACTCAAGGCACAGGCAGTCGCTGCCCACACCTATGCGGTGCGGCAACAGCTGCTGGAGCAGGAAAATCCAACACCAGAGCTGTGCGGAGCAGATTTTTCCAATGACCCATCAGAATATCAGGCGTTCTTCACGGAAAATCAGGCAAAACAATACTACGGGGCACAATTTGACACCTATTATGCAACGATTGCAGAGGCTGTAGACGATGTGCTGCCGTATCTGCTGACCTATGAGGAAGAGCCGATTATTGCAGCGTTCTGTTCGATGTCTGCCGGACAGACGGAATCGGCGGAAACGGTCTGGGGACAGGCTATTCCGTATTTAGTGCCGGTAGACAGTGCCGCTGATGAAAGTGCACCGCATTTTTTGGAGGAAGTTTCGTTTTCCAAGGATGATTTACAAAAAGCGATGAAAACGATTGCACCAAAGGCAAAATTTTCGGCAGACCAGCCGGAAAGCTGGCTGACGGTGGAGGAGGTTTCTGACTCCGGAACGGTAAAAACAGCGAAAGTCGGGGGCGTTTCCGTGAGCGGACAGGATGTTCGGGCAGCATTGTCCCTGCGGTCGGCAGCATTTACCGTGGAAGCTGAAACCGATTCCATTACGATTACCACAAAGGGGTATGGGCATGGGGTGGGAATGAGCCAATACGGGGCGAATGCTATGGCAAAGAATGGGGCAACGTGGAAAGAAATTCTGGCGTATTACTATCCGGAAACAACATTAACAGATTGCACTTAAAAATTGATTGTCTGGATTCCACCACCAAAAACAAGAATTTTTTCACCCTTTCCCTCGCAAAATCCCCCCAATCACACCAAAAAAACAAACAAATCCACCGCTTTCACTGAAAAAATCCGATTTCGTGCGAAAGCATCTTGACAAATGTCGAAAAGTAGAGTAAAATAGATGTAATCTAATCAAATCACAATCACGGCCGGCAGTGTGCTTGTCTGGTGTTCAAAAGCTGTTTGAGTGTGTTCCATTTTCATGGAATGCCCTTGGCAGTTTTTGTGTATCTGGATGCAATCGAAAAAAACCGGTGCAAAAAAATGGAGGGAATTCAAATGGAAATGTGTGAAAAGTTCGGAAAACAGGGTCTGACATTTGATGATGTCCTGCTGATTCCAGCAGAGTCCGACGTAACGCCGAATATGATTGACCTGAAAACAACGCTGGCAGGCAATGTCAAGCTGAACACCCCGATTATGACTGCTGCGATGGATACCGTCACTGAAGCAGCAATGGCAATTGCAATTGCAAGAGAAGGCGGTATCGGTATCATTCACAAGAATATGTCCATTGAACAGCAGGCAGATGAAGTGGATAAGGTAAAGCGTTCTGAAAATGGCGTTATTGTCAATCCGTTCTCTCTGACCGAAGACCATCTGGTTGCAGATGCAGATAAGCTGATGGGCAAGTATAAGATTTCCGGCGTTCCGATTGTAGACCGCACTGGAAAGCTGGTCGGCATCATCACCAACCGGGATATGCGGTTTTTGACCGATTACAGTGCACCGATTTCCGAAGTAATGACCAAGGACAACCTGATCACAGCTCCGGTTGGCACAAGCATGGAAAAAGCACAGGAAATCCTCCGCCAGCACAAGATTGAAAAGCTGCCGCTGATTGATGAAAACGGCTATCTCAAGGGTTTGATTACCATCAAGGATATCGAAAAGGCAGTACAGTTCCCGAACTCTGCAAGAGATGAAAAGGGTCGTCTGCTCTGCGGTGCAGCTATTGGCATTACCGCAAATGTTCTGGAACGGGCACACGCATTGGTCGATGCACAGGTAGACGTTCTGGTTCTGGACTCTGCACACGGTCACAGCAAGAATATCATGGAATGTCTGAAGAAAGTCAAGGTAGCATTCCCGAATACACCAGTCATTGCCGGAAATATTGCAACCGCAGAGGCTGCTGAAGCATTGATTCAGGCTGGTGCAGATGCTGTTAAGGTTGGTATCGGACCTGGTTCTATCTGTACCACTCGAATTGTTGCTGGTATCGGTGTTCCGCAGGTTACCGCTGTTTATGACGTTGCTTGTGTTGCAAAGAAGTATGGTATTCCGGTTATCGCTGACGGCGGTATTAAGTACTCCGGCGATATTGTAAAGGCATTGGCAGCTGGTGCAAATGTTGTTATGTTGGGTTCTCTGCTGGCAGGCTGCGAAGAAGCACCGGGCGAAACAGAAATCTATCAGGGCAGAAGCTTCAAGGTTTACCGTGGTATGGGCAGCTTGGCAGCAATGGCAAACGGCTCTAAGGATCGGTATTTCCAGGAAGGTGCAAAGAAGCTGGTTCCGGAAGGCGTTGAAGGTCGTGTTCCTTACAAGGGAACTGTACAGGAGGTTATCTACCAGTTGATTGGTGGTTTGCGTTCTGGTATGGGTTACTGTGGTGCTGCTACTATCGAGAACTTGCACAACGCTAAGTTTGCCCGCATTACAAATGCCGGTGTATTGGAGAGCCACCCACATGATATCACTATCACTAGTGAGGCTCCTAATTACAGCCGCCCAGAATAATTATTTGAAAAGTAATATGAGATTTTATGCGCTTTTTGCAGCTATGCTCCTTTCGGGGAGCATAGCTTTTGCTCAAAACGACGACCCTACTATCATGACTATCAATGGTCAGCCTGTCAGTCGTTCGGAATTTGAATATTCTTATAACAAAAACAATTCCGAGGGCGTGATTGACAAGAAGACAGTCAATGAGTATGTTGACCTATTTGTTAATTACAAACTTAAGGTTTTGGCGGCATTGGATGCCCATATCGATACTACGGCTTCTTTCAAACAGGAGTTCCTGCAGTATCGTGACCAACAGGTACGTCCGGCGATGATCAGTTCGGGAGATGTGGAGGCGGAAGCGCAGAAAATTTACGAAGAAGCAAAACAACGTGTCAGTAAGTCGGGCGGAATGGTTCATCCTGCCCACATATTGATCCGTTTGGGACAGAAAGCCTCTGCTGCAGACCAGGAAACGGCGCGACAGAAGGCTCAATCTATCTATCAGGCTCTATGCAAAGGAGGCGATTTCGCCGGATATGCCAGAAAGTATTCTGATGACCAGGGTTCTGCCGTCAAGGGTGGAGACATCTCCTGGATATCAAAAGGGCAGACGGTGAAGACTTTTGAGGATGCTGCGTTCTCACTCAAGGTGGGAGAAATCAGCAAGCCAATCCTCTCGGAGTTTGGCTATCACATCATCAAGCTGATGGGAAAGCAGGACTTCTATCCTTATGATTCGGTGAAGAACGATATCCTTCGTTTCATCGATGCCAAGGGAATCAGAGAAAGAATCATCAATGAAAAGTTGGATTCCATTGCCAGGACGTTGCCTGCGGGAAGTGACCGTGAAACCGTCTTGGATCAGAAAGCTTCAGAATTGTCGGCTCACGACAAGAATCTGAAATATCTCATGCAGGAGTATCACGACGGATTGCTGCTCTATGAAATCAGCAACCGGATGGTATGGGAGAAAGCGGCGAATGATGAACAGGCACAAGCTGCTTATTTTGCCAAGAACAAGAAGAAATACAGATGGGAGCATCCCCGCTTCAAGGGTATTGCTTACCATACAAAGGATGCTGCCGATGTGGCAGCGGTCAAGAAATGCGTAAAGGGTAAGCCTTTCAGCCAATGGGCAGAGTTGCTTCGCAGGAAGTTTAATGCCGATTCGGTGGTGCGTGTCCAGGTGGAGGAAGGAATCTTCAAGAAGGGAGATCATCCTGTAGTGGATTCACTGGTGTTCAAGACAAGCGCCAAGGTAGAGAAGGTTAAAGGATATCCTTACGATGCTACATTCGGAAAAATTCTCAAGAAGGGACCTAAGGAATACACGGATGTGAAAGCCTGGGTGATAGCCGACTATCAGGACCAGCTGGAGAAGGAATGGGTGGCAACATTAAGAAAGAAATATCAGTTTGTGGTGTACCCTGAGGTATTAGCCACGGTAAACAAACATTAAATATAAAATTCAAGCAGAATACAGATCTATGAAGACTGGATATAAAATGAGTCTGGCGTTTATCGCATTGCTCCTCATTATGGGCATGAGCGCAAGCGCCTCACGTATGGGCATGAGTCGCCATGCTTCGGTTGCCGACAGTGATTCGGCAAAGTTGGAAGCGGTGAACGACTCGCAGTCAATCGACCCGGGAAGTATTGTTGACGAGGTGATCTGGGTAGTTGGAGATGAGGCTATCCTCAAGTCTGATGTCGAGGTTACCCGCTTGCAGTCGGAGGCTGATGGCATCAAGTTCGTCGGCGATCCTGACTGTTCTATTCCTGAGCAGATTGCCGTGCAGAAACTTTTCCTGCACCAGGCTGCCATCGACAGTATCGAGGTGTCTGAGTCGGAAGTCATGCAGGGCATCGACGACCAGATCAACTACTGGGTTTCTATGATTGGATCCCGTGAGAAGCTGGAGGAATACCGCAAGCAGAGCATCACCCAGATGCGCCAGCAGATGCATGATGATTTCAAGAACCGCCAGCTCATCCAGAAGATGAAGCAGGAACTGGTGAAGGATATCAAGGTATCACCTGCGCAGGTACGTAAGTATTTCAATGACTTGCCTACAGACAGTATTCCATTCGTTCCTACAGAGGTGGAGGTAGAGATTCTTACCATGCAGCCTCGTATTCCTATGGAAGAAATCAGCCGTGTGAAGAACCAGTTGCGTGACTTCACCGACCGTGTGAATAAGGGTGAGACTACTTTCGCTACTTTGGCTCGTTTGTACAGTGAAGACCCGGGTTCAGCCCGAATGGGTGGTGAGATGGATTATATCGGACGTGGTATGTTGGATCCTGCATTTGCCAATGTGGCATTCAACCTGACTGACCCAAAGAAGATTTCCAAGATTGTGGAGTCTGAGTTCGGTTATCACATCATCCAGTTGATTGATAAGCGAGGTGACAAGATCAAGTGCCGTCATATCCTGCTCAAGCCAAAGGTTTCACAGGAGGCTATCGACAAGTCTATCGGCCGTCTGGATTCCATCGGTAATGATATCCGTGCCAAGAAGTTTACCTTCGAGGCAGCCGTAGAGGCATTGTCTGATGATAAGGATACCCGCAACAACAAGGGATTGATGGCAAATACTGCCCAGGCAGACAACCGTACCTCTAAGTTCCAGATGAAGGATCTTCCTACAGAGGTGGCACGTGTGGTAGATACCATGAAGGTAGGCCAGATTTCTGCACCTTTTACCATGGTCAACAGCAAGGGCAAGACTACCTGCGCCCTGATCAAGTTGGTGAGTAGGGTAGAAGGCCATAGAGCTACCATTACTGAAGATTTCCAGGTAATGAAGGATGTCGTCCTTGCCAAGGAAAGAGAAAAAACGTTGCATGACTGGGTGGTTGACAAGATTAAGAAGACCTACGTTCGTATGAACGATCGCTACAAGAATTGCAATTTTGAATATCAAGGTTGGGTTAAATGATCAATAACAAGCAACATAATATTAACAAGAACGGGCATAGAATCTTTTTCATATTGATTCTATGCCTATTTGGGTTTTGTCTGGTGCAGGCTATGCAGGCACCTAGAAAGAAACACAAGAAGCGCCCGGTGGGTGAGAGAGTCTATCTTCTTCATGCCGATGAGCTGCGCTACGATATGTTTGGCAGAAACCCTGATGCCCAGATTGTAAAGGGCAAGGTTTCGTTTATGCACCAGGGAGGTCATCTCACCTGCGACAGTGCCTATTTCTATCAGGGAACCAACTCTGTGAAGGCTTTCGGTCATGTGCATTACCGTCAGGGTGATACCTTGTCGCTTACTTGCGAGAGGGCTGAATATGATGGTATGATGCAGATGATGCATGCCCGCAGAAATGTGGTACTGCACCATCGCAGACAGACCCTGAAGACGGACAGTCTGGATTTCGACCGTCTGTATAACATGGCGAACTTCTTTGACGGAGGTACGCTCATCGACGGTAAGGACCGACTGGTTTCCGACTGGGGAGAATATCATACCGAGACCCGAGAGGCAAAGTTCGTCTTCAATGTGAAGTTGCGCAGTGGTAAGGATGTGGTTACCACCGATACCTTGTATTATGACGTTCCAACCTCTACCGCCCACATGGTGGGACCTTCCAAGATTGTTTCCGGTTCCAGCGTGGTGCATACGGCAGATGGTTATTATGATACCAAGACCGATAAGGCTAAGCTCTTCGGCCGTTCTACCTTGGTGGATAAGGATAAGTCGATTACCGGTGACAGTCTCTACTATGTGAAGAATGGCGAGAGTACGGGTTATGGCAATGTTGTGTATGTGGATAAGAAGAACAAGAATACTCTTACCTGCAACTATCTCCGTTATAATGAGAAGACGGGAATGGGATTCGCTACCAAGCGACCTGTAGCCATCGACTATTCTCAAAAAGATACGTTGTGGATGCACTCAGATACCATGCGCATCTATACTTTCAATATCAATACTGATTCGGTATATCGCAAGGTGCATGCCTATCCGCATGTCCGTGCTTTCCGCAACGACATGCAGGCTATCTGCGATTCCCTGGTTTTCAATTCCAAGGATTCCTGTATGACGATGTATAAGGATCCTGTTATCTGGAATGCCAACCGGCAGATGCTCGGTGAGGAAATCAGAGCTTATATGGCAGACTCCACCATCCGCTTTGCCCATGTCATCGGTCAGGCTCTCTCTATCGAGCAGATGCCAGACAGCGTACATTATAATCAGATTACTTCTTCTGAAATGAAATCCTATTTCGAAAAAGGAGAAATGAAGATGACGGAAGCAATCGGCAATGTGCAGACGGTCTATTATATGACCAACGACAAGGACAGTTCCCTGGTGGGACTCAACTATCTGGAGACCGATACCATGCGTATGTATCTGGGAGCTGCCAGAAAGTTGGATAAGATCTGGACCAATAAGTTTACCAGTACCATGTATCCGATTACCCAGGTTCCGCCAGCCAAGTATAAGCTACCCAACTTTGCATGGTTTGAGGACCTCCGACCAACGGATAAGAATGATATTTTTGTATGGCGTGGCAAGTCGAGTGGCACGGAGTTGAAATCCATCAAGCGCCATGAGGCACCTTTGCAATCCCTGAAGAAGGAATCTCTCAAGGAGGACAAGGAGAAGGCTGAAGCTGAGACTGACTCAGGGAAAACTGACAAGAAGGCATCCAGGAGTACATCCAAGACAGCTCCTAAGAAAACTGTTCGTGCAGCTTCCAGAAAAACCTCAAAGGTAGCGCCAAAAGTTACCAAGAAAAACAAACGTAAATAAAAAAAGAAACGACGATGAGTGATGTCATCCAACTTTTACCAGATTCTGTTGCCAATCAGATAGCAGCAGGAGAAGTGATACAGCGACCAGCTTCTGTCATCAAGGAGCTGGTGGAGAATGCTGTTGATGCCGGCGCCAGGAATATTCAGGTGGTCGTGGTGGATGCGGGTCGCACCAACATCCAGGTCATTGATGATGGCAAGGGAATGTCGGAAACAGATGCCCGCCTTGCCTTTGAGCGCCATTCCACCTCTAAGATCCGTAAGGCAGACGATCTCTTTGCCCTCCGTACGATGGGATTCCGAGGAGAGGCTTTGGCTTCTATCGCTGCCGTGGCACAGGTGGAACTCAAAACCCGTCAGGAGTCTGACGAGATAGGTACCCTCGTAGCCATATCGGGTTCCCGGTATGAGCGTCAGGAACCTTGTGCCTGTCCTGTGGGAACCAACTTTTCTGTGAGCAATATCTTCTACAATGTTCCTGCCCGCCGTAAATTTCTGAAATCGAATTCTACCGAGCTCAATAACATCCTTACCGCTTTTGAGCGCATTGCCTTGGTGAATCCGCAGATTTCGTTTACCCTGCACAGCAATGGCACGGAAGTGTTCAATCTTCGTGCTGCCAATCTGCGCCAGCGTATCCTGGATGTGTTTGGCAAGAAGTTCAACCATGATCTCTTGCCCGTCAATGTAGAGACAACCATGTGCAAGGTTTCCGGATTTGCCGGCAAACCGGAGGCTGCCCGCAAGAAAGGAGTGCATCAGTTCTTCTTTGTGAACGGCAGATACATGAAGCATCCTTATTTCAATAAGGCGGTGATGGCGGCTTACGACCGTTTAATTCCGGTAGGAGAGCAGGTGCCTTACTTCCTCTATTTCGAGGTGGATCCTAAGGACATCGACGTGAACATCCATCCTACCAAGACCGAAATCAAGTTTGAGAATGAGCAGGCTATCTGGCAGATTCTCTCGGCTGCCGTGAAGGAGAGCATCGGTATGTTTAATGATGTACCTACCATCGACTTCGATACCGAGGATAAGCCGGAAATCCCGATGTTCAATCCGGAAGAAATTCCTTCGGCATCGGCTCCGAAAATCAGCGTCAATCCGGGATATAATCCTTTCAAGACTCGTTCTACTACTATGGCGAAGCCTGTAGGAGCCGGTTTTCCTGGTCCTTCCAGTACCAAACCGGAGATAGACCAGAACTGGGAACAGCTTTACGAGGGATTGAAAGACCAGGATGAACAGCAGCATACGATGGAACTCTTTGATGAGCCCGAACAGGCTACTGCTGCAGGTACTACGGCTAACAGTATTATAGCCGAGAAGTCGCCATCCCATTATCAGTATAAAGGCAAGTATATCATGACCGCCGTGAAATCGGGATTGATGATCATCGACCAGCATCGTGCCCATGTGCGTATCCTGTTCGAACAGTATCTCAAGCAGCTTGCCGAGCGCACCTTCCATTCCCAGAAGGTTCTCTTCCCGGAAGTGGTGCAGTTCCCGATGTCGGAGAAGGTAATCTTCGAAAAGATCTTGCCGGAAATGAATGGGATGGGATTTGAATTGGAAGATCTGGGAGGTGGCAGCTATGCCGTCAACTCCGTACCTGCCGGTCTGGAAGGTATGAATCCGGTAAGACTGGTGCAGGATATGGTATCCAGTGCTGTGGAGAAAGGAGTCTCTGCCATGGATGAAATCAACCAAGCCCTGGCTCTTTCGCTTGCCCGTCAAGCAGCGATACCGCACGGACAGGTGTTGAGCAATGAGGAGATGGAGGGATTGGTCAATGGACTTTTCGCCTGCGAGAATGTGAACTATACTCCTGATGGCAAGTCGGTGCTCTGCATCCTCCAGCAGCAGGAGATAGAGCATCTTCTGGGGTAGTTGCTTCCATCATCAAGGAATGCTATATATAATATCGAAGATTGCTATATATAATAAGGTGTAGTTAAACTGAAAGTTAAAAATAGATAGGTATGAAAAAGATATTTGCTTTGCTGGCTTTGGCTAGTGTTTCTATGGGAAGTTTTGCTCAGGACGTGGTTCCTGAAGAAAAATATAGTATTGCCACCAATTCTTTTGGCAGTAATTGGTTTGTGCAGGCTGGTTTGGACTGGAATGCATGGTATTCTGCCGAAGAGAGAGGACACGATCTGTCGAAGAGTCCTTTCAAGAAGTTCCGCAGCAATCCGGGCATCTCCCTGGCTTTCGGTAAGTGGTTTACACCAGGTATCGGTCTTCGTACCAAGATTCAGGGATTCTGGGGAAAGAAGGTGGATGCCGACTGGAACGAGGATACCAACGAGGGCAATGGCAACAAGTATTGGGTAGCCAATGAGCAGGTGATGTTCAACCTGACCAATCTTTTCAAGGGTTATAAGGAAGAGCGCGTCTGGAACATGATGGCATTTGCCGGTGCCGGTGTGGGCCGCTCGATGACTCACAACAACTATGCCATGAATTACAGTCTGGGTCTTCATTCGGCATGGAAGGTGGCAGAAAAGGTTCAGCTTTTTGCTGAGGCTGGTCTGAATACCTTCGATCATAACATTGATAATTGTGCAGGAAGTGCCTCCCAGTCTTGGACCCGCCGATGCAAGAATTACTATTTCGAACTAGGTGTTACCTACAATCTGGGCTCTTCCCGTTGGAGAAAGGCTCCGGATATGGATATTGTTGATACGCTTCACCAGTCGGAACTGGATGCCCTGAATGCTGCTTTGGAAGATGCCAATGCAGAAAACGAGCGTTTGAGAGGACTTTTGGAGAAAAAGCAGACAGGAGAGAAGGAGACAGAGCATGCTACCGACGTAGCTCCTGCAGATTCTGGAGATGCTCCAGCAGATTCAGTAGAATAGTAAGTTTTGGCTAAAATGGCCAAAAGAGTCTATATAAAAGGCATTTTCCCCCGTGGAAAATGCCTTTTTTCATGTTTTTTCAACGAAAATGAAAAAAAAGTCGGAAAAAGTTTGGTGGAATCAAATATTTGTAGTACCTTTGCAACCGCTTACGAAAAGTAAGGGCGCTTAGCTCAGCTGGTTTAGAGCATCTGCCTTACAAGCAGAGGGTCGGCGGTTCGAATCCGTCAGCGCCCACGGGGGTGTTCCCTGTGATTCACTTTAGTGGTTGCAGGGACTTTTTTAAGGGCGTTTAGCTCAGCTGGTTTAGAGCATCTGCCTTACAAGCAGAGGGTCGGCGGTTCGAATCCGTCAACG